>FWWL01008632.1_pt1 | contig 12963 bp, 16 predicted proteins | sample 2228331 | NCBI WGS metagenome assembly FWWL01 (sample SAMEA103939775, study PRJEB20133) | metagenome | reverse complement strand
CGATAAGCAGTGTGAGGTGACCTTTGAGAACGTGCGCGTGCCCCAGGAGAACCTCCTGGGGGAGGAAGGCAAGGGATGGCCGGTGGTGCACCGCACCAAGCTCCTGGCGGCCACCGCCGCCTGTGCCTACCTGGTGGGCTTGGCCCAGCAGGACTTCGACATCACCCTCAACTACGCCAAGGAGCGCGTCCAGTTTGGGCGGCCCATCGGCTCCTTCCAGGCCATCCAGCACAAGCTGGCCGATGCGGTCATCGACGTGGACGGGTGCCGCTTTATCACCTACAAGGCGGCCTGGTCCCTGCAGGAGAACGAGCCAGACGCCGAGCTCATGGTCTCCATGGCCAAGGCCTGGTGCAGCGAGGCCTCGCGGCGGGTGGTGGCCCACGGCCAGCAGATCCACGGCGGCATCGGCTTCACCAAGGACTACAAGATCCAGCTCTACTTCCGCCGCCAGAAGTGGATGGAGCTCATGTGGGGGGACGCCGACTATCACCGGGAGCTGGTGGCCCAGAAGCTGGAGATATAAGCAGGGCGGCACTGGCAGGGGCCGGCCCTGGCCGGCCCCTTTTGCCTTAAAATGGGGTATGTACATCACCCACTAGGAGCGGGGTCATGGCCCAAGAGTGCCTGTTCTGCAACATGGCCCAGGGCAAGGTGCCCGTGGAGAAGCTCTACGAAGACGAGCTGGTGTTCTCCATCCGGGACATCCATCCGCGGGCGCCGGTGCACTTCATGGTCATCCCCAAGGAGCACATCCCCAGCGCTCAAGACATAAGGGAGGAGCACGGGCCCCTCTTGGCCCGCATGTTGATGGTGGCCAATCAGGTGGCCCGCCAGGAAGGGATCGCCGAGAGGGGGTACCGGCTGGCCATCAACGTGCGGGAGCACGGGGGCCAGGTCATCTACCACCTCCATCTGCACGTGCTGGGGGGCCGGCCCCTGGGCCCCGAAGGCTAGTGCCAGGGCCCCGTTGGAGGTGAGGCCCTCCCCTCCTTAAGGTGGGGGGAGGGTGAGGGAGATGGGGCCCTGGCCGGTGGCCGTGGAGGTGGGCCTTGGGCTCTCCGCCGCCTTCAACAGCCTCTACTTCCTCCTTTACGTGGTGGGGGAGAGGAGGCGCCCGCCCTATCGGGTGGCGGCGGGGGCCTTGCTGTTAGTCTGCCTGGGCCCCTTGGCGGAGAGCGGGCTCCTCCTGGCCAGGGGGGCCTTGGGGGATGGGGGGTGGCCGGGCGGCCCCCTGTGGACGGGGGTGCGGGTCCTGGCCCTGGCCGGCATGGCTGCCATCTCCCTCCTTATCCTTAGGCGTACTGTGAGCTTGGGAGGGTGATGGGCCATGGTGTCGGTGTTGTCTGTAGCGGTGGCCATGGGCCGCTGGGATGCGGTGGCCCTCTGCCTGGCCCTGGGGGTGGTGGCGGCGGCCTCCCGCCTGCCCCCGGAGTCGCTGGAGGCCTTGTTGGCCCTCTTGGAGGAGGAGGGAAGGTGAGGGGGCGGGGACGCCGTAGCCTGCGCAGTTTCTACGCCGAGGCCCTCACAGAGGCGGAGCGGCTGGAGCTGGCCCGGGCGCGGGAGGTGGAAGGCCTAGACGAAGAGATCGCCGTCCTGCGGGTGCGCCTCAAGCGGGCCCTGCAGGAGCACCCCCAGGACTTAGCCCTCATCGCCAAAGGGGTGGACATGCTGGTGAAGGCCGTCTCCGCCCGCTACAAGCTCTCTCCCAAGGCCCGCCGCGAGTTGGCCGATAACCTGGCCAACCTTATTGAGAGCATGGGAGCCTTGCTGGAGGGTCCGCCAGGTGGGCAGGCTTGAGGAGGCCATAAGGGCCCTGGCCCGCAAGCGGCGGGGGCCGCCCCTATCTCTGGAGGCCCGCCTGCAGCGCCTGGAAGAGGACGTGCGGGAGCTCAAGGCCCGCGTCAACGGCCTCATCTTCGTCGTCCTGGGGGCGGTCATCGCCCAGCTCCTGCTACGGGTGGTGGGGTGATGGCCCTGGTGCGCTATCATAGGAGGGGCCGACAGCTGGCCCTGCCCATGCCCACGCTCCTTTCCGGCGAGCTGGTGCGCGAGTTCCGGGAGGTGGGCCGCCTCCTGTGGGAGGCGGGGCTAGTCTCCTCCCACGGGGGCAATATGAGCGTGCGCCTGTCCGATGGCTCACTGGTGGTCACCAGGCACGGGGCCATGCTGGGACGCCTGGGCGAGGAGGACCTGGTGCTGGTGGGCCCGGAGGGGGCCCAGGGCGAGCCCTCCATGGACACCCAGCTACACCGGGCCATATACGAGGCCGCCGAGGCCTGGGCCGTGGTCCACGCCCATCCGCCCCACGCCGTGGCCCTCTCCTTAGACGGAGGCCCCCTACGGCCCCTGGACCTGGAGGGCCGCCATCACCTGGGGGAGGCGGTGCCCGTGGCCGAGGGGCCGGAGGGGCTGGCCCCAGCCCTGGCCTCGTCCCCTGTGGCCCTGTGGCGGGGTCATGGCTCCTACGCCCGGGGCCGCGACCTGTGGCAGGCGCTTCTCTATACTAGCGTGCTGGAGGAGAGCGCCCGCATCCTCTGGCTGCGCCGGGCCCTGCCCTGATTACTCCAGCCCCAGCTCCGAGAGCTGCTCCTCGTCCATCCCCAGGTAGTGGCCCACCTCGTGGAGGATGGTGGTGCGCAGCTGGGCTATGAGCTCCTCCCGGGTGCGGGCCAGGCGCTCGTGGGGCTCCTGGTAGATGACGATGCGGTCGGGGAGGGAGAGGGTGTAGCTGGAGCCCCTCTGAGGCAAAGGCACGCCTAGGTAGAGACCGAATAGGGGTTCCCCTGGAGGGACCCCAGCCTGACGGCGCTCCCAAGGGGTGGGGCGCCACCGCACCACGATGTCCACGTTCTCCAGGGCCGCCCGCACCGGCGGAGGCAGGGAGGCCACCGCCTCCCGCACCAGACGACGGAACTGGGCCGGGCTCAGACGCCGGACCATGGCTACCGCGCGTAGGCCAGGCCACCCCTCATGAGGCCCAGGAACACGTCCCGCACGATGGGCGCGGCCTGGCGAGCACTGGAGGTCCCCCGCTCCAGGGCCGAGAGGACTAGGTAGGCAGGGCTGCTACGGGGGCCATAACCCACGAAGAAGACATGGTCGTAGCCGAAGGCCAGGTCTTCAGCCTGGCCCGACTTGCCTACCACGTCCAGGCCCGCGCCGGCGAACACCCCGTAGGTGGTCCCCCCAGGGTTCTGGGTCACCAGGCGCAGACCCTCCTGGATGGCGGCCAAAGTGGTGGGGGATATGGGCAGACGGCGGATCTCTTCGGCTCGGAACTCCTTTACCACCCGCCCTTCCTGGTCGGTGACCTTGGTCACCAGGAGGGGACGGCGCAGGACCCCCCCAGCGGCGATGGCTGAATAGGCGTTGGCGATCTGGATAGGGGTGGCCAGGAGGAAGCCCTGGCCGATGCTCAGGTTCACCGTGTCCCCAGAATACCAGGGCTCGCCCAGGGCTTCCTCCTTCCACTCCGGGTCGGGCATGAGGCCGGCGGCCTCCGGCAGGCCGATGCCGGTGGGAGCGCCAAACCCGAAGGCGCGCCCGAACTCTGGCAGGATATGGGGATCGATGCGGTCGAGGGTGAGGCCCATCTCGTAGAAGACGGGGTTGCAGGAGGCCATAAGCCCCTGCGCCGGGGTCAGCAGGCCCCGGTCTACGCTCTGCCAGTTGCGCTTGGGGTAGGCCGGGCCCAGGCCGTACCATACCGGCGGGCAGGGGAGGCGGGACTCGGGGGTGAAGCCCCCCCGCTCCAGCCCCGCCGCCATGGTCACCACCTTGAACACCGAGCCCGTGGGGTAGGTAGCCATAAGGGCCCGGTTGAGGAAGGGCTTGGTGGGGTCGGTGAGGAGGGCGTGGGCCTCCTGAGGGGAGAGGCCTCGCACGAAGGCGTTAGGGTCGAAGCGGGGGAAGGAGGCCAGGGCCAGCACGGAGTTATCTCGTGGGTCCATGACGATGACCGCCCCCACCTCCTGGCCCAGGGCGGCCTCGGCCAGGCGCTGGACATGGATGTCCAAGGCCAGGTGCACGTCCAGGCCTGGGCGGGGCTCCTTGCGGGCCAGGGCCTCCTTCACTCGACCATCGGGCCCCACGATGGCCAGGGTGCCTCCCTTCTCCCCCGCCAGCTCGTCCTGGAAGAGCGCCTCTAACCCTGCCGCCCCCACTAGGTCGCCGGGACGGTAGCCCTCGTCCTTCCGCTCTGCCAGTTCCTGGGCGGTGATCTCCCGCAGGTAGCCCAGGACATGGGCCGCCGAGGGCCCATAGGGATACAGGCGGCGCACCTCCTTGCGCACCACCACCCCCAGATCAATGAGGCGGTAGAAGGGCTCCAGGGCCGCCTCGCCGGTGTCATAAGGGAGGTAGGCCACAGGGACGAAGTAGTACTCGGGCACGTCGGCCTCCATGCGCCGATGGACCTCGTCCAGGGGCAGGCCCAAGGCCCGGGAGAGGGCAAGGGCGGTGGCCGCCGGGTCCTCCACCAGCGCTGGGACGACCCCCACCACCGGCACCTCGGCGTCCAGGGCCAGGGGGCGGCCCTGGCGGTCGTAGATGGTGCCCCGGCGGGCGTCCTTGATGAACAGGCGCACAGAGTCACCGTAGTCCATGCCCGGCACCAACACGGAAGGGTGCCAGGCCACCCGCCAGCGGGGCCCTCCCTGAGGGCCCTCCTCCCGCACCAGGGGGAGGCCGCCCCTGAGCTCTATATCGCCGAAGAAGGCGGTGTGGAGGACGAGGCGGAAGGCCACCACCTTCCCCTCCTCCGCATCTGGCCTGGTCTCCTCCCGGTGGATGGTCAGGGAGGTAGCCGTGGCTTCCTCCATCAGCTGGCGATGGAGGGAGAGGAAGTCTTGGCGGGCGATGCGGGCCTGGGCCTCTTGGGATAAAAGGTCGTACATGGACTCATAGTGTCCTTCCTGCCAGAGGCGGAAGAAGGCTTGGGCGATCTCCTCTGGACCGGCCTGGGGGTGGACGGTGGGCACGGGGGCCCCCTGTGCCTGACAGGCAGCCAGGAGGAGGGTAGCGAGGAGGAGGAAGAGGACCCTCATCGCCTCATGTTTACATGGGGGCCACGGGACGGCAAGGGGGGTGAAGCCTATAATAGGGAGTTGCGCCATGGCTCTCCTGAGGGCCCGCTGGTTCTGGTATGCGCCCATTGTTGCCCTCTGGCTGGCGGTGGGCTACGGCCTGGGTATGCGGGGCGACCAGCTCGTCTCCCTAGGCGTGTTTGGGGCGGCCATCGCCGGCTCCTTGCTCTATTGGGAGCGACGCCTCCTGTTCGTGTTCATTGGCGTGGGGGTGCTGTTGGCCGCCGACCTGCTGACGGTGGGGCAGTTCATTGCGTCGGCGGGCCTGGACATCATCGTCTTTCTTTTGGGGATGATGCTCCTGGTAGGCTACTTGGAGGAGCGCTGGTTCTTCGACCGGATAATACGGGCGCTGATAGAGCGGGTGGGGCCGCGCCCCCGCTTGTTGCTGGCCCTCCTCTTGCTCGCCTCCTTTGTGGCCTCTGCCCTGGTCAACGAGGTGACCTCCATCCTCATCTTGCTGGCCGCCCTTTTCCACATCACCGATCGCCTGGAGGTGCGGCCGTGGCCTTTCATCTTGGCCTTGGTCTTTGCCACCAACATCGGTAGTGCGGCCACGGTGGTGGGCAATCCGGTGGGGGTGATGATCGCTCTCCGTTCGGGGCTGGGGTTCATAGACTTTCTGGTGTGGGCGGCGCCCTTGGCCTTGGTGGCCCTCTTGCTGGTGGCCGCTCTCCTGTTCTGGCTCCTGCGGGAACCCCTGCGGGAGATGGGGCGGGCCATGGCCCGGGCCCCGGCCCAGGTCACCGACCCGCCCCAGGTCTTCGCCCCTGAGATGCGGGTGCCGTGGGCCCTGTTTGGGGCCACCATGCTGGCCCTCGTCCTCCACCATCCTATGGAGGAGGCCCTGGGCCTGGAGAAGAACACCCTCTTGGTAGCCATCGCCCTGGTGGCCGGAGGGGTAAGCCTCCTCCTGTCTGGGCCCCAGGCGCGGGAGCTGTTGGAGCGGCGGGTGGAGTGGTCTGCCCTGGTCTTCTTTCTGTTGCTGTTCGCCTCTGTGGGCACCCTGGAGGCCACGGGGGCCATGGAAGTGGTCACGGAGCGCATCCGGGAGTGGTCGCGGGAGGAGCCTACGGCCCTCCTGTTCATGGTCTCGGCCACGGCGGGGGCCATAAGCGCGGTGATGGACAACGTGCTGGCGGTGGCCACCTTCGTCCCGGTGGTGAAAGAGTTGGAGATGGTGGGGGTGGACCCGCAGCCCCTGTGGTGGGGCCTCCTGTTGGGGGCCACGGTGTTGGGCAACCTGACAGTCATCGGCAGCACGGCCAACATCGTGGCCGCCGGGGTATGGGAGAGGCGGGGTGGGAAGGTGCACACGTGGGGCTGGCTCAAGCTGGGGGTCTGGGCCTCCATACCCCCTTGGGCCTTGGCCATGGCCCTCCTTTACGTGCGGACCCAGCTCACCTGAGGCAAGATGCGCAGGACCTGGCGCCAGGAGTGGGCGGCCCTTTTGGCCCAAACGAGCCTGATGCGGCTTCTGCAAGCGCGGGCCCTCGGCCTGGTGGGTCAGAACGCCCTTCTCTACACCCTCCTCCTGGTGGTGGTGGAGAGGACGGGCTCCAGCTTCTTCACGGGCCTAATGGTGGTGGCCCTTACTGGCCCCTCCATCCTGTTGGGGTTCCTGGGGGGGGCCCTGGCCGATGTCCTGCCCCTGCGATGGTCGCTGGTGGGAGGGGCCCTAGCGCGGGTGGCGGTGGTGGCCCTTATGGTGCCTAACGCCGGCGATCTGCCCACCCTGTTCCTATTGGCCTTCTTGTTCGCCCTGGTGGGGCAGGTGGTGGGGCCGGCGGAGTCGGCGGCCCTTCCTCGCCTGGTGGAGGAGGCCCGGTTGGCCCGGGCCAATGCCCTTTTTGTGCTGGTGGCCATCTTGGGTCAGCTGATGGGGGCCGTGGTCTTGGCCCCCTTTCTCTTCAAGCTCCTGGGGGCCCGGGCGGTGATGGTGGTGGTGAGCCTCCTCTATGTATGGACAGCGGTGACTGCTGCCCGCATGGGGGGTCTGGGGCGGGGCCAGCCCGTGGAGGAGGGCCCAGGGCTATGGCGGGCCCTCCTTATGGGGTGGCGCGTCCTGAGGGAGAGCCGTCCGGCCTTCCTGGCCATGGTCCACATGACGGCGGCCATGACCCTCCTCAAGGTGGTAGCTGTGCTGGCCCCCCACTATATAAGGGAGGTGTTGGGCATAGAGGCCGAGAACGCGGTTTTCGTCATGGCGCCGGCGGGGGTGGGGGCGGGGCTGGCCCTCCTCCTCACCCCTCTATTGGGGCGGCGCATCAGGATGGAGCGGGCGGTGGTGGCGAGCTTCGCCCTGCTCCTGGCCGGGCTTTTGGCCCTGGGGCTAGTGGTCCAGTTGCGGAGCTTCATCCTGGGGCACCTGGACCTGGGCATAGGTTTCCTTGAGCGCCGGCTGGGGGTCTCCTCGGTCATCACCCTCACCGTATTGTTGGCGGTGCCTGTGGGCCTGGCCGGGACCATGGTGGTGGTGGCGGCTCGCACCGTCCTCAACCGGGAGGCCCCCTTGGAGGCCCAGGCCCGCGTCTTCGCCACCCAGAGCGCGGTGGCAGACGCCGTATCCCTGGTGCCGGCCTTGGCCCTTGGGGGCATAGCTGACCTAGTGGGGGCCCGCTATGTTCTGGTGGGGGCCACGGTGGCCACGGCGGCCGCTGTGGCCTATGTGCTGAACCGGGGCCCGGCCCTTATGGGCCGGCTGCGGGCCCAGTCCCTCTAGCGACAGGGCACTCCCTTGGCCTGGAGGCGGCGTCGCCAGACTTCAGCCCGGTCCTGGGCGAAGATGGCTTCCAAAAGGCGCCCCAGGCGGCCGCGCGGCGGGGCGCTGGCGGCCACCTCCCAAGAGCCGGGATAGGAGAGCTCGGGGCGGCCCACGGCCTTGGCCAAGTTCCGCCATTGGGCCTCGTCCTCCAAGCAGATGGCGATGTAGCCGTCAAGGCAACGGTAGCGGCGGCGCACAGGAGATGCCCTGGTGGGGGGCATGGGTGCACCTCCTAGGGGCCGTGGCAGGCCAGGAGGCGACGGGGCCCCAGGAGCTGCCTGTAGAGGGACTCCACCTGGCTGGCCACCGACTCCCAGTCGTAGGCTTGGGCCCGCCGGCGGGCCTCCTCCCCCAGGCGTCGGCGGGCCTCCTCGTCGGCCAGGAGGGAGGCTATGCTGTGGGCCAGCGCCTCTGGCCGCGGGGGCCACACCAGGAGCCCGGTGACCCCATCGATGATCGTTTCCTGAAGCCCCCCCACCCTGGAGGCTATCACCGGCACCCCGCAGGCCATGGCTTCCAGAGCTACCATGCCAAAGGTCTCATAGCGGGAGGGGATGATGCACAGGTCGGCGGCGTTGTACCAGAGGGGGAGCATGTGGTGGGGGACGGCAGGCCGGAAGGCCACCCGCCCTGCCAATCCCAGGGCCTGGGCCAGCCGGCGCAGGCGCTCCTGCCTGGGGTGGGGGCGTGGGTCTCCCCCCACCACCAGGAGGAGGACGGCGGGGGGAAGAAGGGCCAGGGCCCGCAGCAGGGTGTCCAGCCCCTTCACCGGCTCCAGCCGGCCCACGAATAGGGCGATGGGCCGGTCCAGGGGGAGGCCCAGGAGGCGGCGGGCCTCGGCCTGGGGATAGGGGCGGAAGCGATGGGTATCCACGCCACAAGGGATAACGGCCATACGCTCCCAGGGCACCCCGTAGAGGCGGGCTAAGGTCTCGGCCTCGCTGCGGCTGGCACAGACGATGCGGTCGGCCTCTTGGGCGATGTGGCGCTCGGCCCGCAGGCGGTGGATGGGCTCACGGCCCCCGGCGGCCACCTTGGCCTCTCCCAGGGTGTGGAACATGATGAGGTGGGGCACGCCCCAGCGGGCCTTTAAGATCTGGCCCGCCCACCCCGAGAGCCAGTAATGGCTGTGCACCAGGTCATAGGGCCCACCGTGGGTCTCGGCATAGGCGATGACCCCCCGCACGAACTCCGGCAGGTAGCGGTAGAGCTCTTCCTTGCTTGCCTTGGGCGGCCCAGCGGGGATATGTACCAGGCGCACCTGCCGGTCTATCCCCTCCACTGTGGGGCCTATGGGCCAGCGGCTGCGGGTGAAGATGTCCACCTGATGCCCCCGGCGGCTCAGGCGATGGGCCAACTCTCGCACATATACGTTCATCCCCCCGCTGTCCTGGGTCCCTGGCAGGGCCAGGGGGGAGGTGTGGATGGAGAGGATGGCGATGCGGCACACGGCCCTATCTCTCCAGGGTGAGCCTGTATACGGGCATGTCGCGGGCCCCCAGGGAATACTTGTAGGGCTCGCCGCCGCGCAGGAAGTCCAGGTGGCGGAAGCCTTCCTCCATGGCCTGGGCCACCAGCAGGGCCTTGGACAGGAGCCCCACCGCCAGGTGGGCGTAGTCGGGATGGTAGCCGCTGTTGTAGAGCTGGAGGGTGTGGCCGGAGGCGAAGCAGAGGAGCCCGGCCACCCTTTCCGGCCCCAGGCGCAGGAAATAGAGCCGGGCCCCAGCCTCAGGGGCGGTAGCCAGACGGCGGAAGAAGCGGGCCATGGCCTCGGTCATGAACAGGGCCTTCTCCGGACGGCTGGCCCGGTGGAGACGGATGAAGTCGTCCATGGCCCGATCTATGTCCTGGGGGGAGGTGAGGGCCTCCATCTGGGGCTCGCCCACCCGCTGCAGGCGCCGTAACTTTCTTTGCAGCTCGTGTCGATCCTTAGAGGGGAGGCCGGCCAGGTACTCCTGCCAGGACGCGGGGAGGGGCATCTGAGGGCAGACGGCCTCCACCTCTTCCCAGAAGGCGAGGCCCAGCTGCTGGGCCAGGGCCGGCATCAGGGCCCGGGTGGGGGATTCGGGATGGAGGCCCCATAGGACGAGGCGCCGCCAGGGCATGGCCAGGGCCTGGCCTAGGATGTTGGCCAGGGCCGGCCCTTCCCGTCCGGGGGCCAGGACGACGTCCATGTAGTCGAACACTTGGGGGTCACCGGCCAGGGCCGCCTCTTCGCCCCGCATCAGGAGGGGGGCGATGCCTGTGACCTCTCCTTCCGCCCTGGCCACCAGGAAGGTGAGCTGGGCCTGGGGGTAAAGCTCCTCCCACCAGGCCTGCAGGCAAAGGGGGGAGTAGAAGATATAGGGTCTGGGATGGCGGCGGAGGAGCCGCCACCAGGCCCCGGCCAGGTCCTGCAGGACTTCCCGCGTCCGGACGCCCTTCACCATCTCTCCCCTCGCACCAAGGCCAGGAACTCGGAGCGGGTGACGCCGCGGCGCCGGAAGACGCCCCGCACGGCGGAGGTGACCAGCACGGCCCCCGGCTTCTGGACCCCCCGCATGCTCAGGCACAGGTGCTCGGCCTCCACCACCACCGCCACCCCCTGGGGCCGGAGGACCTCCATGAGCACGTCGGCCACTTGGGTGGTGAGGCGCTCTTGGAGTTGGGGGCGGCGGGCCAAGACGTCTACCAGGCGGGCGATCTTGCTGGCCCCTACCACCTGCCCCCTGGGCACATAGCCCACGTGGGCGTGCCCGTAGAAGGGGAGGAAATGGTGCTCGCACAGGGAGTAGAAGGGGATGTGGCGCAGGATGACCATCTCCTCATGGGCCTCGGGGAAGACGGGGGTGAGGATGGAGGTCGGGTCCTCCTGCAGGCCGGAGAACATCTCGGCGTAGAGCTGGGCGATGCGACGTGGCGTATCGGCCAGGCCTGGCCGCTGGGGGTCTTCCCCAATGGCCTCGATGATCTGGCGCACGGCCTCTTGGATGCGTTGCAGATCTAGGGCCGCAGTGTGTGGTGCCCTCAATCCCTTCCCCCTAGCTCCCATTGTATCCGACGCCGTTCGCTCCTAATCCAGGGGGAGGACGTCTTCCAGGGCCTCCACCTGCGCCGGCACCTGCACCACCTGGGCGGGGATGGACTCCGCTGTCTCGGGGTCCTTGAGGCCGCTACCGGTGATGACGCACACCACCACCTGGCGGCGCAGGTCTTCCCTCTGGGCCACCTTCAGGAGGCCGGCCACGGCGGCGGCGGAGGCTGGCTCGGCGAAGATGCCCTCTTCTTGGGCCAGGAGGCGGTAGGCCGCCAGTATCTCCTGGTCGCTGACGGCGTCGATGATGCCCCCGGATTCGTCGCGGGCCTTTACCGCCAAATGCCAGGAGGCGGGGTTGCCCACCCGGATGGCCGTGGCCACCGTCTGCGGGTCGGGCACCGGCTCCCCTCGCACGATGGGGGCCGCCCCCTCGGCCTGGAAGCCCATCATGCGCGGTAGGCGGCGGCAATGGCCGGCCCGGTAGTATTCCACGAACCCCTGCCAATAGGCGCTGATGTTGCCGGCGTTGCCTACGGGGATGAAAAGCATGTCTGGGGCCTCCCCCAAGGCGTCCACGATCTCGAAGGCCGCCGTCTTCTGCCCCTCCAGGCGGTGGGGGTTGACGGAGTTGACCAAGGCCACTGGGCGGCGGGCGGAGAGGGCCCGCGCCAGGTTCAGGGCATCGTCAAAGTTCCCTTCTATGGCCACGATGGTCGCCCCATGGGCGATGGCCTGGGCCAGCTTGCCCTTGGCCACAAACCCTGCCGGGATGAGGACGTAGGCCGCCAGGCCACAGTGGGCGGCATAGGCGGCGGCGGAGGCCGCTGTGTTGCCAGTGGAGGCGCACAGGACGGCCTTTTTACCCTCCTCCACCGCCTTGGCTACCGCCACCACCATGCCCCGGTCCTTGAAGGAGCCGGTGGGGTTGCACAGCTCCAACTTGAAGAACAGGTGGGGACAGCCGATGCGCGGGCCGATGCGCCGTGAGGGCACCAGAGGGGTATCTCCCTCCCCCAGGGTGATGATGGGCGTGCGCTCGGTCACCGGCAGGAAGGGCCGATAGCGGCGCAGCACCCCTATGTGGCTCTCAAGGGGTCTCGTCCAGGCCACTCTGTAGCTCCTTCACCTCTTGGCTTGCGATCTCGATCTGGCGCCGCTTCTGGCGTTGCAGGAGCTGAAGGAGGCCCTCCAGGCGTCGCTGCAACTTGCGGGTCTGCTCGTCCACCTCCCTTTGGAGGACGACGATGCGGTTAAGGCCCTCTTGCGCCCTATCCATGGCCACCCCCAGGTGACGGGAGAGCTCCTGCACCTCCAGGGCGGTCTGGCTCAGAGAGCCCTCCACAGCGGCCAGGCGCTGGGCCAGCTGGTCGCGGTGGGCAGCGGCCTGGCGTAGCCCCTCCCGCAGGCCCTCCATAGCCTCCAGAGGGGAGCCCAGTTTCTGGGTCTGCTCGTTCAGCTGGCCGATGAGGTGGAAGTGTTGCTGGAGGTGGCGCCTTAGGTCCTCCAGCTGGGCCTCTAGGTGGGCCAAGCCCTCGCCAGAGCGGGCGCTGGTCTCCTCCAGGGCCCGCAGGCGCCTCTCCTGGATTTGCAGGCGCTCTTCCAGGGTGCGGGCCTTGGCCTCCATCGCTTCCATCTCTCGCGAGAGGCGGGCGGTGGCCTGACGGAACTGTTCGGCGTCTGTACGCCGCTGGCGGAGGGCATCGCCGAGCAGGGCCAGCTCCTCGTACTGTTGCTCCTGCAGGCGGGGGATGACGGCCTGGAGGTGGGCCAGGTCGTCCCGTAGCCTGGCCACCTGGGAGGCGGCCAGGCTCAGGTCTTCTATCTGGCTCTGTAGGTGGCGTAGGGCCGCTTCCAGGGCCTGCAGGCGCTCCAAGGCCTGGGGTAAGGCCCGCCGGCTGGTCCTGGCCATCTGGTCGTGGTCGTCGGTGGTCATGGTCTAGTCCTCCACCCGCAGGAAGGTGCCCACCTCTTCCACCACCGGCAGGCGCTCCACATCGGCGATGGTAGCACGGACGGCGGCCTCTTGGGCAGTGTGGGTCATGATGACGATCTCCGCCGTCTGGGCTTCCTCGTTGGTCTCCTTCTGGATGACGGAG
>FWWL01008629.1_pt1 | contig 12968 bp, 11 predicted proteins | sample 2228331 | NCBI WGS metagenome assembly FWWL01 (sample SAMEA103939775, study PRJEB20133) | metagenome | reverse complement strand
GCAGTCGAGGTGTGCGGGGCATTGGCGCCGAAGCGAATCTGCGGCTGTTCGACCACAATCTTACCTTCTTGGGTGGCGAAGCGTCCGCTCACCCAGGCTGTCTGGTTATTGTAAACAACGAAGGTTTCAACGAAGTCGCCATCCTCGGCCATGAGCAAGACGTTGAGCCAGCCCCACAGTCCGGCGTGCGAGCCGCCTTCCTGGAAGTGCGCCTCCACACACGCCCACGTTTCGCAGCCGAAGTGGGTCATCAACGCCTGATCGGAGTAGCGGCCGGTCGGGTCGGTGTATTTCAGCGGATTAAACCGCACATACGCATAGCGATGGTAGTCCAGCGCATTGCCCGCCTCCGGAACAATCGCATCCGGCGAGAGGAAGTGACCCAGCGCCGCCTCCTCCCGCTGGCCGGTGAAGCGATAGAGGGTCGGCGTCGTCTGTAATCAACATAGTAAATAATGCCTGCAACCAGTCGTGTATCCGACGCTATTTTTAGGTAAGCTATCTTCACTTGCCTCCGAAGAATATTCTGATATATGTTATGCTCCAGAAAACCATCCCTGGTGCAGACATTGTTAACGTCATTGTCGGCGCAAATATGGTGAAATTCGTTGACTTGCAGGCATTCGAAGAAAGTGAAAAGCTATCAAGAATCTGACAGCCCATCATAAATACTACGCTGGAAAGCAAACTCGCACAAAGTAGCGAAGCAAAGAAAAGTATATCGTACCACCACTGAAATGGACGCGAGGCGAACCAAATCCAGATAGATATAAGGATCCCTGCATAGAGAGCAAGGAAAATGGACAAAGATAGCGAAACCATTGACAGCAGACCAACAACTACTGATAGTACACATATCCTTCCCCAGGGAAGCGAGGTAAGCGACCTCTTAATCATGATCAACCACCTCAACTGTACCCTGGTTGATAGCTTCGATGAGAAGAGTTTCAACAGACGAGTATCCACCCTGAGCAAAAGAGCGAATCATCTTCTCCCAGAACTCTGCCTCCATGACGATAACACGCCCTTCGCTTCGGAAGACCCATTTGCCGGGCTCATCGATATACTGCTCCCAGCGAACCATTGGAATGTCTGCCCTGCGGATAATCTGTTCAGCAGGCTCAGAAAGTATTCCGGAAGAACGGAAGATTTTACCAAGCACTCCTCCCGCAACACCGCTAATCATTCCACCAGCACTGTCGGCAACTATCTGCGTAGGGTCAAGAAATCCATTTTGAATGGCCATTTCAAGAATTGAAGTATTTGTTGCTTTACCTGCCCAGAAATTGTCATATGTTGCTTGCGCCACTGTGGCGGCTTGACCACCAACTGCACCTCCCACAGCACCAAATCCAAGTAATGTAAACAAGCCTGCACTCGGTGGGGCAAAGGCAAAGATTGCACCACTAACACCTCCTCCGATCCCAGAACCAGTGACTTCACTCCAGTCAATTTCACCCCAGTTCTTTTGTTCTATAAGGGTTTGCTTTGCAACATCTACGGTAGCTCCGGCGACTCCGCCCGCTATTGCAGCCCCCGCAATGACGCAAACGATTGTATCGAGACCAAAAACGCAGTGCCCGCTGGGGTCGGTGTACTTGAGCGGATTGAAGCGCACATACGTATAGCGATGGTAATCCAGCGCATTGCCCGCCTCTGGTGCGATGCTGTCCGGCGAGAGGAAGCACCCCAGGCGCCGGGTCATACCAGCGGGCGTTGTAGAAGTACAGCCCCAGCGCCGCCTCCTCCCGCTGGCCGGTGAAGCGATAGAGGGTCGGCGTCGTCCCCGACGCAAAGCGGGTGACGCCGAAGGCTCGGTAGCGCACTTCGCCTATCTCCGTCGTCTCACCGAGATGGTTGCTCAGCAGCCTTCGCATTTCAAGTTGATTTGGCACGGCGTTTTAGCCCAAGCACGTAGAACGAGATGGCCGTTACACCAGCGCTAACCAATCCGAATAGTATCTGAGGCATTTCGATGGCGTCGGTGAATAGACTCGTACCCCAAACCCCCACAGCAAATACACTTAGTCCACTCAACAGTACACATCTGTAGAGATGAACATGGACATTTCTGTAGCAGTAGTTATAAATTATTGCAGCTACTACAATAATAGGGATGTAGAGGATGATTCGAAGTATCATGGCTATGTTATCACCACGGATGAAGTGGGTCCAATACATCCCAGGCTAATTGCACTGTTGCCGCTACAGGACCAATCACAGGTAAGGGTGCGATTCCTGTTATTGCAGTAACACGTGCGATCCACAAATCAGCTGACGAGGCTTTTCCGCGCTGATATTGATATTCAGCCCATCCTACACCTGCGGCAGTCGTACCATACTGAGCCAGCTTCCCATACGTAAATCCAGCAGCGCCGCCCATGGTCGTCACGGGTGTGCTCCAAAAGGCGGCTTCGGAAGTGTAGGCGTAGCCCACTGCCATCAGGTCGATGCCGATCGCGACACAATCCCACGTGTTGCAGGGAATGTCGTTGAGCATCTGGCTTCCGCTGGCGGCGGTCGCCCAGCGTTCGCCGGAGGCGCCCTGTAGGTGATACATTCCGTACTCGGATGGCCAGCCATGCGATATTGCGCCCACCCAACGCCCCCCGAAGCGCGCAAACTCCGCTTCAGGCACGAGATGGCTGTATCCCATGTCGATCAGGATGCGTCCTTCGCCCGTGCGCACGAACGAACCGCTGATCGAGGTCTGGTAATCCGGCAGGATGGCGGTGATGCGGTCGCCGTCCTGGGCGGCGCGCAAGATGTCGTACCACCCGGCGTTGCCTGCATAGGGGCCGCCTTCGCCGAAGAGCGCCATGAGCGCCTCGAAAGAATCGACGCCGAAATGTTGCATCAGTTCTTCGACGCTGTAATGACCGCTCGGGTCTGTGTACTTCAGCGAATTAAACCGCACATACGCATAGCGATGATAGTCCAGCGCATTGTCCGCCTCCGGCACGATGCTGTCCGGCGAGAAGAAGTGTCCCAGCGCCGGGTCATACCAGCGGGTGTGGTAGTAGGGGCGAAACATGTTTCGCCCACTTCCAGTCCAGGCCGCCCACCGGGCCGAGCGCACCCACCTCCCTGCGCCGGCCGGTGGAGCGCTCCGTGTTCCCGAGGCCAACCCGGCGCCGTAGCGCCAAGTGTGGCACACTTCCCTTCAGCACAAGCAGAGCCCTCACTCCCAACCGACCCCGGCCGTCGTGAAGTGCCAACCGCCCCGTTGTTAAGGTGCGCCCTTCCCGGCCCGCTACTCCATCGCCACCTCCGCCCACTCCACGTCCGGATTGCCCCGCCCAAACAGATCCACCAGCATCTGCTCCAACTCCGGCGGGATCTCGTTGAACTCCAGCCGCAGCCGCTTCCACCCCCCTCCCTTCACCTCCGCAATCAGCGCCTGCTTCAGCCGCGCCACCACCATCTCCCGCTGCCACGGGTTGAGATTCCGCCACGGGATATACAGGTGCTTGAGCCGCGTGCCGTCGTCCAGGACGAGGGTGGTGGGTAGGACGTTGTCGAGGTAGAGGATGAGCTGGGCGTCGTCCAGGGGTTCTTCGGGCGGTGCAAGCCGGGTGAGGCCGGGAATGACGTAGGGCGCCCGGCAGGTGACCTTGTAGCCGTGGCGGCGGCAGTAGGCGACCACCTCCTGGCGGAGGCGTTGGGCTTCCTCCTCATCGGCGGCCACGAAGGTGGGGGAGAGCTGGTGGAAAACGCCACCGTCGGGCAGGAGTTCGGTCCGGTAACCGGGCAGGCCCAGGAGAAACTCCCGGCCATATTTCTCCACATAGGGCGGGCCGAAGAAGTTGACCCAGCCGAGGTGCTTGAGACGACGTTTGAGGGCGTCTTCGTGGAGCAGCGGAGAGTCCGTATCAATCAGACCGAGCCATGGCCGGGTCAATGGGTAAAGTAGATAACTCAACTCCAAAATGCGCTGCGCCGTCGGCTCCACCAAGGGCCGCTGGTCTATGAACTCAAAGTCCAGCAGCGTGCCGATTTCAAGCTTATTTCCCCCGTCTGTGAATTGAGTGATGCCAAAAGTCATAAAGACTTCCGGCAGGTCGTCAAAACGCAGGCTGAGGGAGACGCGCCACTCTGCCAGAGGACGCATGTCTTCCTGCATCCACGCGTGCACGATGTCTGGCCACTCTTTCCTGGGCACCGGGCGTTTTCTGTCCGCCGTCCAGAACTCGGCGCCGTGGGCCGCCACCGCCTCCATCCACGGCAGAATGTCCTCTACCCGCCGGGACACCTTGACCTGATACGAATCAAACCAGGGCATGATGTAGCGCATCGCCCACCTCCTACGGCAAGTCGATCAGACGGATTTGGTCTCGGGTGATCTGGACGCCCTTCGCCTGAAGGTCTTTCAACAACTTCTCAATATACGCCTCGGTGATAGGGTTGGTCCGGGTCCGCGCCAGTTCCAGGATCAGCGGGCGACCGGAAGCCTGATACCTCATGAGCTGCCCCGCCAGTTGTCCGATATGATCCTTCGTGTAGCTCTGGGTCCAGTACTTGAACTCGACCAGTTCATCGGTGATGAGGACAAAGTCCACCCGGTTGCCCTCAATCATCACCTCCACGCCCCGGAGTTTGCCGGCTTGGTAGAGTTGTTCCGCCCGCAGCAGCTCGGCGGCCAGGCCCCGGCGGAAGGGCTCCCAGACGTTCTGGCTGTTCGCCATCTGCTCCAGGTAGCGGATGCCCTGCATCACCTCCGGCCCGGCGCCGGCGAAGCGCTCCGCCCACTGCACGCCCTGCACCAGGTTCAGGAGGTCGTCAGCGCGGGCGACCGCCTTGCCGCCCTTCATCGCCACACCGGCGAAGGCGGGCACGCCGGGCAGCAGGGCAGTGGTCACGTCCACGGCCAGCGCCAGGCCGTTCTGCCAGGTCAGGCCTTCTTCGCGGATGTCGTTGAGGGTGAGGGCAATGCTGAAGAGGTCTCAGGCGGTCTCGACCCAGTGCCCGGTCGGGTCGGTGTACTTGATGGGATTGTTAAGGACGTAGGCGTACCGGTTCAGCGCCTGCGGATTCCCCGGCTCCGGCACGAGGGGGTCGGGCTGGAGGAACCGGCCCGAGGTCGGATCATACCATCGTGCGCCGTAGTCATACAAACCCCCGTCCAGGCCGACCACCAAACGTTCAAACGTTGGAACGTTCGCACGTTACAGCCAGCCCCATTCCCCTCCACGGCCGCCGTGAAAAGCCAACGGCCCGGTTGTTTGTCAAGATGCGCCCTCCCGGCCCGCTACTCCATCGCCACCTCCGCCCACTCCACGTCCGGATTGCCCCGCCCGAAGAGCTCTACCAACATCTGCTCCAACTCCGCCGGAATCTCGTTGAACTCCAGCCGCAGCCGCTTCCACCCTCCCCCCTTCACCTCCGCAATCAGCGCCTGCTTCAGCCGCGCCACCACCATCTCCCGCTGCCACGGGTTCAGGCCCCGCCACGGGATGTACAGGTGCTTGAGCCGCGTCCCATCGTCCAGCACCAGCGTCGTGGGCAAGATGTGGTCCAGGTAGAGGATGAGGTCGGCGTCGTCCAGCGGCTCCTCCGGCGGCACCAGGCGGGTCAGGCCGGGAATGACATAGGGCGCCCGGCAGGTGACCTTGTAGCCGCGGCGGCGGCAGTAGGCGATGACCTGCCGGCGGAGGCGTTGGGCTTCCTCCTCATCGGCGGCCACAAAGGTGGGGGAGAGTTGGTGGAAGACCCCGCCGTCGGGCAAGAGTTCCGTCTTGTAGCCCGGCAGGCCCAGCAGAAAATCGCGGCCGTATTTCTCCACATACGGCGGGCCGAAGAAGTTGACCCAGCCGAGGTGCTGAAGGCGGAGGCGAGAAACGGCCTTTGTATTCCACTCGCCCCAATCCCCGTCAATTCCACCATAGGTAGGGCGGGCCAGGGCATATAGGTCTCGAGCAATGGCCAGCATCCGCTGGGCAAAGGGCTCCACTAACGGCCGTTCATCCTTGAACTGAAAATCCAGCAAGCTCCCAAGCTCCAGTTTGTTTCCCCCATCCTGCCTTTCCGCGTATTCCTGAAAATCGAACCTGGCATTCAATTTTCCCCAATCCTCAAAGGCAATGACATGACCGATGCTCGACTTGAAATATTCCTCTTCTTCCCGCTGCGTGCGGAAAACCTCTTCCCATTGCTTCTCAAGAAGGGGCTCTAACGTGTAGTGGGCCAGCAAGATGATGCCGTGGCGCTGGAGCACCCTGGCCCAGACCACCACGTCGGCCACCTCTGTCGCTTCGCAGTTCCAGAAACAAAGGTTCACATGAATATGACGCATCTCACGGCCCTCCCAGGGTGATAATCCGAATCTGCTCTCGGGTCAGTGGGATTTTGGCCCTTTGCGCCTCCTTCAATAATCTCTCGATGAAACTTTCGGTGATGGGTGCAGTCTTCGTCTGTATCAATTCAAGTATCACTGGGTTACCGGTACCCTGGTAAGTTTGCACTTGCTTGAGAAGTTTTGGTATGTGCTCGCTTGCATAACTTTCCCGCCAATACTTGACCTCAACGATCTCATCAGTTACCAGCACCAGGTCCACCCGTCCTCCTTCCACCATGGCCTCTACCGCCTTGAGCTTTCCGGTCTTGAAATACTCCTCCGCCCGCAGCAGCTCGGCGGCGTAGCCACGACGGAAGGGCTCCCAGACGTTCTGGCTGTTCGCCATCTGCTCCAGGTAGCGGATGCCCCGCATCACCTCCGGCCCGGCGCCGGCGAAGCGCTCCGCCCACTGCACGCCCCGCACCAGGTCCAGGACGTCTTCGGCGCGGGCGGCCGCCTTGCCGCCTTTCATCGCCACGCCGGCGAAGGCGGGCACGCCGGGCAGAATGGCGGTGGTCACATCCACGGCCAGGGCCAGGCCGTTCTCCCAGGTCAGCCCTTCTTCGCGGATGTCATTGAGCGTGAGCCCGATGTTGAAAATGTCCCAGGCGGTCTCCAGCCAATGCCCGCTGGGGTCGGTGTACTTGAGCGGATTAAACCGCACATACGCATAGCGATGATAGTCCAGCGCATTGCCCGCCTCCGGAACAATCACGTCCGGCGAGAGGAAGTGACCCAGCGCCGGGTCATACCAGCGGGCATTGTAGAAGTACAGCCCCAGCGCCGCCTCCTCCCGCTGGCCCGTGAAGCGATAGGTGGTGGGCGTCGTCCCGGACGCAAAGCGGGTCACGCCGAAGGGGAGATAGCGCAGCTCGCCCGTCTTGGTCGTCCCGCTCACGGTGTAGGCCGTCCCGCCCAGGTGGTCCGTCAGCAGCCAGGAGAGCGTCCTGCTGCTCCGTATGGTAATATACCGGCTGCGTGCAGTGTAGCACCTTCTTTATAAAGCACACTTCTGGATTTCTCGATATAATGAATAAGCCGCAATAGGAGAGGTGAGCAAGTAGACAATTGTCGGAAAACCTAAAAAAACCAGATAAGCCCAGTTTTGGAACCACTTAAATAGTCCATCGGAATCCAAAATGACAAACCAGTTCAGGAATGAAGCAATCGTTATCGCTACTCCTGCTCCGATGAGCAAGCTTCGTAAAAATGTAAGCCTATGAGATAGCAGAGCAAAAATCATCCCAACCAGCCATCCCGTTAAGGCACCCAATATGGTGGCAGGCAAACACCCAACAAACAATCCATAAACAGGAAATATGATTAAAGCGGCAACCAAGTACTTTATATCCGGCACAGGATTTTGGTTAGATGGATCCGTATAATACCAAACCAATGGAAACGCAAAATTATAAAATAACGATAAATAAAACCCAATCTTTGCCCCTTTTTTCATTCCCTTATGAGCTAAAAACAGTACAGCGGTTCTTGTGGCCATTTTTCATTGTGGTTCGTTACGGTTGCGTATGAAAAAGGCTTCACGTCCCATCCAATCATACATATTCATCCCTGTGCTAAAGCGTGCTAGATCATTAGACAATTCTTCTTGTGAGAAATTTTGTAATTGAAACAAAGTTCCATCAAAGTTGCCGTTGCGCCAGTGATATCCTTCTAAGTTAGGAAATCTTTCCACTGAACCGGCTACATCAAAACTGTCTTTTTCGTTGGGAATAAAATAGAGCTCGCCTTCTGGTCCAGGTGCAAACAGACAACCAGGACCAGCACAGACAACTGAATAGGTGACATAAATCGTTCCATCATCAAATTGTTTGATAGTGAATTGATTATGGGCATGACGCGGTTGATGCTCGCCACCTCCTAACCATGGCTGAGAGGGGAATAATTGAATAGTAGGATGTACATTCTTTTTCGGATCACCGATAAATTGTCCTGTTTCGGCATCGATCCAGAAATAAAAACGTGAACTTTGCCCGGTGGAATCGCTAGAAAAATTCCGATCATCACCCTCGTAAAGAATTAATCCCCCAGGAAAACCTTCAGATTTACTTGTTGGAATGAAACCAGCGACGCAAATCGCATTGGCATATTCAGCTGGTGGCTTGGGACAGTGGCCGCTGGGGTCGCTGTACTTGAGCGGATTAAACCGCACATACGCATAGCGATGGTAGTCCAGCGCATTGCCCGGCTCGGGCACAATGCTATCCGGCGAGAGGAAATGCCCCAGCGCCGGGTCATACCAGCGGGCGTGGTAGAAGTACAGCCCCAGCGCCGCCTCCTCCCGTTGGCCGGTGAAACGATAGGTGGTCGGCGTCGTCCCCGACGTGAAGCGGGTGACGCCGAAGGGACGATAGCGCAGCTCGCCGGTCTCCGTCGTCCCGCTGATGGTGTGCGCCGTGCCGCCGAGATGGTCATTCAGCAGCCAGTAGAGCGCACCCCCGCTGCGCATGGCGATGCGTTGGCCGCTGGCGCTGTAGTATTTCTTGACCACGCCGCCGGAGACCTCGTAGTGGTCGCCCACGTAGTAGCTCGTCACGCCGTTGACCGTGCCCTTGACCCGCCGTCCGTCGCCGTCGTAGACGAAGGCGGCGCTGGCCGCCCCGCTCACCCCCACCAGCCGGTTCTCGGCGTCGTAGACAAAGCTCAGCGTCTGCCCGCCCGACGTGCGGCTCACCAGGTTGCCGTTGGCGTCGTAGGCGTAGCTGTGCCCCCCGCTCACCGCTGTCACGGCGTGCTTGTGCGCAGCGTCGCCGTAGACGTAGCCGCCCCCGCGCGGGCCGTTGACCAGCCGCCCCGCACTGTCGTAGCTGTAGCTCTCGCTGTACGTCCCGCCGCCGCCACCCGTCGCCGCCGCCGACGTCAGCCGGTCCATCCCGTCGTAGCCAAACGTCTGCGTCTGCACCCCGCCCGCACTCACCGTGTCCACGATGCGCACCACGTTGCCCGCCGCATCGTAGGCGTACTCCAGCGCCTGCAGATACGCACCGCTGCTCCCCACGCGGCCCACCAGCCAGTGCATGCGCCCCCCCTGCGTCGTCCACGGGTGATAGTGCGGGTCGATGCGCACCTGGTCGCTCCCCAACAGCCGCAGCTCCACCCGGCCGGCGGCGTCGTACTGGGTGGACTGCACGTAGACGCTCGCTCCGCTCACGCCGTTGACCCGCTTCTGGTCACGGCATTCTATCCACAATCCACTTATCCCAAGAGTAGCATAGAAAAGCCAAGCCAATGAAAATAAGGCCGAGAATCATCGAGAGGCTGATCCAGCTATAGAGTCCAAGGATCCCTAGCCAAGCGCAAAACAGCAGATTGAATTTCCGGCGTTGTCCCTTTTTTCGAAAGGTCTTGTACTTTATATATTCATAAGCATACCCGAATAGCAAGAGCATGCCCACGGCCAGCAGCACATAATAGATGACCGCTTGGGTCAGTGACAGAGTAGAGGGCATAAGCTTTACCCTCCTGGGAGAAATGGATCGAGAATGTCGTACCCAAGCTGAAAGATTCCAGAAAAGGTTCCAATGACTGGAAATGGGTTGAAAATAGCCGTAACGCTTACCACGAGTGCATCAACGTTAGATGCTCTTCCTGTGGCAAGACCTTGATACGTATGTGCAAGACCGGCTGCCGTTGCCGTTTGATTGATCGTCGTGCCTGCAGCTATGCCGGTTAGGGTGAAACCACCGCTGGGCAGTGCGCCGGCCAAGGATGCGCTGGTCAGGACGTTGCCTCCGATTGCCGCCAAATCGTAGCCGATCGCCACGCAATCCCACGTGTTGCAGGGAATGTCGTTGAGCATCTGCGTGCCGCTGGCAGCGGTCGCCCAGCGTTCGCCGGAGGCGCCCTGCAGGTGATACATTCCGTACTCGGACGGCCAGCCATACGATGTCGCGCCCACCCAACGCCCGCCGAAGCGCGCAAACTCGACTTCAGGCACGAGGTGGCTGTATCCCATGTCGATCAGGATGCGCCCTTCGCCCGTGCGCACGAAGGTTCCCCTGATCGAGGTCTGGTAATCCGGCAGTAAGGCGGTGATGCGGTCGCCGTCCTGGGCGGCGCGCAAGATGTCATACCACCCGGAGTTGCCTGCATAGGGGCCGCCTTCGCCGAAGAGCGCCATCAGCGCCTCGAAGGAATCGACGCCGAAATGTTGCATCAGTTCTTCGACGCTGTAATGACCGCTCGGGTCTGTGTACTTCAGCGGGTTAAACCGCACATACGCATAGCGATGGTAATCGAGCGCATTGCCCGGCTCGGGCACAATCACGTCCGGCGAGAGGAAATGCCCCAGCGCCGGGTCATACCAACGGGCATTGTAGAAGTACAGCCCCAGCGCCGCCTCCTCCCGCTGGCCGGTGAAACGATAGGTGGTCGGCGTCGTCCCGGACGCAAAGCGGGTCACGCCGAAGGGGCGATAGCGCAGCTCGCCCGTCCTGGTCGTCCCGCTCACGGTGTAGGCCGTCCCGCCCAGGTGGTCCGTCAGCAGCCAATAGAGCGTCCCGCCCTCGCGCAGGGCGATGCGTTGGCCGCCCGCCGTGTAGTATTTCTTGACCACGCCGCCGGAGACCTCGTAGTGGTCACCCACGTAGTAGGTCGTCACCCCGTTGACCGTCGCCTTGACCCGGTTCCCGTCGCCGTCGTAGACGAAGGCGGCGCTCACCGCCCCGCTCACCCCCACCAGCCGGTTCTCGGCGTCGTAGGCAAAGCTCAGCGTCTGCCCGCCCGAAGTGCGGCTCACCAGGTTGCCGTTGGCGTCGTAGGCGTAGCTGTGACCCCCGCTCACCGCAGTCACGGCGTGCTTGTGCGCCGCATCGTTGTAGACGTACCCGCTCCCGCGCGGGCCGTTCACCAGCCGCCCCGCACTGTCGTAGCTGTAGCTCTCGCTGTACGTCCCGCCGCTCCCGCCCGTCGCCGCAGCCGAAAGCAGCCGGTCCATGCCGTCGTAGCCAAACGTCTGCGTCTGCACCCCGCCCGCACTCACCGCGTCCACGATGCGCACCACGTTGCCCGCCGCATCGTAGGCGTACTCCAGCGCCTGCAGATACGCACCGCTGCTCCCCACGCGGCCCACCAGCCAGTGCATGCGCCCCCCCTGCGTCGTCCACGGGTGATAGTGCGGGTCGATGCGCACCTGGTCGCTCCCCAACGCCCGCAGCTCCACCCGACCCACGGCGTCGTATTGCGTGGATTGCACATACAGGCTGCTCCCGCTCACGCCGTTGACCTGCTTCTGACGCAGGTAGCTCGTCGTCACCTGCTCGCCGTCCGGATAGCGCATCCACGTCAGCTGGTTCGCCTGGTCGTACGCCCATTCGGTCACAAAGCTCCCGCCGCCCGCAATCGTCTTCGTCTCCTTCGTCAGCCGCCCGCGCACGTCCCCGTACACCCACGTCGTGCTGCCGGAGCCGTCCGTCATCGACGTGCGCTTGCCCCGCCCGTAGTTCGTCCCGGCGCTGTACGCATCGTAGCCGTACGTCACCGTCGCCGTCGCCGCACCGCACGTCCCGCCGTTCACCGCCCCATAGCTCTTCTGCGTCACGCGGTCGAGCGCATCGTAGCTCAGCGTCGTGCGGCAGTTGCGCGCGTCGGTCTGCGTGCGCAGGTTGCCCGCACCGTCGTACGTGTAGCTCCAGCTCCCCAAATCCGGGTCGCTCATCGCCGTCTTGCGCCCCGCCAGGTCGTAGCTCATCGTCGTCGCCGCAAAGAGCGCAGCGCCTCCGCCCGTGCGCTGCTCCACACGCACCAGCCGGTCCGCCTCGTCGTAGACGTAGCGCAGCCACGGCTCGGCTGGCGGACGCACCTCGACCACCCGCCCCCACACGTCGTAGAGCGTCAGCGTGCACTGGTTGCGCCCGTTGCACTGCCGCACCTGCAGATCCGCCGGATAGGTCACGGTGACCGCCTCGCTCGCCGTCGGGCTCTGCACTTTGCTCACACGGCCAAAGCCGTCGTAGCTCGTCACCGTCTTGGGTTGGTTGAAATACTGCCCCCGATAGGGCGTCCCGCCCGCCGCCGGCGTCCACACCGCCAGCAGATAGGGCTTGGTCTCCTGCGTGCGCTGGCCGTAGGCGTTGTAGGCGTAGTCCACCGCCACGTCGTGCGCACCCCCGTACACCTGCGCATTCGCCGTCTGCACCTGCAGCAGCTGACCAAGGCCGTTGTAAAATTTGCGCACGTTGTAGACGCCGCCGCTGTGGCGCTCCTGGATGTCCACCAAAAACGGCCCCAGGTTGTTCACCCCAGAGTCGTAGTAGCTCACGCTGACGCCGGGCGCTGCGCTGCTCTCCCCGGGCCGGATGAGTTTGGTCAGCCGACCAAAGCCGTCGTATTCGGCGGAGGTGACCAGGCCGTTGGGGTCGCTCTCCTGCACGGGGACGCCGAGGCGGTGATTGTACACCCAGCTCGTCGTGTGCCCGAGGGCGTTCTGTTCGCTCGTGCGGTAGGTGTTGTAGCCGCCGTCGGCGTAGGCGTAGGTCGTCGTGCGCAGCTCGGTGGTCGGATAGACGGCGGCGCCCTCCTCGTGATAGCCGTAGGCCGTCGAGGTCGTCACCCCCGTCAGGTTGCCGTAGAGGTCGTAGCTGTAGCGCACGTCGCTCATCAGCTGCCGCGTCTGCCC
>FWWL01008628.1_pt1 | contig 12968 bp, 10 predicted proteins | sample 2228331 | NCBI WGS metagenome assembly FWWL01 (sample SAMEA103939775, study PRJEB20133) | metagenome | reverse complement strand
GTAATTTAGAGAGGTTGCCTGTGGGGAGTGTCACAGAGTAGATATGGATGAGCAATCTATTTATGGTAAAGCTTTGACTTTGAAGGAGGAGAATTTCAGAGGAGATGTGATACGGATGAGCAGAGTTCTGATTTTGATTATATAAGTAAAGGTGATAAGGCATTGATTTAGGGAAATTTAAGGGAGGATAAATTTGTTTTTTATAAGGAAAGTATTTAAAAGTTTGATTTTAGGGGAGTATTATTTTATAATATGAACATCAAAAAGGAGGATAATTTAAAATGGCTTTTTATAAAAATAGGTTAAAATATGGAATTTTGATTACTGATAAAGAAGAGATATAGGATTTGAAAATATAAATAAAGTTAAAGAGGCAATTTATGAGTATGGAAAAAGTGAAAGAGGAGGTTTTTGGTCATGTTAAAACAATTAAAAATCAGAAATTTTAGATGCATAAAGTAAGTAACACTTGATATAGCACCTATAACCTTTTTGTATGGACCAAACGGATCAGGTAAATCTTCTATTTTATACGCCCCTTTTGTTTTTAAAAATGTAGTAGTTAATCATAATCAAACTGTAGATACATTTTTTAATCTTCTTTTTGGAAACCTTGGCGGGTTTGATCAGGTAGTCCATCTTCATGACCCTAACCATAGAATTGAGATAGAAGTAACTTCTGAAGATGAATCAAAGACAGAACTAATCTATGGTGTAAGTTTAGGGAAAAAAGATGGCAGATTCTGGATTAAGTTACCAGAAAAAATTGATTTAGTTCTTCCTGTGACTTTTCCGTATCCAATAAATGCACAAAAACAACAAGTGGTTAAGATAAATGAAATTGAAATTAATGTGCAGTGGAACGGAATTACTGCATCTGTTTCGGGACAACCTCAGACAACAGAAGCAGTAGAAGTCACCCCAAAATTATTAAAAACGTTGAATAAATGTACTGAAATATTACGAATGTTGGATATAGTGCCTATAAAGAGAGGGTTTTCTAAGCCACATTATAGCGCTTCTCAAATGTCGCCCAATTATCTATTAACAGAAGATGAAGTAGCAACTTTGCTAGCAGTTGACTCTTACCTTGAAGGGGAAGTTATGGCAAAGTTTAGGAATATTTTTGGAAAAATTTTCAAAGTTCGTCCACAAATGGGAACTGCTCTTTTCTATCTTCAAGTTACAGATGATTTTGGGATGACAAATGAATTAATTAATGATGGTTTTGGCCTAAATCAAACAGTTTATATATTAACGAAAGTTTTGAGAAAAAATGTAACATCTATTCTTTTAGAAGAGCCTGAAATTCATCTTCATCCCACAGCACAAAATAAACTTGCTAGAATCTTTGCTGAGATTGTAAAATGTAGAATTCCATAACATATTAGACAGGGAAAGATTTTCAGTATAATTTTGAAGGAAGTATTTTAGAGGAAGATTTTTCTTGCAAAATTTATCCAATTCTACTTTTAAAGGGTTCTGTCCCATTTTGGGGAATAATTCTCTTTTTCTCTTTTATTTATTTCCAAATTTTTTTAGTTTCTTTTTCCATAAGTAAACTGTGAGAATGGAAACATAAAAAGCCTCTCTTTTTTGCTTTTGCACCATTAAAATATCTTTTTAAAATTTTTCAAAGTAAAATTTCGGTTAGATTTTTGATGAGCCGACTCGGGATATTTTAAAATTTCATTCTTTTTTCTTTATAATTAAAAAATGATTAAAAAATTATTAAGAAAAATTTCTGAAGGAATATTAATATGTTCCCTTTTATCAAATTATAAAGCATTTTCACAACAAATTAAAATAAAAATAAGCGACCTTGTAAATTATAACAAACCAATAAGAGAAATTTTAAACAGAAGAGATAGCATCTGGCTAGCTATAAGCAAGGAAGACCATATTGCATATTTTATACAAGGCGATAGAATAATAAAAAGTTATCCAATTGCTATGAGCTCCAATTATAAGAATGATAAAGAAAGAGAAGGTGATAGAGGTGTACCAGAAGGACTATACTACATAACCTCAAAAGCAAGTGGAAAAATATTTTATAAATTTTCCCCAATAAATTACCCAAATGAAGAAGACGCTAGAGAAGCACTAAAAAAAGGAATTATAAACGAAAAAGAATGTTCTTTAATAATAAGGGCTAATAGAAGAAAAAACTCCTTTATCCCTCACACAAGAGCAGGCAGCGCTATTGGACTTCATGGTTCAACAATCAAGAATGACACTTGTTTAGGTGTTGGAAAATTGGTAGGTGATACATTTATAATTTCGGACTGGACTCTTGGTTGCATTGCCTTTAATAATTTTGATTGGAAGGAAATATTAGAATATATAGAAGTTTGGAGAACACCCATATATATAGCAAAAAAAATAAATCCTGAAGATATAAAAAACCTAAAAAATATAGTGTGGCAGAGGAAAAAGGGCAAATAAGTATTAGTTTAAAAAGGGCACGGTCGCCTTTTCAATGAGCTTTCTCTTAATTTTCTATCAAGTTCAAAATATTTCCAAAAATCTTCTGGTTTAATTAAATTTAATACACTATTTCTTATAACAACAGAATCAAAGGGATATTTCGCATATTTCAAAGTGGTGTCTATTATTCCAGGAAAAAAACTATCTATCTCCTCTTTCAACACGAAACCTTCTAATAAATAAGAATCAACAACCAATACATAAAGCCCCCTTACTTTTGCTTCATATCTTCCCTCTTTTATAAATTTTAATTTTTCTTCAATTGGAAAACTTTTAATATGCCTTGGAACATAAATTTTTAAAAGAATAGATTCTATAACTTCTTCAAATTTTTCTTTTTTATCCATTCCCTTATAAAAATAGATTAAAGCCGAATCATCTTCCCCTCTTACAGCATAATAAATGGCTAATCTGAAATTTTGCATTTTTAGTGGGGCAGGTTTATTATAAGAAGTTCCCTCTATTTTTTCCTTCATAGCATTATAAAGCTCCATTACATAAACCTGCCTGTAATAGTCCATCTCCTTATTTCTACAATAATCTCTATATTCTATATATCTATTTCTAACATAATAAAAAAATAACAAAAATATTAAAATTAATAATTTTATCCTGTTTTTCGTATAAAAATTTTTCATATGAAAATAATACAGCCCCAAAAATATTAAATTCAAGTTAATGTAGATAAAAACAAATCGTAAGGAACAAGTTTTATTCTCTTTTCCTTATTTTAGTCTGATTAACTCTATATCAGGGCCAGAAAATTGGGGAGTCTGTTCTTTTTCCATTTCTTTTGCCTTTGATGAAACATTACTTTTAACATAATCTGCAAGTTCCCTTAAATAAATAACTTTATCACCTGATAAATCTGCTGAGCCACCAAGTCCCTTCAAAAGATAATAGGTAAATAAACCGTGCTTCATCTCAGGATATGCTGAACTTATTTCAGAACCAGAAGAAGCAGTAAGAAGACTAACTTTTTCAGGTATATCCCTTATTTCTACAGATATAAGAGGTCTTGCACCAGCAAAAATCCATTCTCCTTCCCTTGTCATACCAGAAAAACAGGCATCAATAAAAACAACAACCGATTTTGCAGGAATATTTGCAAGAGTATCTAAAATTTCCTTTAACCTTACACCACTTTCTGCATAATTTGGGTCAATATCATAAGGAATTAAATAGGCTTCGCCTTTTTTGACATCCGGGCAACCATGTCCTGCAAAATAAACAATAATTTGAGAATTGGGATTAGCCTTTCTTTTTAACCATCCTTTCTCACCAAATACTTTATCAAACTCACCCTTTGTTGCATCTTCATTTATTCTATAATATATATTTCCTTCAGAAATTCCGAACACCTTTTTTGCATATTCATAAAATATTGCTGCATCACGGGTGGCAAAAGAAACAGGAGGTGCATTTTTATATTTATATTCTTCAATGCCAAAAATGACACAAAGCCCATCCTTTAATTGTGTAAGTGAGTTCTCAGGAATTTTATCAACATCCACACTTATTTTTAAAGTATCAACTTTTATCTTTTCTTCTATTTCTTTCTTTGTAATTACAATTTCTTTCCCTTTTCCTGTGGGACGATTAACAGGGAGATTTAAGACAAGGTTTTTCCCATATTTACCTTTTGCCTCAGACAGTGTAATTTTTATTCCTACCGAATCTCTGTTATATCTTTTGTTTGTTGAAAAGAAAAATTTTAAAATTTCATAATTCCCCGGATTTATTTCCCCAAGATTAAAAATACTATCTTCATTCCCAAAGAATATATTTTCGCCTTCATTTTGAATCTTAACACTTGCTTTAACATCCTCTCCTTTGCCGGCTCCAATATTTTGAATACCGACACTTACTTCAATTGCTTCGCCCAGTTGAACAATTCCATCATTATTTCCATAAGAATCTCCTTCCTTGTCATCATCAATAGCATAGTCCGCGATAATAAATTCAGGTGGCTTAAAACTTTCGCATTTAAAGGTGATTGTTAAAGGTTCGGCATCAAAACCGTATTTTTCAATAACTTCAATTCTAAATTTTGCTTCGCCATCCATCAGTTCTGGTTCTCCTGAAAGAATAATGCTAATTTCTTTAGAAGTTTGGGAGGGGATATCTCCCACATCTTTGATTTTTTCATATTCAAGGCCGGAGGGGAAAATTACAGGGATAAGTTGTGCTTGAACATTTATTGCGTCCCCTTTTCCTTTATTTTCAATTTTGAATTTTATTTCTCCGTTTTCATAGCCATCAAGGGCATTATTGCCTGATGGTTCAATAAATTGAATATCAGAGATTACAAGGTCAGCTGGATATTTTGGTTTTTCTCCAGGTAAAGATGGCTTTGAAATAGCCGGCTTTCCCTCAGAAATTGTTTCCTTCTCTTTTGGTGGAGATGGCTTTGAAATAGCCGGCTTTCTCTCAGAAATTGTTTCCTTTTCTTTTGGTGGAGATGGCTTTGAAACAGGAGGTTTTTTAACAATTGCTGGCTTTTCTTCAGGTGGAGATGGCTTAAGTAAAGGTTCAATATTATAAGCAAGGGTAAATGCTGGATTGAAAAATATACCAAGATTTAAGATAGAAAGGTTTTCAAATCCTAAAGTTATCTGGGAAGTGTTAAACTTTAAACCAAGAGAAATTAAGAAAGAAGAAGTGCCCTCTCCAACAGGGTTAAAAGGATTATTTGTATAAAATTTTGGTATAAAACAATAACCTATACCTCCTTCAGAGGTTACAACCAGATTTTGAGATTCATATATTTCACCATATCCTTTTAGTATTCCACCTATTGTAAAGAAGGATATTTCTCTTTCCCCTTGTGCAACAGAAGTTTTGCTTCCATATAAATTAATTCCAGTAAATCTGGATATTTTTGATTCCAAAAATAAGGTGAAAGAGGGACCCTCCCAGTACGAACTCTCCCAGTCTTCCTGCCAGTCTTCCTCCCAGTACATTAGTGTGTTACCGCCCCCAAGACCAATTTTTATTTCATCAGCAGAAACAAAAGAAGAGAAAAGGAAAAGAAAAAGGGGAATTTAATAATGAATTTTGCTCTTTTCTTCCAGTTTTTCATAATAGCACCTCCTTTAATTATAAAAAGTTTAAAATAAAAAGTTTAAAAACTCAAAATTTCTTTAAGGACCACCAACGCGTCCTGTATGGCGTAAATCGTGATGAAACATTGGCCATGGCGTATTCGCTAATGTACCTGAACCATAAATCGCATAAAGATTAAAATCATCTGAGCCAACATAAATGGTGCCATCTGGACCTATGGCAGGAGAAGACCCTACATCATTACCTGTTTTAAATTTCCATTTAAGTGTTCCATCAGGATTTATTGCATAAAGATTACTATCAAATGAGCCAACATAAATAGTACCATCTGAACCTATGGCAGGAGAAGAGCCTACAAAGTGCCCTGTTTTAAATTTCCATTTAAGTGTTCCATCAGGATTTATTGCATAAAGATTTTTATCATTTGAGCCAACATAAATAGTGCCATCTGGACCTATGGCAGGAGAAGACAATACCCCATCACCTGTTTCAAATTTCCATTTAAGTGTTCCATCAGGGTTTATTGCATAAAGATTTTTATCATATGAGCCAACATAAATAGTACCATCTAAACCTATGGCAGGAGAAGACCATACCCAGTCACCTGTTTCAAATTTCCATTTAAGTGTTCCATCAGGGTTTATTGCATAAAGATTTTTATCATTTGAGCCAACATAAATAGTACCATCTGAACCTATGGCAGGAGAAGACCATACCCACTTACCTGTTTCAAATTTCCATTTAAGTGTTCCATTAGGGTTTATTGCATAAAGATTATCATCCCATGAGCCAACATAAATAGTACCATCTGAACCTATGGCAGGAGAAGACCATACCCAGGCACCTATTTCAAATTTCCATTTAAGTGTTCCATCAGGGTTTATTGCATAAAGATTATCATCCCATGAGCCAACATAAATAGTACCATCTGGACCTATGGCAGGAGAAGAATATACATAATAACCTGTTTTAAATTTCCATTTAAGTTTTCCATCAGGATTTATTGCATAAAGATTTTTATCACCTGAGCCAACATAAATAGTGCCATCTGAACCTATCGCTGGAGAAGAATATACCGTGTGCCCTGTTTTAAATTTCCATTTAAGTTTTACTTCTTTTGAATTATTTCCGCCGCCACATGTTTCTCCTATCCCCCAAAAAATTAATAAAATAAAAATTAAAAACTTCATCTTAACCCTCCTTTTAATCTTACGAAACCCTATTTTCATCTCCATATTTAGAATTAAAAGGAAAGCTCATAGGAAGGTATAATTATAATTCCCCTTTCCTTTGCATATTCCTCTATGTGAGGAGCAAAAAGATATGAGATTATAATTTTTATTGATTCTTTTAATATCTTCTCACATTTTGAAAGAAACTTATCAACTTTCTTTTTTGAAATCCTTGATTTTGACTCCCCTATTATTATGTATTCTTTATCGTTTTTTCTTCCTTTACCATATATATTAACTTCTACATATTCTTTTCCTATTTGAGGATATGTTCTTTTAAGTTTACCTATAACTTCTATGTTATATTCCTTAAGGATAATTGAAGGAAGAGATTTCATAGCTCTATCTTCAAAAATGTATCCAAAAGCATCAGAAGGACCTTCAAGTTTCTCTCTTGTTTTCCTGTGTTCCTCAATAAGTTTTCTATGTCCTTCAACAAGTTTATAATGGGATTTAGCAAGTTTTCTAAGCTCTTCCTCTGTTCTTTTTTGAGCTTCCGCAAGTTTTTCTATTGCTTCCCACACTCTTTTGACCTCTTCTTTTATTTCTAAAAGTTCCTTATGGATTATGTCCTTCTGAAATACTTGGAATGCCTCATAAATCGGAAGTTTTATATTCTCTGAAAGCTCTTTTATTATTTCCTCAAGGGTTTTCATAGTCTAATTTTAACCTCTATACAAAAAATTATCAATAATAATCATCATTTTCCCTTCAAGGTATCCACAAAAGGACCATAAATTTCAAAGGGGCCTATATTCCCCTGATTTTCCCATATGTCCATCACAGAAAATAAAACTCTCAAAAGCCTATCAGGAGGAGAAAGAAAAAATTCATAAGGAGGAATCGTATCCATTGAATAATCCTTTTCATTTACACTCATCTTCACCCACTTAATTCTTGAATCATCCTTAACCTCAATCAAAATTAACCTTTCCTTTCTTATTGTATCCTTATCTTTTAAATTCAAAACCCTTATTTCAGGAGCCTCAAAATCTGGCTTACCAGGAGGAGGCGCTTTATAACCACAAGCACTTAATATTAAAAACAAAAATATCTTATTAGAAAATTTCATTAAATTTAATATATAATAAAAATATGGAAAATGTCACTCCCACACGAATGAACCTTCTTATTAAAAAAAGACAAATAAAAGTGGCTGAAAGCGGTGTTTCCCTTTTAAAAAATAAAAGAGACGCCCTGCTCTCAGAATTCCTTAAACTCATTAAACCCCTGCTTGAAAAATATAAACACCTTGATAAAACCCTTTTAAGGGCTGTTAATAATCTTCTTTTTGCACTCGGAAAAGACGGCTCAGAAGAACTAAGGTCCGCTGCACTTGCCTCTGCAAGAGAATTAATCCTTAAAATGAAAGAAAAAAAACTCTGGGGGGTTCCTGTTCCTGAAATAGAAAAAGGGGACGGAAAAAGAAGCATATTGTTAAGAGGATATAGCCCTCTTTCAGTTACCACAAGAATAGATGAAACAGCAGATGCCTTTGAACTTCTCATTGATGAAATCTTAACAATTGTGCCCCTTGAAATAAAATTCAAAAAAATAGGAGAAGAAATTAAAAAAACAACAAGAAGAGTTAATGCCTTAGAAGAAAAAGTTATACCTAAACTTAAAGAAGAAGTTAACTATATAAGAGAAGTTCTTGAGGAAAGAGAAAGGGAAGATAAATTCAGGTTAAAACTTTTAAAAAGAAAAAAGGAGAGGATTTAAAAATGCCCTTAATGCAATCCATAAGAAAAAATGCTAAACTTATCCTTTTATTTATGGCCTTTACCTTTATTCTCTGGATTTTTCTTGAACTGGGAATGGATATCGCTGGTTTAAGAATTACAAAACCATATGAGCAAGGCATAATTGCAGAAGTAGAAGGGAAAAAGGTTAATTTTGATACTTACCAGGATATTTTAAATGAACTTATTGAAAAAGAAAGGGAAGAAAAAGGAGATATAAGCGATAGAGATATGATGATTCTTCAAAGAAGAGCATGGAGCGAGATGATTTTTAGAATAAGATTTTCTGAGATTCAGAAGCAAAGAAAACTTTTTGTGGATGATAATCTTTTAAACACAATAATAATGTCACTTCCTCCCCCCCAGATTATGAGGGATTCTTCCTTCTGGAAGGGGGATTCCTTTGATTTTAGAAAATACCAGCAGTTTTTACAGGAACCGGCTTCTCGTGAACTTGTTATTACCTATGCAAGAGAAATAATAAACTCCTATCCCATCGAACTTATGAATATGGACCTTTCCTCTGTAATTCATATACCAAAGGAAGAGGCGCAAAAAGAATTAGAGGATAGATTAACAAAATTTAGTTTTAAATATTATGCTTTGAGATATGGAGAGTATTCAGATACTCTTTTCAAATTTAATGAAGATAGTTTAAGAAATTATTATGAAAAAAATAAAGACAAGTTTAAAAATAAGGGAGGTTATAAACTTGGTTATGTAAAAATTGAAATAAAACCTTCAAAAATTGATACGGATAATATATTTGAACACCTTAATGAGATAAAAGATATGATAGTTAGAAAGGAGTTATCCTTTGAGGAGGCACAGAGCACCTATTCAACTCTTAAAAATTATAGAAAAGACACCATATTCGTAGCAAAAAGGGAAAGTAAAAAGTTTAAAATTCTTGAAAATTATAAGGAAGGAGAAATCTCAAAACCTGAAATAATAGAAGATACTCTTTTTATTTTTAAGGTTCTCAATAAAGATAAAGAGGAAATTAAATACAGGGGTATAGGAGCCCTTATAACCACATCATATGAAACAAGAGTAGAATTAAGAGAAAAGGCAAAAAACATATTTGAAATAGCAAAAACTGAAGGTTTAAAAAAAGCCTCCGAATCTTATAAACTAAAATATCGCGAAACCGATGAGTTTCCTTTTGATTTACCCTTTATACCAGGAATAGGTGATTATAGGGAGATACTTGAGTGGGTTAAAAAAGCAAAAAAGGGAGCTCTTAAAAACTTTTTTACTCCTGAGGCTTTTTATGTAATTGAAATTCTTGATAAATCTCCTGAAAGTTATGAGGATTTTGAAAAGGTAAAAGAAAGGGTAAAATTTATGTTTTTAAGAGATAAAAAGAAAAAATTTGCAGAGGAAATAGCTGATAAAATTGTAAAAGGAGAAAGTTATGAAAGTAGTTACGTGGATACTTTTGAGTATAGGGATATAAACTTTTATAGGGCGCCTTTTGGCATACCTTCACCCGATAGGATTTTTGCTCTTCTTATCACTATGAATCAAGGGGAAATGAAAAAACTTGAAATTCCTGGTGCTTTTGTGGTTGTTAAACTAAAAGAGAAAATACCTCCTTCCCCAGAAGAAATCTCTAAGGAATTTGAGAAATTTTATGAAAAATATGTTTCTCAAATAAGTAATAAAATTTTCAATTCTTTTCAGCAGGAATTAAGAAGCGAAGAGGGAGTGAAAGATTATAGGTCTTTTCTTTTGGAATAGTTTTTTTCTTTTAACACTTTTGAATCAATTTAAGAATGTGAAATTAAAAAACATTTATTTTGTCGGGGCAAAAGAATTTAAAAATGAAAAACTTGTAAAAATATCTGAAATTCCAGTTGAAAAGGAAATAAAAAGTTTTTTCATATTAAGTGGACTAAAAAAAGTTGAAGGCTTTTATAAAGATGAGGGATTCCTTGATTTTAAAATTATTGATTATAAAATTTTTAAAAGAGGAAGGCATGATATCCTTTATGTATATGTTTATGAGGGAAATAGAAAAATTGTTAAAAATGTAATAATAAACCCTGATACTCTTTCTTATGTTTTTGAATTTTTGAAAATAAAACCTCCTTTTTTTTACAGAGAAGAAATTTTTTCTGAATTTGAAAAAAAACTCTATACCTTTTTTACGGAAAGGGGATTTGTGTTTTTTAATTTTAATAGGAAATTGGAAATAAAAAGCGATAGTGTTTATATATATTATGATTTAAGAACAGGGAAAAAAGTGCTTGTAAGAGATATAGAGATTTTGGGACTTTCTCCTACAACAAGAAAGAAAATTGCTCTTGATGAGATTGAAATAAAAAGGGGAGAATATATTTCTCTGAATAAAATTTATTTGTCAATAAAAAATTTATATGCAACAGGAATTTTTAAGAATGTGGAATATGAAATTGTTCCTGGTGTAGATTCCACAGAGGCAGATGTAATTTTTAAACTAAGAGAGGAAAAAATGAAGGTTATAAGACTTGGTCTTGGATATTCAAGTGATGGATATTCGCAGGGTAAGTTTGAACTTGAGCACTTAAATATTTTCAACAATGCTCAAAGATTTGCCCTTTTAACAAAATTTCAGTTTAATTTGAAAATTTTTCTTCACCAGGAATTTTCCTTGAGGTATCAGGACCCACATTTTGTTTTCAGAAAAAATATACTTGAACTTTTGCCTTTTTATTATATTGATAGATTGGAAGATGTCAAAAAATACGGATTCAATGCAAGGTATATTTTAAAAAGGGATATATGGATATTTGAAACAAATTTAACATGGCAGACAATAAGGAGTATAGAAAGAAAAGTAGAGCTTTTTTATCTAAATGGAATAGGTTTTTCTTATTCAATAGATGAAAGGGATAACATTTTAAATCCTCAAAAAGGGTATTATTTTTATTCCTATTTAAACACATATGGTTCAATTTTGGGTGGAACTGCTAATATGATAAAAATGGGTTATAATATTTATTTTTTTAAAAAATTAAAGAGTTATATATTTGCTTTGAAATTTTCAGAGGGGCACGAACTTCCTTATTTACCTTCAAAAGAAATTCCCTATTCAGAGAGGTTTTTAATGGGTGGAGAGGGAACAATAAGGGGTGTAAAGAGATATTCCATAGGAGATTATGACCCAAGGGAAGGCATAGATAAAAGTGGAACCAATTTTTTTATTACAAATTTTGAGATGAGAAAAATTTTAAAGAGTAACCTTCAATTTATTATGTTTTTTGATATAGGTTCTTTGTCTAATATATTCTCCTATAAATCTTTTAAAAATACAGGAATAGGTTTTGGGACAGGAATAAGATACTTTATAATAAATATAGTACCTCTACGATTTGATATTGCCACAAATCCCCATGTTTTAAAGACAAAGGAACTTTATCTATATTTCGGTATAGGTCATTATTTTTGAAAAAATTAAAGTCTTGCTGTATAATTTATTTTTAAAAATTTTGAAAGGAGGTTTAAGATGGCAGGGATTGTTTTTATAATGATGGTAGGGTATATATTTTTTCTGCCAATCTCCGGGACCGAAATAGAGAATTTCCTATTGAATGTGTATGGGGCTAAAAAAGTAGAAAATAAATGGATTATAGAAGGAAGGATAGATAAAAACATACAGGAATATATAATTCTTGAACATCCGGATACGCTTTTTAAAAAAATATGGAAAGATTTAATATTTAAAGTGGAAATAGAGATAAAAGAGGTGGAAAAGGGTAGCGAAATAAGTATAACATCAAAAATTATGGTTCTTGGCTGGCCCGATAAAATATTTATTCCTCCTCGGTATGAGGAAAGAAAATCAAATGGAAAGCTGGAAAGGGAAATAATTGCTTCTATTAAGAATAAAAAGGCAAGAAAGAAATTTAAAGAAAAAATAAAATCTAATAATTTTTTTAATTTTGCTCCTCCTTTTGAACCCAATATAGATTTAATAACTACACCTGATAATGAACCACAGAATGAACTTTCGTGTGAAATAAAAGGTCAAAGAATTGCTGCTGCCTGGAATGATTACCGAGGAACATATGGTGTAACAGTAGGAATATCTTACTCTACTGATGCAGGAATTTCCTGGTCTTACAATCAGTTGCCAGCAAATGGTCTATGGTATCCTGAACAGGGAGACCCAACCTTAGCTTGGGGAAAAGGTGATACCCTCTATTTTGCATTTATAACTTTTGATAGAAACACATGGCAGGGTGATATAGGTTTTCTGATTTCACCTGATGGTGGCGAAACTTGGAGTGATTCGATAAATGTTACAAATGATTTAGCTTTTGATGATAAACCATGGATAAGCGCTTATGGAGATACTATTTTATTGACTTATGCAGGTGGTTCAAACTTTTATATATATTTCAGAAAATCAATTGATGGAGGATTAAGTTTTTCCTCTCCTGTATATATAAATAGT
>FWWL01008624.1_pt1 | contig 12970 bp, 10 predicted proteins | sample 2228331 | NCBI WGS metagenome assembly FWWL01 (sample SAMEA103939775, study PRJEB20133) | metagenome | reverse complement strand
ATCCCAGATATGCTCATAGATCATTTCGCGCGTCAGCACCTGACCAGGATGGCGCATGAACAGTTCCAGCAGGTCGAACTCCTTAGCGGTCAGCTCGATCAGATCGTCGCCGCGGTGCACCTGGCGCGTGCGTGGGTTCAATTCCAGGTCGGCATAGCGATAGATGTCCGGCGCGCTCTCCATGCGATGACGGCGGAAGAGGGCGCGCAACCGCGCCAGCAACTCGTCGAAGGCAAAGGGCTTGACCATGTAGTCGTCGGCGCCAGCATCCAGCCCAGTGACCCGATCCGGCACGGAGTCGCGCGCCGTCAGCATCAGAATCGGTACGTTCGACGCGCTGCGAATGCGGCGACAGACTTCCAACCCATCCATCTTGGGCAGCATGATGTCCAGAATCACAGCGTCGGGCAGCGTCTCGCGCGCCACGCGCAGCGCGGTTTCGCCATCTTCGGCGGTGTCAACGCTGTAGCCTTCAAAGAGTAGCCCGCGGCGCAGTAGATCGCGGATGCGCCGATCATCTTCGACAACCAGGATACGTTCAGCCATAGCGGGTTCCACTTCAGTTGGTCCGGTTGATTCTACTATGTCGATTGTAAATCGGGTGTCAAATCATTTGGACGCTGCCTGACCCTAGCGGCTTTTCTGATAGTCTTGTGACCGATGCTACAATCAGAACAGTGTATTTGCGGCATCATCGAGGTTGCAATCAGCCCTCGATCACGTTGGCTGACTGCAATAAATATTGTGATTCTCACGTCAATTCCAAACAAAAAGGGAGCATAACTATGGCTGAACAGGCGTATCGCATCGAACGCGACAGCATGGGCGAGGTCAAGGTGCCTGCCAACGCGCTTTATGGCGCGCAGACGCAACGCGCGGTCGACAACTTTCCGGTGAGCGATCTGCGCTTTCCGCGCACCTTCATTCGGGCGCTGGGGCTAATCAAAGGCGCCGCCGCCGCCGTCAACCATGATCTCGGCTTGATGGAAGCCGATATGGCCGCAGCGATCCAGGCGGTGGCGCAACAGGTGGCGGATGGCGAATACGACGACCAGTTCGTCTTCCAGACCGGCTCTGGCACCAGCACCAACATGAATGCCAACGAGGTGCTGGCGGCGCTTGCCACAGCGAAACTTGGGCGCAAGGTGCATCAGAACGACCACGTCAACATGAGCCAGAGCAGCAACGACGTGATCCCGACCGCCATCCACCTCAGCGCGTATCTGGCTATCCATGACGACCTGCTGCCGGCGCTGGCGCATCTGCACAAGACGCTGATCGACAAAGCCGCCGCCACCGACCACGTAGTCACGACCGGACGCACACACCTGATGGACGCCATGCCGGTGCGCATCAGCCAGATCATCAGCGGGTGGGCGAGCCAGGTCAAGCACGGCATGGAACGCATCGAGTCGTCGCTGCCGCGGCTGGCGGAGCTGGCGCAGGGCGGCACCGCCGTCGGCACCGGCATCAACGCTCATCCCGAGTTCGGGCGCCGCATCGCCGCCAAGCTCGCCGAGTGGACGGGGCTGCCGCTAGTGACCAGTTCCAATTACTTCGAGTCATTGAGTATGCAGGACGCCGCCGTCGAATTGAGCGGTCAGCTCAACACGCTCGCGGCCAGCATGATGAAGGTCGCCAACGACCTGCGTTGGATGAACAGCGGTCCCATCGCAGGTCTGGGCGAGATTGCGCTGCCGGCGCTGCAGCCTGGCTCCAGCATCATGCCCGGCAAGGTGAATCCGGTGATCCCAGAAGCGGTGACGATGGTCTGCGCTCAGGTGATCGGCAACCACGTCACCGTCACGATCGGCGGGCAGTCGGGCAACTTCCAACTCAACGTGATGCTGCCGGTGATTGCCTACAACCTGCTGCAGAGCATTGCGCTGCTGGCGAGCGGCAGCCGGATTCTGGCGGATCGCGCCATCGCTGGCTTCACGGTCAACGAGGAGCGCATCGCCAGCCTGGTTGGGCGCAACCCGATCCTGGTCACGGCGCTGAACCCGGTCATCGGCTATGAGAAGGGCGCCAAGATCGCCAAGCGATCCTACGCCGAGGGGCGCTCTCTGAAAGAAATCGCGCTGGAAGAGACCGACTTGTCGAGCGAGGAGTTGGATCGTATTCTCGACCCGCGCTCGCTCACCGAGGGCGGCATCCGCGAAGGCGTCTCCGGCGGCGGTTGATGTGGTGAACACCTTCCCGGAAGCTCTGGAGCTTCCGGGAAGGTTGAACAGCGAAGGTTGAACAAGGCAACAAAAAAGCCGCTCCAGCGTTGGAGCGGCTTTTTGATTCCTCGTTGCGATTACTTGAGATAATTCGCCGGGTTGTAGGGCACGCCATTGTAGCGAATTTCAAGATGGAGATGGGCGCCGGTGCTATTGCCAGTGTTGCCCATTGTGCCGACCTGCTGGCCGCGACTGACGGTCTCGCCGGGCTTGACGAAGATCGAGTTCAAGTGCGCGTACAGGGTCGTGAAGCCATTGCCATGGTCGATGATGACATAGTTGCCGTAGCCGCCGTTCCAGCCGCCGCCCGCCAGCACAACATAGCCAGAGTCAGCCGCCGTCACCGGTGCGCCCAGCCAGCCTGCGATGTCGATCGCCGGGTGTCCGCGCCAGTAGCCCTGACTGATATAACCGGCAGCGGGCCAGCTAAAGTTGCCCGAACCCGCCAGGGCGCCAGCCGGTCGCGCCACAGAATAAGCCGTCGATGCGTTGCCGACAGTGGGCGCCACATAAGGCTTCGTGCCGCCTGGTACCACGATCTCCTTGCCGATTGGCAGAGGATCGTTGACGCTGGTCATGCCGTTTGCCGCATATTGCACGATCGCCTGCATATCTGTTTCATATTTGCTGGCGATGCCGGAGAGCGTGTCGCCGCGCTTGACGACGTGCAGTACGCCATCGACGGGGAGGATGCGCACCTGGTCGCCGATCTTCAGACGATCTGGATTCTGTTCGATGAAGGAGTTCGACCACATCAGCGTCTCGGGCTGTAAGCCGAATCGCTGGGCGATGCCGAGCACTGTGTCACCTGACTTGACGGAGTAGTAGAAGACTTCTGGGCGGGAGGGCGCCGCCGCTACAGCCGCAGGGTTCTGCGGCGACCGATCCACGACGCTCAAGACCGTGTTCGGCTGGAGTGAGCTGTTGCTCAGTTGGGCAGCGACACTCATGATGCCATTACGGTTCTCCGCCGCGGCTGACGAAAAGGCGCCCGCAACTTCCGCCACTGGCGTTGCTTCCAGACTCAAGTCCCACTCAGGAATGGAGACCTGGCTCAGAATCAACACGACCCCTGCGATCATCAACACGGCAAGATGCCCGGCGAGCCGCAGCGGCGTGACCTGATCGGACAGCACACGCTGTATCTGGTCGGTCGCTCTTTGCAGCATCAGATCGAGCGCGCCGAGCTGACCGAACCGAGTGCTCGGCGCAGGCTGCATGGCGGCATAACCAGCGCCGGTCATGCGATCGAGACCTGTGGTCATCAAATTGGCGGAGGCAGGGAGATGGGAAGAGATTAGTTCATAGTTCTGCGTGGGGGAAAGGTCTTGTTTGCCGTGCGATTCAGTTTGGTGGAGCCTGGTATTACTTGAATGCGGCTTGCCAAAATGAGCGTTGGCTTCACTTGTCATACACGAATCTCCAGATTGTCAGGTTTCGATGGGCTTACATTTGGATTATCTACCGTAATGCTTGCGCCCGGTCATATCCTGTCAGAAACCGACTGACTTTCGAAAGTCGATCAAAATCGATCAATGCAGGCCATTAACTACCATGACATCTGAGGAGTGTAGCATCTTGTGTGCGTTTTGCCAAGCGCCAAAAGCCGCACAGACAACAAAAAAGCGACGATCCCGGCAGATTGTGCAGAGATCGTCGCCAAATCGTAGGTTTTGCGTAGAAAGGTGCGCTTGATCGATCAGCGCTTGGTAAGCGTGTCGAGAAACTCGCGGTTGTCGCGCGTCCGGCTCATGCGCTCGATAATCGGCAGGATCGCCTCGCTGCCGCCGCCCATGGCGTCGATCATGCGGCGCAGCGTGTAGACCTTGGAGAGCGTCTCGGCGTCGAGCAGCTTTTCTTCGGCGCGTGTGCCGCTGCGTTCGATGTCGAAAGCCGGGAAGATGCGGCGCTCTGCCAGCTTGCGGCTGAGGTGCAACTCCATGTTGCCGGTACCCTTGAACTCCTCATAAATGACGTCGTCCATGCGGCTGCCGGTGTCGACCAGACAGGTGGCAATGATCGTGAGGCTACCGCTCTCCTCGAGGTTGCGAGCAGCGCCAAAGAAGTGTTTGGGCGGGTAGAGCGCCGCCGGGTCGATACCACCCGACAGCGTGCGACCGGAGGGCGGCACAGTGAGGTTGTAGGCGCGCGACAGGCGGGTGATGCTGTCGAGCAGAATTACAACATCGCGACCGCCTTCGACCAGACGCTTGGCGCGTTCGAGCGCCATTTCAGCCACGCGCACGTGGTTCTGCACCGGTTCGTCGAAGGTGCTGCTGACGACCTCCGCCTCGACCGAGCGATCCATGTCGGTGACCTCTTCTGGGCGCTCACCGATCAGCACGACCATGAGATGGATGTCTTTGTAATTGCTGGTGATGCCGTTGGCGATGCGCTTGAGGACAGTCGTCTTACCGGCTTTGGGCGGGCTGACGATCAGACCGCGCTGGCCGCGCCCGATCGGCGAGAGCAGGTCAATCATACGCGTCGAGATGACGTTGGGCCGCGTCTCCAACAAAATCTGCTCGTTGGGGAAGATCGGCGTCATCTTCTCGAAGACGGGGCGTTTCTTGGCTTCTTCGGGATCAAGACCGTTGACCGCCTCGACCTTGAGCAGCCCATGATATTTCTCGGTCTCCTTCGGCGGACGCACCTGCCCGATGATCAGGTCGCCTGTGCGCAGCCCGAAGCGGCGAATCTGGCTTTGGCTGACATAGACATCCTCAGGTCCTGGCAGCAGATGGTCGCTGCGCAGAAAGCCGATGTTCTCTTGAACAATCTCCAGGATGCCGCCGCCGAAGATGTAGCCAGCCGCTTCAGCACTGGCACGCAGCAGCCGCATGATCAGGTCATACTTCTTTAGCCGTGTGTAGCCCGTGACATTGGCGGAGCGCGCGATCTCGCGCAGCTCGTCCAGGTTCAACTCTTCCAGTTGTCCAATCGTCATTTGATCCAGGGGAATGCTTGTATCCAGCATATCCAATCATCCTTTTATGAATTATTGTGCGGGCGATCTCGCCCAATAAGTAGGGTGGCTGTCTTGAGTGTAGTTCTTACGCTGCGTCGACGTCTGTCATGTGCGCTGGTGACAGGGTTGCAGTGGTTGAACACCTGTCGTAGTGGTTGAACACCTTCTGGTGTGTGCATCATGTCTGCACAACAGCTCGCTGACGCGCAACCCTGTTGGCAGACCATCAAGTAGTAAGTATTTGTGTGATTTCAACTATGTAGGCAGCAGTGCTGTCTACTAGTGGGAGTAACGTTTCTATCCTTGTGGACGGCTGGCAATGCAGGCGACTTGGGAAAAACAGTCAGGGAAGAAGGAAAATCCATCCGGCGATTTTCCCAAAGTGCTAATTAAGTATAGCAGCAGAACAGTCCGGCGTCAACTCATCTAAAAACCCAATTTTACCAGTGATTATCAAACGCCGCAAATGTAAAACGGTGAGAATCACACTCTTGTGATTCTCACCGTGCCGCCGGTCGTGCTCGCCTGCCGTTTGCGCCAGATTTCAGATGAAGGAATCAGGTGATACGACTGCGTCAACTTGTGGCGCGCACTTGCGCCCGCTCTGCCTGAAAGGGAGGGCACAATTACCACTCCCAGAGACCGCCTACATCACGTAGTGTCTCAGCATCGATGAGCCGAATCCGCCGGTATCCCAACTCTACAAGTCCCTGTCGCTTGAAGTCGCGCAGGATGGCACTGACCGTTTCCCGATATGTTCCCAATCGATCTGCCAGCGCCTGATGGCTTACTCCCTTGATGACACCGCTGCCATCCTGGTCAAGCTCGATCAGCAGTGCTGCCAGGCGCTCTGGCAATTTCTTATAGGCGACATCTTCCAGACTGTTCTCGACCTGCATCAGGCGCATTCCATAGGTCTGCAACATCGCCCAGCCCAAAATTGGGTATTGCATCGTCATGTTGCGTGCTTCGCTGTGCGGGATCACCCAGACCAGGCAATCTTCCGCCGCTTCGGCAAAGATGTTTGGGTCGCTGGTGCTGTTCAAAGCGCCTTCGCCAAAGATGGCGCCCGGCTCCAACGAAGCGATCACCAGGCGACGACCTTCATTGTTGGTGCAGAGCAAGTTGGCTTTGCCGCTCATCAACACGTACATGCGTGAGGCCATCGCATCGGGCGAGGCGATCAGTTCGCCGCGCTCCACACGTTGGGTGGAGACAACCTTGTCGAACGCCGGGTCTTCTTCACGCAGCGTTGTCAACATTTGTGGCACACTGTTGACGCGCAGACCGGCTGCGACAGGCGTATTGACGTTGTTCTGGATGCCGAAAGGTACACTCTGAAGCTCACGCAGACTGGTTTTCATGTTCATGTTTCCCTTGATTGATCGATTGCGCTTCGTAGACCTGTAATTTATGTCGATGTTAGCACTTGCCATTATGTTTTGTCTACTTTTCTCTTTGACATTTGCTGGACGTTCGCTGTCCTTAGTGCCTCCAGCCATTTATGTCGGCGAGATAATCGTACAAAACCTTTGCAATTATTTAACCATACTTCGGTGGATTTGTCTAGCCCCCAAAAATGAGAGTTTTCTCATTCTTTCTCAGATTGGAGCGCAATCGCGGTCAGCGGAATTGGATTCTACATCACAAAGATTAAACGAGAATTGGAAAATTGTTCGCGATTTGTTAGCGGGTGCGAACGTAACGGAGAAAGTGATGCAGCAGCAGGTGGGCTGGATAGGTGACAGGGGGCCGCGCGTGCAAGTCTTTCCGTGCAAAACCTGTGCAATTGTTGGTGGAAACGTTAATCTGCTGACGGTGTGGCTTGCCAATCCAAAAATGCAAGCCATCGTGCATATTGTGGTGGCGACAGTATCTGCGACAGTATCTGCGACAGTTCGGCTGGCTTGGTCGCACCGGTGCATCGCCCGTGCGCGCTTGACCATCGGCGAGCGCCTCGACGCGCCCCATCACCTGGCTGCGGGCGCTCTCGGGCCAGCGCGCCAGCAACGTCGCCGCCTCCGCACCCGCGCGAAAGAGCTCGCGATCCTCGTTGTACGGTTCACCGGTCGCATCGAAGAGCCGGCGCAGATGTCCTTCGCTCACCCGCTTCAGTGCATTCGAGAAGAGTTCGACCACCTGCTGATCGCCGGTGCGCACAGCCAGGCCGGCGGAGCGGCTGAAACAATAATCGCCCGCCAGAATTGTGCTGCCGAGCAACGACGGGTTAGGCGAGTCGCCGCTGATGGCGCCACCCAGCAAAATATGCACATTGATGGCAAGGTGAAGCATCTCCAGCGCCGCCGCCAGGTTGATGCGCTGTTCACGCAGCGTTGCGTCATCCGGATCGCCCACGCCGGTGGCGAGCACAACGCCAGCCCGCAGCAACGGGCGGCTGTGACGGAGTTGCGCCGTCACCATCTGGCTGAAGGGTGCGAAGAGTTCGGCGATCTCATCGCTGATGCGCTGCTCAACCTGGTTGAGTTCAGTCTCGAATTGTTGGCGTGCGGCAGCATTCATGATGGGCTACGCTCTATCGTTGTGGTGGACGGTCACTGTCTACAAGTTGCGAACGCTGCGGCGCACATGGTTGGCAAGCAGATCGTCGATACCCTCGACGGCTTCGACGGCGTTTGCGCCCAGGTAGATGCCAGCGATATCATCGCGCAACTCAGGGCGAACATTGAACGCCCGACCACCGTAGCCGATGATCGGGCGCGGCGCTTCGATGCTGGCAAGCAGATCGCAGAGCGGGCGCAGATTACGCGCCGCCTCCACCGTTGTGGCGCTGAAGAGCACCATGTCGGGCTGGACAGCTTGAACTTCGGCAACCAGATCGTCGGGGGGCAAATTTTGCCCCAAATAGCGCACGGTGTAGCCGGCGCGGCGCAGATAGATCGAAAGCAACATCGCACCGATTTCATGCAGCTCGCCCGGCGCACAGCCAACCCAGATCAGCGGGCGCGCGGTGGCGTTGGGCACGGTGCGCAAGATGGCAGCCAGGCGCTGGATCAGGTAGTTGGTTGCATAATGCTCGCGCGTAATACTCAGCTCGCCACGATGCCAGCGTTCACCGATTTCGACCAGAACCTGCATGATGATGTGTTCGCCGACATGCTCGACCGGATAGAGCGCAAACGCGCGTGCCAGCGTTGCTTCTGCCTCCTCTTCCTGATAGGTGAGCAGCGCATCCAGCAACCGTGCTTGCAGACTTGCGAAATTCTCCAGGTCGAGCCGGGTGGGCGCCAGCATGCCCGGTGTCTCTAGCACGCGGTGACTGGTGTCGGGCAGCGCCGCCTGATCGTCGGAGGGCGACTCATCCATGATCGATTGCAGCCACGCAACCGCCTGGCTGATCGACATGCCAGCATCGACCTGCGCCTTGAGCCAGCGAATGATCGCCACGTCGCGGTCAGAATAGAGCCGATAGCCGCTTTCGGAGCGCTGCGGCTGGCACATGTTATAACGCCGTTCCCAGGCGCGCAATGTGCTGGGACTGATGCTCGTCGATTGTACGACGGCTTTGATATTGTACAGAGGTGTCGTTGAGTACTCGTTCAGCCGAATTGTCGTGACCACAGCGCCCATCCACCTTGTCTGATTGTGATTCGCTTCTACTCGGTTTACGCTTCTACATTTGTGTTTCTACAGATGTTCAGATCGTGATTCTGGGCAGCGGCGCATCCTTGCCATCGCCCAGGGCAGGCGCAGCCTCCTGCCCCAAACAAATCTTCGTCTGACCATCCACTTCCTACCCGCGCGCAATCAAGTCGATAGATTGCGCCACTCTTTTGCAATCTTAGCATAGTCCTGGCTAAGGATCAATCTACAATTGCAGTTGACGTAACTCCCCATCATTGACTTAGCCGGTAGCCCGATTGTGTACGAACGCCGCGCGCTGCTGTTCCAGTGATCGCTGCGCTGCCAGCACAGTGGCAACCGCGCAGCGATCATCGTATGGTGTGGCAAGCGGCGCTTCGCCCAGCCGAATCGCCGCGAGAAAACGCGCTACGCTGGCGCGGTAAGGCTCGATCATGTCAACCGCAAGCACAAGCTGCTGTTCGCCGCGACTCATCATGAGCTGGCTCTGGCTGGCGCCTGGTTCACAGTGCGACGCGCGCAGGCTGCCGGTGCTGCCCTGAATGGTGATGCTCACCGGCGCGTGGGGCAGTACGAACGAGTCATGGACGACCACCGGCAAGCCACCGCGTAGCCGAATCACGTGCAACACATCCTCCTCGCAGGTGCTACCGAGCAGCGATTGCAGGTTGTGCGACTGGATTTCCGCCGGCTGGTTGAGCAGCAGAAATGCCAGCAGGTCAGCGTCGTGCAGCAGCCGATCCCACAGCACGCCGCCAAACGGTCGCTGGATGCGCCACGTCTGGCGGTCGATCGGCAGGCGCAGCGTGTTGTCGATACGCACGCCCAACACTTCGCCGATGGCGTCATCATGCAACAGTTCACGCAGACGATGCGCAACGCCGGTCGCACGCCAGGTATAGTTGGCTGCCAGCACCAGCCCGCGGTGATGCGCCATCTGTTCGAGTTCCAGACACGCTTCCAGGCTGTCGCTGATCGGCGGCTCGCAGAGCACGTGTTTGCCAGCCAGCAATGCAGCGCGGACCGTTTCGGCGTGGTGACGTGGATGGCTGCCGACATAGACACAGCGAATTTCGCGGCGGCTCAACAGCGCCGGCAGGTCATCACCGGCATGGACGATGCCATGCGTCTCGGCAAAACGTCGTGCAAAGCGGGCGTTGTGGCTGTAGATCGCAGCGACGTAGGCGCCGGCTACATCTCGCCCGCTGGTCGCTGGCGGCTGCTGCCAGATCGCCTGGTTCATCCAGCGTGCAGCAACCTGGCTGGCGCCAGCGACCAGAAAACCAACAGACCGGTCGTCGATCTTGCGTGTCGCCAGCCGCGGTGAAGGTGCGTCAGCCATTCTCCTCGCCTGCGATCAGCCGGTAGATCGACTCCAGGTCTTCGTCGCTGTAGAAATGGACGATCAACTTGCCCGCGCCGTCAGGGTTGCGATTCAGGCTGACCTTTGTGCCCAACGCCGACCGAAACCGATTCTCCAGAAATTGCAGATGCTGCTGAAGTTCTGGCGATGCCTGCGCCTGACTTGGGGCTGGTTCGGGCGCAGGTGCAGAGAGTCGCCGCACAAGCGCCTCGGTCTGGCGCACCGAAAGCTCGTGCTTGATCACGTCGGGCAGGGCGCGCCGGATTGCGAGATGGTCGGGCAAGCCGAGCAGGGCGCGTGCATGACCCGCCGAAATCTGCCCATCGATCACCGCTTGCTGCGCCTCGACCGGCAGGCTGAGCAGGCGCACGGTGTTGGCGATGGCAGGGCGGCTTTTGCCAACGCGTTCGGCAACTTCGGCTTGCGTCAAGCCAAACTCGTCCATCAACGCCTGAAATGCCGTCGCTTCTTCGATGGCGTTGAGGTCAGCACGCTGCACATTTTCGACCAGCGCCCACTCCATGAGTTGCTGCGGCGTCGCCTCGCGCACGATCACGGGGGCTTCAGCCAGCCCCGCCATTTTGGCGGCGCGCCAGCGTCGCTCGCCCGCGATCAGCCAGTAGTACGCCGGCTGGTCAGGTGCGGCGGTGACGACCAACGGCTGGATGATGCCGTGGGTGCGAATCGAGGCAGCGAGTTCCTCCAACGCGGCTGGGTCGAAGCTGGCGCGCGGCTGGTGTGGGTTGGGCAGCAAGTGATCGATGGCGACCATCCGCACGCCGCCAGCCTCGACCTGTGCAACAACTTCAGGCGTGGCTGGCGTGAGCGCGGTATCCATGATCAGGGCGCCGAGACCGCGCCCAAGCCCTCGTTTCTTGCCTTCAGCAGCCATGCTCACTCCCCCTCGTCACTCACCTCTCGTCACTCCCCCCCTTGTCGTGCTAGACTCGTTGGGGCGAAGACGGTGAAATCGTGGTGCGCACGCCCTCGACGCGCTGCAAAAACTCCTGCGCCAACGCCTGATACGCCATCGCGCCCGCGCTCATCGGTGCGTAAGCCAGGATCGTCTGTCCGTGCGAAGGCGCTTCACTCAACCGTACATTGCGCGGGATGATCGTCTGGTAGACTTCGTTGGGAAAGAAGCGGCGCACATCCTCGACGACTTCCTGACCGAGATTGGTGCGCGCGTCATACATCGTCAACACGACGCCAGCGATCACCAGCCGGTCGTTGAGAATCTCGCGCACCTGGCGAATCGTGTTGAGCAGCAGGCTCAGCCCCTCCAGCGCCAGGTACTCACACTGCACCGGGATGATCACACCGTGCGTGGCTGCTGTCAGCCCGTTGATCGTCAGCAGCCCCAGGCTGGGCGGCTCGTCGATGAAGATGTAGTCGTACTTCTCCTTGACGCCCGCCAAAGCACGCGCAAGCAGCCGCTCGCGCGCCATCATGCCTGCCATCTCGACTTCGGCGCCGGCCAGATCGGTGCTGGCTGGCAACAAGTCGAGATTCATCCAGGCGGTGAGCGTCAGCGCGTCCTGGGCGGGGCGACCATCGATCAGCACATCGTAGAGGCTGGTGGAAAGCGTGCGCGGGTTGATGCCGAGGCTGGTGGTGGCGTTGCTCTGCGGATCGGTGTCCACCAAGAGCACACGCCGTCCGCTCGCCGCCAGGTAGGCGCCGAGATTGACAGCCGTGGTCGTCTTGGCGACGCCGCCTTTTTGGTTGGCAAAACAGTAGATGCGCGCAGTCATGATGCTCTCAGGAACTCGCTGCACCGGTCTGCAGCAGGTTGCACCCTATCCGACGCCTCGACGCTTCACGGCGCATTCCAGGCGAATCCAGAGCGCCGCTTAGAATCGGGACTGTTCGACGATCGTCGGCTCGAACGGATGGGTCTCCATATAGTCCAAGATCGCCTCACGCGATGGAATGCCGGTCACGCCCACATGCTCGACGCTCATCGAGGCCGCGATATTGCCGAAACGCGCTGCGTAGATCGGGTCGCGTGTTTCTTCAAGGCGGATCAAAAATGCCGTGGTGAAGATGTCGCCAGCGCCGGTTGGGTCAACCTCGGCGGCGGGGCGCGGCGGGATCTTCACCTCGTGAATGGCGCCGCCGGGTTGTCGCTGGAAGACCGTGGAGCCGTCACGATATTCGGTGACGACGATCAGCGGCACATAATCGAAAGCTGGCGCCAGGCGCTCCCACTCGTAGTCGATGTCCTCCAGCGATAGGATCAGCGCGTCGAGATGGGGCAGAATGTCGCGCGCACTCTCCCAGGGTTTGCTGTGCACGCGGCCATCATCGTCCCACCGGCGCATCCATCCCTGCGGCACGGCGGCGACCACGGTGTCCGGCGGAAAAATTGCCGGCACGTCCGCATCAATTTCGTTGGCGATCGGCCCGAGCAGCACGATGTCGGGATGGCGCAGGCTGACGTCGATGTCGCGTGCAGCAATCGGCGGCGCTGGTGTGAAACAGTATTGAATGCGACCGTGCGGCGTGTAGATATTGCTGAACGTGGTGGTGGTTGGCGTCGGCAAGATATGCAGATCCGCCGATGACGGCATCGCCGACAGGTCGGTGTCGGGCGTGGCGCGCGTCAATACAGTCGGGCGGCGTCCCAACCGGTCGGCGACCACGGCGGCAAAGGTCACAGTGCCGCCCAACCGATACTCGCTGAAGTCGTGCTCGCGGACGAGGTCGCGTGTGACATTGCCGATCAGCAGAATATCGACCGGTGTTGTGGATGGGGTCATGGCTTGACTCACTTGCGCGGCAGAATCTGCACTTTGCGGCGTTCGCCTTCGC
>FWWL01008623.1_pt1 | contig 12971 bp, 15 predicted proteins | sample 2228331 | NCBI WGS metagenome assembly FWWL01 (sample SAMEA103939775, study PRJEB20133) | metagenome | reverse complement strand
CATTTTATTTTTAAATAAAAAAAATTTATTTATCCCTTCTTCTTTTCCATACTGTTGTTCTTCCGAAAACAGGCGACCCTATATAACCTCTTAAATTCAAGGTATTCACATCGGGCATAGATATTTTTGCCTTGTAGGTATTGCCCGATTCGGCATCGTAAATGATTCCGTTTTTCCAGTCGCCATCGGAAAATTCAAATCCTCCCATAAACACCAAATTCATGATTGGCCTGGACCTTAGTTCTGGCTTAGGATTGTAGATGTCTTTTTTTGGTTGCCCATGCTCATCTAATGGTTCTTTCAACCAGATAATTTTTCCTGCATATTTACCATCTGTTGTTTTAAATATTTGCACTACAGCATCTCCTTTTTCTGTCAACCATTTCCCCAGAATATCATCTGCTTTTGCCTGAGCATAAAGCATATTGCACAGTAAAAACATCAACAGCAATAACAACATAGGTTTATTTGAAACCATATTCAGGATTTTTTTCATTAAAATCTTTGTCGGTAAATGTAGGGTTAAATTTTATATTTTCAAATAGATATTCTTCAAATAATCCTTTTTCGTCGAAAACTTCAATTTTTATTGGCAAATAAGTAGTTTTTTCAATATACAACACAATTTTTTTTGCATAATCGGATGGCAAATAAACGATAGTGCCTTTGGGAATTGTTTTGAAAATAGTTTTTACCTGTGGATTAAGTTCAACAATTTTATAGTCGCACAAATTGAGTTTTAATGCTAATTCCTGTGCTGTTATATCATTTTCAACCGTATATTCTGTAATTTTATACTGTGGATTCAATAATGAAATTTTATAGCACTCCGTTTGATTGACTTTGGCTGTGCTGGAAAATTCACATACTTCTGACCAATTAATGGCGTATTTTCTTTTTAAAAACAACAATATTGTTTTAAAATACTCGAAGCCGGCCTGATAAATCGTATGATGCTGACGTTCTCTTAATTTTTCGCCATAAGGACTAAGTGTCAAACTAACATAAGGAAAAGAATTAGGGTTTACCAAAGCCTTCGTTCTATAGTTTTCGTTGATTAAAACTTCAGCATAAGTGGCTGGTACTACTTGTTTATAATAAATAGAATACGGTTTTTTCCGAATTTTATAATAACCTTTTTCTATTTTGTAATCATTAAAGAAGCGTTCTTTTGCAGTTAAATAAAACGATGTTGTTTGTAATGAATTGATTGAAGCAAATGTTTTTGACAATATTTCGTCACAGTGCTGTGAAAATGCGGAAGTTGAAAACAACAAACAGTGAAGCAATATTGCCCTTACTTTGTGGTTCATAACAAATACAACCTTACTGAAAATAAGGCAATACTACAATTTTTTTTGTTTCGAAAAACGGTTCTTGAAAAAAATTTGAAATAGAAATTACCTCGCAATACTGTTGAAACGGCTTAATTTCTTCTGTCAAATCTCCTCCTTTTAAAACAATAAGTTTTCCTTTCTGCTTCCAGTTTTTCTTTGTCATATAGACCAGCTCCTGCAGCTTGCAGACAGCCCGACTCACTATATAATCGTACTTACACACCAATTCTTTCGCATTCACTTTTTTAGCTTCTACATTTTTTAAACCTATTGCGTCAATAACCTGTTGTACTACCAGTATTTTTTTCCCAATGGAATCAATGAGTGTAAAATGTGATTCAGGAAATGTAATGGCTAATGGGATGCCAGGGAAACCACCTCCGGTACCAACATCTAAAATCCGACTTCCGCTTTCAAAATTGCAAATCTTAGCAATAGCCAAAGAATGTAACACATGACGCTCATACAAATGGTTAATGTCTTTTCGGGAAATGACGTTAATTTTATCATTCCACTCTTTATATAAGTCTTCTAAACGATTAAATTGATCAAATTGTTGTCTGGTAAAATGTGGAAAATACTTTTCTATGATGTTCATTAGATTTTATCTCTGGACTTCTTCATTATAAGATACAACAGTTCTCTTGCTCTAAACAACTGAGCTTTAACTGTTCCAACAGGTATTTCTAATTCATTAGCAATTTCTTCGTACGAATATTCTTTAAAATATCTTAATTCAATGAGCATTCGGTAGCGTGGTTTAAGTTTTTCAACTATATCACGCATTAAAACCAGCTTTTGTTCCTTGATAAGTTCTTCTTCCGGGTCTAATACATCTGCTGCAAGTGGAATGGCAGAATCCTGATCAGAATCGTTAGAGGGGGTATCAATAGATACAATATCATTTCGCTTTTTTCTGAGAAAATCTATACAATTATTTGTTGCAATTTTAAACAACCAGGTACTAAAGGCAAAGCTGGGAGAGTATTGAGTTAAATTGCGAAATGCTTTAGTAAAGGCTTCAATAGTTAAATCTTCTGCATCTACTTTATTGTTAACCATTTTAAGGAGCAAAAAGTAAATAGAGTCACGATAACGCCCCATAAGCTCAGCATACGCACGTTCATCACCTTTTATTGCTTTCTGAACAAGAACATAATCTTGTAATGCTTTATTGCTAAGATTGGGACTTATTTCCATGTGCTTTTACGATATGGATTTTTACCTATTTTAACTATTACATCAACAAATAACATAACCACGTCAAATATGGGCGAAAATAATAATAAATCTTTTTCTTTCAAAGTTTTTGTCGAAAAATAATAAGCTATTCCTAACACAATCCAACGTATAGTAAAGGCTATCAATAAGTAAGCCCAGTATTCTGGCAATAAAAATAATAACACAGCAAACAATATATAAAACAACCATCGGGAAATAGGCTCGAATATTAAAAGCAGTTTATGTTTCAGGTGGTACTTATGAAATGTTGACTGGTGTCGTTTTTTTTGCAAAATCCACGACCAGAATGTTTTTTTAGGAACAGAACGAGTATGAGTTGATACGTTTATGGAAACATTTTTCTTTGTAGCAGTTTCATTAACAAATAAGTCGTCGTCACCGGAACTCAAATAACTATGCCTAGCAAAGCCCTTGTTTCTGAAAAATAATGATTTTTTATACGACAGATTTCTACCTACTCCCATATAGGGAATTCCAGCCTTTGCAAAGGAAAAATATTGCATGGCTATGGTCAAAGTATCAAACCGAATAAGTTTATTCAACAGCCCTTTAATTTTACAATATCCACCATATCCTAATACGATCTCAGTCTCTGGTTTATATGAGCTAACCATTGATTTAATCCACTGATTATCTGCGGCATAACAATCGGCATCAGTAAAAAGCAGTATTTCGTTTGAAGCAGCTTTTATACCTATAGTTAAAGCAAGTTTTTTATTATGATTAAATTTTTCGTCTTTTTTAATAGTAGATATTTTTAAATGTTGATATTGTTCTTGCATATTTTTTAAAATGATATCGCTTTCATCTTCTGAAGCATCATTTACTACAATAACTTCGTAATTAGGGTAGTCCTGATTTAATATGGAAGGAAGGTATTGTTGCAAATTTTCAGCTTCGTTGCGTGCACATACAATAACGGAAACGGGCGGAAACTGATTAGTTGTATGATTTGTAACTGTAGATAGTCTTGAATAGAAATACAAATAATAAAATAGTTGAATACAAATAGCCAAGAACCACAAAGCAATCAATATCAGTTCAACATTGTTTAAGCCAAACATTTGCCAATCAATAAAACCGTGCAATTATACTATAAAAATTCAGAAACATTAATGAGATAAAGCAGAAGTAATCAACTACTTTTTTCACAATGTAGAATTATTGTTTTCAGCCAAATAACGTTTTAAAATCTTTTCACCTGATGGTATTGATTGAATAAGCCATTGAATCATTAATTTCTGTTTCTCCTTAGGAGTTAAAAATATAGCTAACTTGCGATTTCGAAATTCTCGAACTATATAACTCATAATAATGCCAACAGATACAGAAACATTAAAACTTTCTGTAAAGCCATACATTGGAATCTTAACATATTCGTCTGCCAGTGAAATAGCTTCCTTGCTTAAGCCCGATATTTCTGTTCCAAACATAAAAAGCATTTTTCCAGTTTCGAGTGGTAAATCGTATAAACTAACAGATCTTTGATGCAGTGTTGTGGCAATTATTCTATAGCCACTCCTTTTTAGTTGTCGCACTAATTCAGGAAGGGGAACATCTTTTTCGTTAAAACGATTGATGGTTAACCATTTATCTGCTCCCAGTGCTATCTCATCATTAGGTGTAAAAGCATTTTTCCGCTCATATACATACAGGTCTTGAATTCCTAATGCTTCGCAGGTTCTTACAATAGCACTGGCATTGTGCGATTGATAAACATTTTCAATAAGCAAACTCACGTATCGTGTGCGTTGTTCGAGCACACGACAAAACAATTGATATCTTTGTTCTGAAACAAAATTCTTTAAATAGTCAATAATTCTCTGCTCATCCATAATTATAAAAATAAAAAAGGGAGTATTGCTACTCCCTTGTACCTTTGGTAAGGCGGTACTTACTTAATTGAGCCAGCAAGTTCGCTACCAGGTCTGAAGCGTACCACTTTCTTAGCAGGAATGTTGATTTCCTTGCCAGTTTGTGGGTTGCGACCTTTACGAGCGCTACGTTTTGTAACGCCAAAAGTTCCAAAGCCTACTAATGCAACGCGGTCTCCTTTTTTGAGAGCCTTTGTTGTAGCGCTAATAAAAGCATCTAAAGCTTTTTTTGCATCAGCTTTGGTAATTTTTGCTTCACTTGCAATAGCATCAACTAATTGTGCTTTGTTCATACTCTTAATTTTTTAGGGTTAATGAATAAATTAATTAAAGGTTATGCAAATATAATTGCAATTTTTTGATTTGCAATACTTTTTTGAAAAAAAATGCCAAATTGTTGATAAATTCATGTTTTTGTTAATAACTTTGGTGGTTTTTTAGTGTTTTTGCTTATTTTAGAAGCAACAACTCCTTGTTATCCCTAAAACATTATTGTTTATAATATTGTATTGCCAGAAATTAAACTGTATCACTCGTTCACAAGTTCACGTCCTTGTTTGTCCCATTGCTTCCATATTCCAACTTTTTCGCCATGCTCATACAAACCTTCGGCTTGCTTTTGTCCATTCTCATAGTAATTAACCCACCACCCGTGCTCACGACAATGGCTATAACTTCCTTCTTCTTTTATCTTACCATTAGGATAAAATCTTATACAATTGCCATTCATGAAATCATTTTCGTATTCTACTTCTACTTCGAGCTGGCCATTTTCATAATATTGCCTGTACTTCCCATGAATTTTACCATCCAGTAAATCCATTTCACATCGCAATTGCCCATTGGTATACCATATTCTGCTTTTTCCTGTCTCTTTCCCGTTCAAATAAGTTGTTTCAGAAGCTTTGTTTCCATTGGCATGAAAACTTACTGCTTTTCCTGTAAAAGGAACATTTGTACCTTTTAAAAAAGCAATATTTTCTTTAATTTCTATAGCCTCAAAAGTTACAGTTGTTTCCTGAGAAAATATTAAAGAAACATAAAAGGCAAACAGGACAAACAAATACAATTTCATATTCTTATTTAACTACTTTCAGAGCTTCTTCTGCAGCATTCAACATAGGATCAACAGAAACAGGCATTCCTACTGCTCTAATCATCCACTCATTGGGAGTAAGGCGACCCATGGTATAAATTCGTTGAACCTCCTTTGCAAAATCTTTGCCTGTCAGATATTGCTCTAATTGAAACTCTATGATATGTCCCAAAGGATATGCAGAAAGATACAAAGGAGCATCTATCATGTGCGAGTAAATGGCTAAAACAGGTTCGTCTTTTTTGCCAAAGACAGGAGCATAATATTCGTTCCAAACACTTTTAGCGATGGCTACTACCTGCTGCTTTAACTCCTCTGCAGTGGCTTCAGGGTGTTGGTACAACCACTTCCATACTCTCATGTCTACCAACGACACACCCATAATTTCATAGCACGACCAAACTGCGTCGAGTGCCATTAAATGATGCTTTTCGGGATTATTGTCTTTCAAGCCTAAAATTTCTAAATCGCGTTTTTGAAAAACAAAAGCCAATGCTTCAGTAAAAGCCGTATTAGGTATTCCTTTAAGCATATAATGTTCAACATCGTACAGCGACAATGTTTGTTCAACATTATGACCAAATTCGTGCATGGCTATATTGAAACCCTTATAATCCATTCCTTTTTCTCCTATTCGGGTTCGTAATCTTGCATTATCGCCACGCATTTCGCTTCCCCACGCATGTCCTGCACCTCTTGATGGGTCAACGGTAATACGCGAAGAGATTTCGTTTGCTCGTTGTTTGTCGAAACCCAATTGAGTTAAGATTGTAGGCAAATACTGCTGAAATGCCTGAGTATTGGGAAACATTTTTCGCGTTTTTTCGGTAAGCATATCTTCTGTATATGAACTGCGTGGTTTAAAACCATCGTACCAGATATCAAATGGCTCTAATGGACGACCAAGTCGCTTACTGATTAAATCAGCTACTTTTTTAATTTGTGGTGAAGAAACAAATTTTATAAACAATTGTTCTACTTCTTCTTGTGGCATCTCCATTTCGCCTTCAAATTTTCTTTGTATATAGGTCGGATACTGTGGATTGTATGGGTCAATTTTGCGAATTGCCTGATAAATGTTAAGCATGTGCTGATAACGTGTTGTGCCTTCTGGTTTACAATCCATTACTTTACCCTGACTATACACTTTGTTTTCGAATGGATTCCATTGTAGTTGATCGTTGTTGATAATGTCCTGCGGTATATCCTGATAAATAATGTGTTTCATGATTTCATAAATCGTTTGTTGTTTTATTAATCCTTTTTCTTTATCGGCATAATTCGATTTCAACTCGTCTCTTAAACCCCAATGTGTAATTAATTTCAAGTCTTTCGGAAACAGGTATTCTTTGTTTTTAGATTCAACGTTGCCCATAAAAATATTGTATTCGCTTATATAGGTATCTGCTATTGTAATTGCCGCACTCAACTGTTGAAGTAACTTTGACGGAATACGTGATGTAAAAACATCTCCCAAACGAGCATAAGCCCAATCGAGCGAAGTCCATTTTTTCCCATGCTCATTTTTTTCTTTCAACGAATAGGAAGGAAAATTTATAATGGTAATGAACGCTATTTTATTTGCAAACAAATCATCTGTTAGGTGCGACGAAACATTATAACTGCCAAATAGCTCATCAACGGGGGTCAAATCTCTGCCCGACAAGTGAAGTGGTTTCATTAATTCAACCGTAATCTTGTTGAAATAACCGAATAAAACCTCAAAGTTTTGTGATAAAATATTAAATAGTTGCTTTCTTGCCTCTTCGTCTTTCGAAATGTGTTGCCAACAAAGTGCCTTAAAATCATCTGCTGTTCCATCGGTTGTGTCCCATAAGGCGGCAGCCTGCCGAACACCTTTTTCTATTAAATCCTTAGGCAAGGCTGAAATTTTTATAGCACTATCTACAACCTCCTGAACAACCTGATTTGTTATTGCCTGCATAACTGTTTGATTTTTTTTCTCAAGGCTACATTGCCAAAATAATACTACTGATAATACAGTAATGGATAGAATACTGGTTTTCATACTGATAAATTTTTTAGTTATATATGAAATAGGTATCAAATTTTATTTGTTCATTTTTTTTGCCCACGTATCTTTTAGGGTTACTGTTCGATTAAAGACAATTTTTTCGTTTGTGCTATCTTTATCAACCACAAAATATCCAATACGTTCAAACTGAAAATGCTGACCTACTTTAGCGTTTTTAACAAATGGTTCAAGGTATCCTGTTGTGATGGTCAGAGAATTTGGATTCAGTTCTGTTTTGAAGTCTTCAGCTTCATCAGGAATTTCCGATTTGAACAATCTATCATAAAGCCGCACTTCGCAAGGTACAGCATGTTTTTCCGAAACCCAGTGAATGGTACCTTTTACTTTGCGACCATCGGGCGATTTGCCTCCTTTAGATTCAGGGTCTATAGTGCAATGCAATTCAATAATTTCTCCGTTATCGTTTTTAACAACATCGTTACATTTCAAGAAGTAGGCATATCTTAAACGCACTTCCTTTCCAGGAGAAAGGCGGAAGTAATCCTTTGGCGGTTTCTCCATAAAGTCGTCTCGTTCTATGTAAATGATATTTGAAAAAGGTACTTCGTGCGTACCTTCAGCTTCATTTTCGGGATTATTGATAGCAGTTAGCATTTCAACATAGTCATTGGGCAAATTGGTAATTACTACCTTTAACGGATTGAGAACAGCCATAAGGCGAGTAGCTTTTTTGTTTAAATCTTCGCGAACACAAAACTCAAGCAACCCTACATCAATAACATTTTCACGCTTTGCAACACCTATTCTTTCTGCAAACATGCGAATAGATTCAGGCGTATATCCTCTTCTTCTTAATCCTGAAATAGTTGGCATACGAGGGTCATCCCATCCATTCACGTAGTTACCCTTTACCAACTCCAATAATTTACGCTTGCTCATTACGGTATAAGAAAGATTAAGTCGGGCAAACTCTATTTGTTTAGGGCGTGGGTGCGGCAATTCCAACGCTTCTAAAAACCATTCATACAAAGGTCGGTGTACTTCAAATTCAAGAGTACAGATAGAATGCGTAATTCCTTCTATGTAATCGCTCTGCCCATGAGCAAAATCGTACATCGGATAAATACACCATTTATTGCCAGTACGGTGATGTGAAGCATGAATTATTCGATATAAGACAGGGTCACGCATATGCATATTCGGAGAAGCAAGGTCTATCTTAGCTCGTAAGGTTCGGCTTCCATCAGGAAACTCTCCTGCTCTCATCCGTCTGAACAAATCTAGATTCTCTTCTACACTGCGGTTTCTATACGGACTCGGTGTAGCAGGAATAGTAGGAGTACCACGCATCTTAGAAATTTCTTCGGGCGACAAATCGCAAACATAAGCCAGACCTTTCTTTATCAACAATTCTGCCCATTCGTACAATTGGTCAAAATAATCGGAAGCATAGCATAACTTATCCCATTCAAATCCCAACCAGCGAACATCTTCCATAATTGATTCCACATATTCTGTGTCTTCTGTTATTGGGTTGGTATCGTCGAAGCGCAAGTTGCATTTGCCTTTATATTTTTCTTTTAAACCAAAATTCAAGCAAATAGATTTCGCATGACCAATGTGCAGATAGCCATTAGGTTCTGGTGGAAATCGGGTATAAGTACTTTTCACATATCCGCTTTCAAGATCGGCATCAATAATTTCTTCAATAAAATTTTTGTATTCGTATTGATTTTCTTTTTCTAACATAGGACATTATCTTTGTGCGACAAAGTTAGTGTATTTATCTAAAAATTATCATTATGGCATCAATCATTTTAAACAACATGGAGTTTTATGCTTATCACGGACATTTTAAAGAAGAACAAAAGGTTGGAAATAAATTCATTGTTGACTTAACAGTAGAAACAGATATATACAAAGCTGCAAAAACCGACAATCTCGAAGATGCCCTCGATTATACCATGCTTTACAAAGCTATAGAGGAAATCATGAAAAACAAATGTTACCTGATTGAAACTGTATTAATGAACATAGTACACAAATTGTTCAACGATTTTTCTGATATTAAGCATCTTGAAATTACTTTGCGAAAATTAAACCCACCTCTCGGAGGCAAGGTTGGCAGCGTTGGAATATCATGGAAAGGAAACAGAAATGATTTATAATGTATGCCATGAAAACATTCAATAAGTTCTATATTGCAGGCATTTTATTGATATTTCTTAGTTCGTGCTCGTCGGTAAAAACTGTTGCGCCTATGAAAAAAGGAGAAAAAAAGGCAACTGTTGATTTGGGCGGACCGTTAATTAAATTTAGTGGGATACCAATATTTATACCTCTTTCAAGCATTGGCTTTGGCTATGGAATTACCGACAATTTATCGTTTTATACATCGTTGCACACAACTTCACTTTTATACAGAACATTGCAAGTGGAAACATCTGCTAACTTTTCTTTGGCAAAATTTTCCAGAAGCGGATTGACGATGAACCTTGGTTCTTACACATTTATGGGTTTCAAAGAAGCCAGATGGTCTTTTTATCCTATAACAGACTTCAATTATTACCTTCATTATTCATCTAAAGAACACTATCTGTATTATACGTTTACTTCAATGTTTGAATTGCATGCCCGAAAGGCTTTCAACAAACCCGTTGAACATAAATTTATACCAAACCTCACCATTGGACATCGCTGGATTAAAGAACATTACCAGTGGGGAATAGAGCTTAAATATCTTTATTTTAATAAAGACAATAGAAACATCGTTGTAAACTACATTTCGCCGAGCAATACAGGTAGCCTGGGATTGTATTTTTCATTTGCTAAAAATTTCTAGAATATGAAACAACTATTTTTTCTTACTGTAATAACATTGGTTGCAACTTCCTGCCTGAAAATGGATGATTTTCTTTACAACGCAAACGAACATCCGATAAGTAGCTATCAATTGCAACATTATACAGGTCAGGTAGATTTTCATCTTCCTGATAGCATGGCTATTACCGATTCTATGATTCACCTGTTTACCATATATTCAAACTTAAAGGGAGATGTGAAAAAACTTTATGCACTTTATTTGGGCGATATTTCACGCATATCCACCGATACCGTTATATTATATTGTCATGGAAATAAAGACCACCTTGATTTTTACTATCCGAGAATACAGCTTTTGGCAAATGCCGGTGGCAAGCACCACTACGGAGTAATGTCGTTCGATTACAGAGGATATGGTTTATCGGAGGGGAAGCCTTCTGAAGAGGGTTTATATGCCGACACCGAAGCCGCTATTAAATGGCTGATGGATCATGGATTAACCGCCGACCGATTAATCATTTACGGTTTTAGCATGGGAACAGCACCGGCTACAATGCTATCGGCAAAACCCAGATGGCTGAAACCTGCAAAGCTGATACTTGAAGCACCCTTTGCTTCTGCTGAAGTGTTTTTTCAGGACGCTACGGGCCTGGCTATGCCCGGTTCATACGTTATGGACTTGTCTATAAATAACGGCGAACTTATTAAGTCTGTTAATCAGCCTTTCCTCTGGATGCACGGAATAGAGGATGATTTTATTTCGATTAAAACCCACGGCGAAGTTGTTTTTGCTAATTACAAAGGCATAAAACGATACGGAGTAAGAGTTCCCGGAGCTAATCACTCTGGAATACCCTCATCACTAAGTTTTGAAACCTATTGCCAACTTGTTCATCAGTTTATCACAGGCAGTTTGCAATATAATGAATTAGTAAAAGCTGAGTAATTAGTTGAAAAATCTTACTTTAACCCTTTTGTATTTACGAATAGCAGACAAATAAAGCGTATCTTCACCATGAAGAGTAAAGAATTTTTTTGCACGAAAAGTATGAGGCAGCTTATTTTTGATAAAGCCCCAGTAGTACAGACTATCGTTATGCGCTTTTACACCATAATACACATAAGAATTTCCTGGCGTACCATCTAAAACAGAAACATTGGCTAAGCTTAAATTTTTTAACAACGAAAGATGAGCTTTCAATAACAGTGGTAAGCTATTGGTATTTTCCTTTGTCGAGTGAACCACAATTACATATTCGTTTTTGTTGAATGGAACTATCATCAGATAATGACTATCTACTTGTAAATTGAAGTCATTGAACGTTTTGTATCCAACAAACTGCCAGAATCCAATATAATTTGTGTCTATCGTTGCCTTACAAACAGAGGTTAATGGCTTTTCATACTCGTACTCATTGCATGAAGACAAAAACAACAATAACCCTATGAAAAAATACCATTTCATTTGTTACATTTTTGTATAAGTGGCAGTAGCCGATTCAGGACCATTGCCCTCGTCAAACGTATAATTCCAACTGATGGAATTAAAATTTGAAGCAATGGTTCCTGTGCCATTAAACAATATACCGTTAACGGTCTGATTGCTGATTGTAATACTTTGACCATTTACCGAAGCTATGACAGCTTTTCCTAGTCCCAAATTAAAAAAGTTGTCTATAATAATTTTGCCGGCAGCATTATCTTTGCTGATTTCGACATAATAATTTTGCGTTCCGTAAGTGCTGGAATTCTCTGTACATTTCCATGTTGCTACCAGACGGTCCAGTGCATCACCAGTATCGGGTTCAGGATCGTCGGGATTACAGGAAGTAGTAAACAATGCAATAAACAACAAAACTACAACGCTTATATTCCACATCAATCTTACTTCAGTTTTCATATAATCACATTTATTAAGCAAATGTACATTAAATTCTTTAATTACAAACAGGCGATTAAAAAAATAATAAAAATATAAAAACAATCAAACAACTGAAAATTTTAGAAACATGAGCTTATTATTTCTCAAAAAAATCTACTTGCGGATTTTAGGTATAAAAACAATCAAACAACTCAAAGTTTTAATAAGCTCATTGCAAGCAACGAGAGAACAACTATCATCTCTATCTCACTGAGTAACATCGAAGTATGATGCACTTAACCCAACACACAGAGTGTTAATATTCATAAAAAAGAGCTAACTGGATTCACAAAAAGTATATCATCATACTTCTATTACACACAAACAAATAAAAATCCACTCCGCCTCAGTTCACCGTTTTATGTGTTCTTGACACCATCTTACTTGCTGTATTAATCAAAAAAAATTAATAATGAAAAAAGTATGTGAACTGTGTGTACACAAAGATACAGTTTTTGTGCAATTTCTGATGATGTTTCCTCATGACTTTGACAAAATTTTAAAAAATGCTGTGATTAACCCTTGTAAGTAATTGACAACCACAAAAATCATGTGTTGAAAATATGTTAACGGCATGCCCGCTCAATGTTATTACTCATTGTATTACAGATAATTACAGGTAATTACATGTCAAAAAGTGTCAAAGTAAAGTGAATCCTAATCCAGAAGAGATGACAGGATT
>FWWL01008620.1_pt1 | contig 12974 bp, 13 predicted proteins | sample 2228331 | NCBI WGS metagenome assembly FWWL01 (sample SAMEA103939775, study PRJEB20133) | metagenome | reverse complement strand
GATTTATTCGTTCCAGTCGTGTTAGAGTAAAGTGTAAAACCCCCAACCGCAACGTTATTCGTTCCAGTCGTGTTAGAGTAAAGTGTAAAAACCCCAACCGCAACGTTACTCGTTCCAGTCGTGTTAGAGTAAAGCGCAGCATAACCTGTAGCAACGTTATTCGTTCCAGTCGTGTTAGAGTAAAGTGTAAAACCCCCAACCGCAACGTTATCAGAGCCTGTCGTGTTGAAATAGAGCGCTCGCCTCCCTAAGCTAAGATTACTCAATGTATACGAACCGCGCATTTCAAGCGTGGTGTTACCAGTCGAATCCTTGTAGTCTATAAAAGACAAAGCTCGTCCAACTACCGCCTTTACGGTTATTTTGTCAATGGCCCCGTTAAAATCGCTTGTCGGTGTTATTGCTAACGCTTGGCTTCCAGTACCAGAAGCGACTAATGTTCGCTTATAGGTTGTATTGCCACTTAAAGCCGTGACTGAGCCATAATCATATATATAAACACCACCAATCCTTACGCTAACACTTCCCACAGTTCTGCCCGTGATAGTTATCTCAATCTGATAAATAGTACCGTTCGTGACCGTGATGTTTTGTGTTAGCGCATCAGTTGAACCCGTAATATGCCTGGCCTGTCCGCTGCTGCCCGCTTCCCAAGTCCAGCCAGAGCCTGACCAGCCATCGAGATTATTTGTGAAGTCTCCATTTGTGATCAGCTCGTCGCCCAGAGGCGCATTTTCCTGCTGAATACGCACAGAGAGTGGCGCGGTCGTGGTGGATGTTGTGTGAATGTCGAGCATGGTCGCTGGTCGCGTCCCGATACCGATATAGCCATCTTTACTTATACAAGTAAGTACCGCACCACTACTGTTTTGCCATTGCGTCAAATCAGCAGTTTGCGACGCCGAGCCTCGTATCGCAAAAGGCACAATGGATGTAGAATGCGCAAATACCTGCGCACTCCCCATCACACCCAATGTTTGCGTGCTGTTGTTCCAAGTAAGGTTACTGCTATTGGCAAGTCGTTTACTTGCGTCTGTGAAGATGATATGATTGGCGGTAAGCGTGTCTATAATTGGACTCGCGTTTAATGTTTGAGGCGTTGATTGGTCAAGTTTCAGGCCTGTGCTCTCCAGAAGCGCCGTCCCAGTTGCTGACACGGTTAACGTATAGTCGCCGGCCGTATTTAATGTGAGCACACCATCGCCGCTTTTGGCTAATGTGCTACCTTCTAACGTTACACCACCAGACGCCCACTGTGCAAGTCGTCCGGTCAGGCCACTACCCCAGCCACCATGCGGTAAGTCGGCAGATGTGAGCGCGCGAAACGTTGGCAAGGCCGCGCCGCCAGACACGGGACCGGCAAACACGTAATTTGCAGATTGAGCGTCAAGGCTTAGTTGCTGTGCGGTAATTCCGAGTAGTGTATCTGCGCTCGCGGCAAGTGTCACTGCCGGATGGTGAGGCGCGCTGTCGCCAATCGCTGTGTGCTTTTCTGGCGTCAACACCTCAGCAAGACGTAACTGCTGACCAGTGAGACTCAAGGCAGAATCGCTATCGCTGGCCAACGTCACAGCGTCATGGACGTTCACCGTATAATCTGAATTCGGACCACCGTCTGTTGCTGTTGCGCCTCCTGTTATCACGAGACGCCTATCTGCCGCAAGGCCGCCGTTAAGATTTAGCACCAAGTAAGATGCATCGTGCGGAGCTCCTCCACCACTGCCACCACCAACCCGTGCCCACGAAACGGCGCCATCAGTGTTGACGTAGATGTTTCCACTCAGTGTGTCATAGCATAGCGTTGTTTCAGCAGCTTGCACAATGCCGGATGGGTCGCCGGCATGTGTTATCATATTAGCGTGCTCAGCGGTCTCAAGGCTTCTTAAGCGTACTGAAATTGTGTTCTCTAACGTGTTCATTCGTCTTGTAAATCCGGGGTAATATTTTCTATACCAGCTTCATCCACCGTCACGCGCACACCTATTATCTTCATGTTGCGCTGTTCTCCTGGTTTGGTATAAACAACCGTCACCAGGTCACCAAAATCCCAGTCGCGTCCATACCGTGTCGCAAATGTTTGACGCACCTGAAACGTAAGCTTGCTACGTGCGCGTTGTTCAATTAAAAAGCGACGTCCGATGGCATCCAAAGCCTCGGTTGTAGACTCATTATTCGCTTGACGTGCAACCGCGCGCCGTGCAATCGGCGATGTTATGGCATCAGGGATTTGAACAACCGTTCTAATCTCGCGTTCTTCTCCTACGCCCTGGCCAAGCACATAGACAACATTTACTTCATCCATTCGCGAGAAGAGATAATGCGGATTGCTCATATTGCCAAGCTGCGTAGCAAAAACAACCGGATCAGGCTGGCCCGCTGTCTTGTCTTTTCCCCACCGGATTGGTCGCCAGCGAAACTCATATTGCGCAGGGCCAATGCCGACTACATTGTAATCCGCAGGCGCATACTCGGCAAGCTCGTAGCATACCTCGAGCAGGTTACGCATCATCCGTTTACCTTCCCAGTAAGCGCCAGTTCCAGCGCTCGGCTCCACAAAAAAACCATGGCGCACACGGCTATAGCCGAGGTCGTCAGGTGTTGCTCCGGGGCCTAGCGCTTCATTCACGAATTCTTTTGCCACCGTCTCGGCTGGACCTGCCTTAGATGTCAGTGATGTACCAGCTTTGCCATAGATGACTTCCGTCGCTAATAGGTCATTATATCCGCGTCCACGCACGATGTAAATATCTTGGCCTTCATCATCTTGATTTATCTCAGAAGACAAGATGATGCCCTCGTAGTCCTTGTACCAGTCAAGGCCGCCTACTGGGTCACGTCGCCAAAACTCCACTTGTCCATCCGGCTCAAACAACGCTGTTTTAGGCTCAGCACCATCAAGACGCATATACCACTGACCAGGCAATCTGAGCTGCTTGTGGTAGCCAAAATTGCGCAGGCCATCACGCCCCGCGCCGGAGAAGATGGCAACTTGCTCCCCGGCACGGTTTTTTAGTACGATGTGGTAAGTAACGGTCATAGCTAATTCTTATGAGTTTGCAGTGTAAGTGACGAGAAAAGCCTTGATGAAAAACGGCACATCACACGTATCTGTGAGAAAATCGCCCCGACGCACCCAGCAAATTGTCGCAATGTCGTCATTGTAAATTCGCGGAAGAACCGGCTCGCCAGGTAGATTGAATGGCGCTATAACTTCAACGTGACGGCCTCCCACAAGTTCGGTCTCTATAAAATTAGACTCGAAAACTCTATTGTCTCCTGCTTTCTGGCTGCTGCAAGACACCATGGTCTTAGTTACAACGCTACCAGGTTCCTCTCCTACTCCTTCAATATGCACCACAATCGCTGCTACGGAGAGATTGGATATGTAATCATTTGGAACGAGAAAATCAGCATATACTTCTACGACGTCATTATTAGGTAGCTCATAGCCGGTATGTTCCCTCTCTATCATACCAGGACTTGAGATATTTCTAACCGCGGCGATTGGCACCATAAATTGACGCTCGCGAACAATGTTAAGTTTCTCAACCGTTACTGCGCCATTTTCTATGTTCTCTGTTGTAATTCGAGGTACAAACTCGCGCACGTCTACTACGTCGCTGATAGCGCCACTTGGTGTAATACTAAACGTAGCAAGCGGAATCATCCAGTAATTAGACGCTTGCACTAGTGCCGTGCCGCGTAAAATCGCTAGACGTGTGGAATACGCGGGAATACCGGATGCATAAGGCGCTGGTGTGTCTAGATTCGTGTTGTATGCGCTGTTGGTATTGTTCTGTACCGCAACCACGGTATAAGTTGAATTCACACTCGGAGCGGTAGGTGTAATAGTGACTGCCGAATCATTAATTAACAGGTGTCCGTGCACCAACGCTGCGCCTGTATCAATCGTGATTTTTATTCCGTCTGTGGTCACTTCGAGCATGTTGCCCACGCCTGTTCGCACTCCAGCGTTGGCACTGTCGCCGCTGTGAAGTGTTCGCAAAAGCGCTGCCCACTCGTCGCATGTATATGGGCCTGCGTCAGGGTAGCTCATGCGCAATCCGGGTTGCGGTCGTGATACTTGCGTCATATTTTCCTCCTATTGTCACTAAATCCCAACATAGCGATTACGCCACGTCATACGCGCGCGTGACGATAGCGACGCACCTCCGAAAGTGATGGTGATTTCATTCACGCCACCCTCGAGACGCCTGTCAACAGGAGGTGCCTGCGGTGGTGGTGAGAGCTGGAACGTGGCTATATCACCCGACATAAACGGTAGCAAGTTGGAACCTGTATTATTGGTGACCGTAAGATTTAGTGTGTCTATTGTAACTACCTCACCTGCACCAACGTTATAGTTTAGCGCGATATGCGTGCCTATTGTTTTATTTTCAATGACAGGATTTTCGGCAGGGCCTTCTATTGTGATGACTGGCTTCGCGCCAACCGTGCCCCAATAGACTACATGCGTCAAATGTCCAACGTAGTTTGACGCAAAAAGCCAGCGTCCATTATCACCCGGATTCACGGCGAACCAGGCGCCTTGGCCGTCAAAGATTAGATCGCCAGTCGCTTCGGTAATAACCCAGCTCTGCGATTGCTCGGCGCCATACCAGAATGGGTCATGTGCTATAAATCGCAACACTTCACGGTAGCCGTGCGGATACGCGGGCTCAGGGTCTAGCCCCTCGTCAAACTTTGGGCCTTGCTCTAATGTGACATGCAAATCACGCAAAGCATGACCGCGCCGATAAGCGTAGTGAGCAACGTCGTCAAGTAAAAATGTGTGGTCAAGTACCAATGTGTAATCATTTGGCACGCTGACAATGCGGTAAACACCAGCTTCAAAGCCGTAGGTAATCTCAAACGCATCACCGGGTCGTAAACCGCCGCGGTCCACAAAGCGCGCGCTCAAGCACGTCACTACGTTACTCCCAGATGTTATTTGTAACCCAGTACCGCGCTCTACTTTCCCGGCAGGAAGCCAGCGACGCAATACTAGCGGGTCAAAACTAATTCCGAAAGAACGGTTCGGACGTAGGTATGACAGCAAATCGGCGCGTCTGTCCCATTTATCTATATGTTCGCATAATCGTTCGGCCACTAAAATCTGAATGACGCGTGGGTCGAAACGCATGTCAAGTACCGTCTCCCCATCCTGGAATGGGCCGCGTGTCGTGATGAATCGCAGCGGCGCCATACCAGCATTCTCGAAGGCGCGTAAGGTGTCTGCGTTTATACCCAGTATATTCAAAAGCGGCACTTCTCTTAGCATCAGTTTACCTTCATGAAGAGCTGCACATGTTCAGGTATCTCAAGTGACTTTATGATTTGCGCAGACCGTCGTGGCGAGACACGAAACACTGAGCTTGCAGTAGCGCAGAAGCCGTTTTCAGCCACGATACGGTAAACAATCCGCCCGCTCGGTGTTGTATCTAAATATGACGTGCTATCGCGAGGAAGTGAGGCGATAACGCTCCAGGTTTCGCCGTTGTCAATGCTTCGTTCTACGCGGTAACCGGTCTCAAAACTGCAATTGTCCTGCCATGTTATCAGTATGCCGCCATCTGTGACTTCCGCCTTACAGTTTGTCGGCATCTCTGGCAATATGCAAGTTACTACCGTCACGCCAGACTGCGATACCAGCACGTTTGGGCTGGGATATGAAGCGACAACCATCGCACCTGATTGCGATACTCGAATCGAGTGTGCGTCTTTTTGCGTGACTATAGTAACGCCAGATTGCGATACGCTGATTTCGCTCATGACGAGATAACTGCCACCTTGCGAATCTTAAGTGCATCAAGCGCCGACTGGGTCCATGTTCCGCCACCGTTCGGATTCACCATTTCAACATTGCCGAAGTAATATTCCCACTGCGTGCTTAGCGCTGACCGTCTCACACTGTCAACACCGCCTGAATCAATGCCGACATCAATACTATCGCCGACGCCATCCATCATTTTTGCGCGTGTCCAGGCTATCACGGCATGGCAGGATTGATTAGTCAAATCGAATGGCGTTAGTGTAAGCTCATCTTGCAATCCGTTTGCGTTAGCCTCTGTGTAAGTCGTGTCGTTCGGCGGAGTTTCGTTCTCCATAATATAGTTATCATTGCCGGCGCTAGGCGTCCACTCGGTAAGCGCATCACCCGCGGGGCGCATCTCATAGACGCGCAAATCGCCAAGTAGGCCACCGTAGCCAAAAACAAGATCGTCTATGTAAAAGTGTTTTCCTTCGCTACCGCCACCGTAAACGTAAAAATAAGTAGCACCAGTCATGTCATCAGGTTGCGTGTTGCCATGCCAATTAATTGATTCATGCCCATCTATGAGCACGGTGATGTTACCATAGGTTGCTATTGCCGCACAAAACTGCACGTGAAACCACGTATTAACTGAAACCTCAACGGTTCCAGCCTTGAAAAGATTACCGTTGACGTAGGCGTCAAAGGTGTGGGTGAAACCATTCCAACGCAATTCCACCCAATGGCCCGTACCGAGTAGATAGCGAAGATTTAAGCCTGACGTACCATTACCGTTAATATTGTAACATTGATCAGCGTTAATCCAAACTGAGACGCTCGGATTATTTGGAGACCCCGCTAATGCCCAGCGTGCCCAGTTATCATCCCAATTTCCGATAAACAGAGAGTAGTTTCCTGTTTTCGCTCTTTCCGTTGTCACGAAAACATAATATGGATTACTCATGTCAGCGCTGTTCAGCATTGAGCTGCCAGCGTCAAAACCGCGTGCTCCGAGAATTGTCGCCATGTTACCTGCTCCCCAAACTCATTGCTGTAAACTCAAGCGCTAAAGCGCCTGGCCTGACAACGCTATTTGTGGTCAAATTGTAATTGTAAGTATTGCTCACATTTATCACGTTGCCAGGCGGCGCTGTCGCTGTGATTATCGCACTGCGCACCGCCGGAACGCTGCGCAGAATGCCCTGCGTGTAGCCGGCCATAGCCTGCTCACCAACCCACTGAAACGCTGCGCTAGGCGAGTGAATACCAAGTGTGCTTTTCGCTGCGTCAAGCGCTGACTTGGCCGCGTTGGTGGCAGCCTCTCTGATGATGTTAATGCCGTTGCGTAACCCGTTTGCAATGCCGTCCACGATTGAGCGCCCAACACTCGCCCAGTCAATAGTAAATACGTTCTTGATTCTGTCCACGGCGTCTTCTACAATCAACTTTATTTTGTCCAAAGCTTGTTTCGCTATCTCTTTAATCATGTCAAGATTATACTTCCAAGTATCAATCGTATCCGTGATGAACGTTTTTACGTTGTCCAGCACGGTTGCCACAATTTCCTTGAGCATCTCCCAGCTGTACGCCCACGCCTGAAGCGTTTCAGGAAAGCGCTTAATCATGTCCGCAAGCGTGATGAGCCATGGGATGGCATAAGTCTCAATCCATTGCCAAATATTTTGCATCGCTGGCCATAACGTACTGGTCCAGAAGTCTGCGAGCGTTTTAATCGCCACCGGCACATTAATCTTCAGCCATTCCCAAAGCTTTTCCAATGCCGGTTTGGCTGTGTTTTCCCAAAAGTTCGTGAGCGCTGTGCGCATTCCCAGGAAGTCGTTTTCCCATGCTTGTCGTACCGCTGCAACAATGGCGACAACAGCAATGAATGTAGCAATGATAGGCGCGATTGACGCCACTAGACTTCCGAGCATAGGAATGATTACAGTTGCAATTGCTACGCCCAACGCTACCAGCAAATCTGAGAGCTGTGTATTTTGTGCAATCCACGCGATTATCGGTTCAACAACCTCACGCGCCTTCGTGATAAAATCGCTAATGCCGCGTATTGTGTGATTGATTTGTTCAGCGAGTTCTGGCGTGAAAAGCTTACTTATAAGCTGCTGTAAAGCCTGGACTGGCTCCTGACCACCAGACACACGTTCGATAAAAGTGATGATGTGGCCCACTATTTCGCCTATTTGTTCGCCGACGCGTTTAAAAACGCCAGACTCCGCCCATTCCCTGGCTTTATCGAACGCGTCGGAAAGTAAACCTGTTACGCGCTCAAGAGCGGGACCGAGTAGGTCAGCACCAGCGAAAAAGAACAAATCACTGATTGACGATTTGAGACCAGTGAAACTTTTACTCATTCGCTCTGAGGCACCGCCAAAATTTTTATCAGCATAGCTCATAAATGCGCGTGAAACATCTTCTGCCGTTAGCTTACCGTTCTCCAGGTTTTTGCGGATTGTGTCAATGCTTACACCAAGTTCGCTCTCTAAAATGCCGGCCAAATCTATGCCCACCAAGCTTAGTTGGCGGAGATTTGCGCTAGTTAAATCGCCTTGCATAAGCGCTTGTGCTAGGTTGTAGTTTAGTCGCGAGATTTCCGCATTGCCGAGGCCCAGGCCCGCTGAAACATTCAAGATGGATTCCGTTAAATCCATCGCCGTATCAGCAGTAGCACCCATTGCCATGTTGAACCGTAGGGTTTCCGCGACTTGATTATACTCGTATGGTGAAAGAAGCGAGATGTCACGCAGTCGCGCCATCAGCTCTTCCGCCCTGGGAACAGCTTCACTCATGGCCTCGCCGATGTTCTCAAACCTTCCGGACGCCACGAGTTCACGGGCCGCCAACGTCTCTAATCCAATACTTAATTTCTGCATCTGGCTTGCAGCCTCGACGCCCTTATATACGAAGGCTCCTAATATAGCCGTTGCAGTTGTAGCGGCGGATCCGATTGCGGCTAATGAAGCTACGCCAATTTTTTGCAAATTACCGAGCGCCGTTCCTCCTATACCAGAAAGTCCATCCCACTTTTTACCAGTGCGCTCAATGGCTTTATTTATGGACTCCATTTCGGCCATGAATTTACTCAGACCGGTGATGGTAACTTCCAGGCTTAAGGTCTCAGACGCTCCCAAGGCCATGCTACTCCTCCAGCGTCGAGAGCGTCAGGATTTGCGCCAGTAGCTCACTTGTCTCTTCTGCGGTCAATACCATCTTGCGCAACCACGTCGCGCGCACAACACGCGTAAGGCGCGGATTCAATGTGGAGTCAATCGCACAAAGCTCTTCCACATCCTCCGGCGTCGGGTCGTCTTTGACACCCCACCCTAAGACGTAATTGAGCATATCGCTGGACGCAAGTGCAACAGTGATTTGCTCGCTTTCCGATAATTCAGCCACTGAGTTTTTGAGCTGCCCATCTTTGAACAACGGGCGCATCCGCATAATGTACTGCGACACTGCGTCCATGTTCACTTTCTGTAGGTTGAGAGTCAAGCCTGTTTTTGTCTTGAACAACGTGTTCATTTTTGATTCAGAAGCCATTCCAACCTCATCTCACATCTCATATAAGCCACTATCGCAGATTGCTCGGGGCCAGGAAGCTCGCAAAACTGCTGCCATGTCAACCCGCAAAACCGCGCCGCCTTGCGTTGCTCAAACTCGGAACCGTAGGCGCCTGGTGTGCCTGGTATTTTGTACTTACTGACTGGCTGGCCGTTCCAGGTCACTGCGAAACGCCGCTCGGCTTCTTCTATCCCGCGTTCGGTAACGGTTGAGAGATACAAGATTTCATCAATCACCCGCGCTACGTCTTGCGGGTCGGTTAGCACTATGTAACGCAGCCAGTCAGTCAAGCCTACAGCCTCAAGCTCTGCTAGCTCATCGGCAGTCGGCTCGCGATCTACTTCCACAGCAGCGTGAATAAGCTCCCACTGCTTTTCGCGCAAATTTAGCGCGTAAAACTGCAATTCTTGCTGATAGGCGGGATTGTCGAAGTCTGGAACGTCCTCTTCAACCCCGCCCCACACGGTTACCTTCTTTGTCGGCGGTTGTGGTGGCGGCTGGCTGAGCAAACTGTCCACTAGCTCTTTAGGTAGCCGCTTCACCTTTATCATTTGTACTGCACGATTAAGCCTTGCGACACACCATTACCACCAACGCCAACAACATGATTTTGATTAACCACAGCAATATCGAGAATTGGCAGAGTTGATTCATGGAGTACTTCCCATAGACCAGACGCACCACCGTTCACGTTGCGATAGAGCACGTGGTCTGTGCCTACCCGGTCTTTCACGGCCAGATAGAACACGTCGGAATTACGATAAGTAGAGATAGCGGTAATCTCGCTCGTCGCCGGTTGGCCAGGAAGCGCAAGTTGCAGTTCCCATGTGTCACCACCGTCAACACTCTGCCATAATTCACCATCGTCGTTACCTACGAGCAAGCGATTTTGTGACACCACACAAATCGCAGTCAAGTTATCACCTACAGACGGTCCGTTAATGGCGAACCACGTCAAACCGCCGTTTTCGGTCTTAATCATTGCATTATTAGCGCCAATAGCGTAAGCCACAAGGTTGTTGTCTGGAGCGATAGCCATCTGCGTGATGTCTTCCGTGGTGGCGTTTCCAGCATCGAGCGTCTCTAACGTGACAAGACCGTCGTATGAACCATAGATATATCCGTTCTTGCCTCCAATTAAAATCATTGTGCGGTCAACACCACCAACGCAAGTAGGCGGATTATTGTTAAAGTCTGGATGTGTGGTCGCGTCAGCTACTACAACGCGCGTTGTGCCTAAATCATCAGAGCGCAATACCTCCTTTTCTTCAGTGCTCACCATGACCACAAATGAACCCAGGCAAAGCACATCGTTAATATCCCCCACGGTCCATTCCGTAATCGTGTTCGCTTCCCACTCGTCCGGATCGCCGCCGTGCATGTTGACGTACAAGACTGGATTTCCGCTATTCTCAAGCGTGCTTCCGGCCACGATAACAGCATCCGTATACGGGGAGCAGCGGCCCGCACATTCCGTGCCATGACAAACAGATGCACTGAGCAAACTAACATTTTTATTTGGAATAGGCATGGTCTACCTCCTTTGTTAAACTGGAGCACCGAACACAATCGCACCGCCACGGATGCGATAAATGTCATAAGCCTCAAGCGCCACGACAGAGAGCGTAATCAACGCATCCTCGTCAGCCTCCCAGGTAGAACCTGAGTCTTTCCGCTGGCTCATCTTTGCATAGTACAAGCGCCGAATTTCTTCGTACTCTAATGGCGCATCCCGATTCGTGCCATTACAATGTGTGCGCTTGTCAATGTAATAGCGGCAGCGCATAAGTTCGGTTTTAGTGCGGTCATATTGGGCCTGCTTCATCACTAGCTCGGTCGTGACGTCGCCAGGAACCTCATCACGCACGGCGTCGCGCACAATACCACCGCGCGCGTTTTGCTTTGTGGTCACGCTCTGACCGCCAGCGTCTTCCGTGATGTCGCCAATCCGCATACACGGTCCGCCCCAAGTGTACGGCTCAAAAGTGCCGTCTCTTTTAATGTAGACGGTAGACGCCTGAACGCCGTAAGTTTTACCGGTCGGCATGTTCTTCCTCCTCTTCTTCAATAACTTCTGAATAACCATCCAACACGTTCTCGCTTTTGGCTTCAATGCTGGACGGTAAGACAATTTCAGGATTACATTGCCACGTTGTGGTCATAACGCTATACAAGTCACGCTCGCCAATGAGACGCGCCGGCTTTGTCCGCTCTCCCCTTGCCGCTCACCAGTCGCATCGCCAAAACAAGCAAAAGATAGCGGGCCTATGTAACATACCCCTATCAGGCCGCACGCACCTCATTTCGCCAAACAGCTTTTGCGCCGAACACCATTGTTTTTGCTCATAGCTTCCTGATTGCCCTCCTCCATACCTTTTCGGCCTCGCGCTTAAACTCCGCTTCGTATTCCTTGCGGATATGCTTTGCAAACTGGCGCGCCTCAATACCAGGATGATTGACGATTATAGGAAAGTGCATCTTGCCACTCGCCTTCCCAGGGCCGCCATAACCGCCGTTTGGCGTGGTTTTAGGAGTATATGAACCAGGCCCGCCCCAGACAAATGCCAGCGACTTCTCTTTCCTCGCACGGATCACGTGCGGTCGCGTTCCATAGGCAACGTAATTGTAAATCTCTTTGTTATCCCACGGAAACACGACTACATTTATACTATCAGTCGTGATGTACTTCCGCGCGCGAAACGTGACTTTCGTCCGCCAGTTTGCAACACGTTTCTCATGCAGCTTGATTAGCTTTGGTTTGACCTCCTGGTCAAGCCATTTATCAAGTTCGTCACGCACCACTTGCGCATTGACAAACTTACTGCGACTGCGAATGGCTCGAAAAGCAACGGTTGGCATTAGCGCATCATCGAACGTTTGTTCAATACGATGTTCACGGCGTTGCGGTCTGTGATGCTGTATTGTACCCAGCCGATGGCAGGGCTCTCGTTTCCCGTGTCGCCTTCGCACACTGAGAGTTGACCGCTGCGTAACTGCGAAAGTTGCTCGGTTACGTAGGTGATGGCAGCCTTGCGCATATCTGAATCAATTCGCGCACATGGGCAATTATAAAAAGCAATCACAGCCAGCACGTTAAGCTCTTTCAGATAGTCCATTGCCCACGGCGCCAATGCGCACTCATTGGCGTCCTGCGCAGCAAGTGCCGCGTGAATCTTTCCAGCAGCAAGCTCTAAATAGCGATTTAGACGTGATATATCGCCAGGGTATGAACAGTCTAAGTCCAAAAACTCAGCAAAATCCTCAACAGTTGCATATGCGCCAGACTGCACCATCACTAACCCCTAACACTAACCTCTAACGTTCGACAAACTTAAACCCATCTTCACGGTCAATCGCAACAGGCACACCCTCATAAGCCGCAAGGAATGCCTCCGCCTCCATGACCTTTTCAAGCGGCCATGATTGAGGGTTTTCTCTACGCTCCTTAATGATTTGCTGCGCGATTTTGATAGTCATGCCAGGATAACCGACACTCAGAAACGCCTCCATTTGTGGCGTCTTTGGATTAATACGGGCCACTTCCAAAAAAGGTCGTTTAACCATTTTGCCTCCTAGGTCTTAGATTTTTTTTGGGCTGCGCCTCCGCGGTGATGGCCGCCGGCTGGGCTTCGCCGCCGCAATG
>FWWL01007220.1_pt1 | contig 12975 bp, 10 predicted proteins | sample 2228331 | NCBI WGS metagenome assembly FWWL01 (sample SAMEA103939775, study PRJEB20133) | metagenome | reverse complement strand
GGGCCTTCCCCTCCCGTCCAGTATCAATCCAACCACGCCGCCCTCAACTGTCGTTTCAACCTTCTTACCCTTGCCCTCGCCCGCGTCAAACCCAGAGGCCGGCTCCACAAGGGCCTTGACCTTCTTGCCGACCTCAAGCGGAATCCTGACCAGCTGGCCACCGTTTATTTCCATTACCTCTTCCCTTCCCTCTGGCCAGTAGAGCGTTACCCTCATGCACCTTTTGCCTTCCTTTACCCTTCCAGCCGGCGCGATTGATGTCCCAAGCCTTATCAAGCAGTCCCTGTCAAACACCTGGGTCGCGGCCTTTTCGTGGACCGTTGAAAGGACGCCAAGGTGCGGCATCATGAATATTGAGTCCACGGCCAGGAAGGTCACGCCCTCAGGCTGGAATGAATCCAGGAGCATGAGCGCGGCCTGCGACCTCCTGGGCGCGTGCGAGAGGACGCCTCCGGAGCCTATGAGCAGGTTCAGCGTCATCATGTTGACGAGGGTCTGGCCGGTTATCGTTTGATCAAAGCTCTCCGCTATCGTCCTGACCTTCTGGACGCCCCTGAGCTCTACCGCCATCATTCTGTGTTGTTCCAGCGCAAGGCGGAGAGCCTCCCTGGCTATGGCCTGTTCAATTATCAGGTCTTCCAGGGTCTGGGGCACGGTTGTGGGCCGTATCATCTTGTTCCTTATGCGGTTGCGTAGGTCGCCCTCGTCAAGGTGGAACGGAACCCAGCGCAGGATGTTGTCCAGGCCGGCCTCAACCATGACATTTGATATGGAGTAGCTCATGCCAAGGTTCGCGGAAACCGTCCTGTTGAAGACGCCCTTGAAAACGGAGAATATATCCGTGGTCGCACCGCCTATGTCAACGCCCATTGCCTCTATCCCGAACTGTCTGGCGACTTTCTCAACCAGGAGCCCAACCGCTCCCGGCGTCGGCATTATGGGCACATCAGTCATCTCCATGAGCTTGTTGTAGCCGGGAGCCTGTTGCATGACATGTTCCATGAACAGCTCGTGTATGGCTTCTCTAGCTGGGATAAGGTTTTCCGCTTCCAGAATGGGCCTTATGTTGTCAACCACATGCAGGGATGCTTTTTCGCCGAGGATGCGGCTGACTTCTTCCCTCGCGTCCTTGTTCCCCGCGTAAATAACCGGCATCTTGTAGGTAAAACCAAAGCGGGGCTTCGGCTCAGCCGCGGCTATGAGCTCCGCGAGCTCAACCACATGTTTGACGGTCCCGCCATCAGTGCCGCCGGCCAGGAGTATCATGTCAGGTCTCAGGCGCCGGATGAGCTCAACGCGCTGGTGTGGCAATCTACCGTCGTTTGAAGCTATGGTCTCCATGACGATCGCGCCCGCTCCAAGCGCGGCCCTCGCGGCAGACTCCGCTGTCATGGCCTTGACGACGCCAGCGACCAGCATCTGCAGACCGCCGCCAGCTGAGGATGTGGAGACATATATGTCAACGCCCTTTTTGTCCGGCATCGTGGGCTTGAGGATCGTCCCGTCTTCTTTCAGTATCTTGTATCCGGTGACCTCCTCAAGCTCGGTAAACGCGTTCTGAACGCCTATGGTCACATCCTCAAAGGGTTTTTCCACCGTGGTCGGGGCCTCGCCCCTCGCGACCAGGCGGTAGGTCTTCTCTTCCTCGTTGTAGACTATTATTAGGGACTTGGTTGTGGTTGAGCCACAGTCCGTCGCGACTATGCGCTCTATCTTCTGGGTATCCATCAATCTCTCCTTTCGGCCATAATTCTAAAGCTCAGGGCAGGCCTGGCTCCACTTCGGGTGCTCCTGGCGCGGCACGATTGCCCCCACAATCACATTACCATCGCAGGATCGCGCCAGCCGAACCCCCTTGATTTTCCCCCTCAGGCCTCCTTTTTCTTCCCCCAGGTGCCGACTCGCTCGGACCTGAACAGGGGAACCAGGAACAGCGGCGCGGCGAGGGTAGTGACCAGGGTCATCAGTATCGCGACCCCGTATATGTCCTGGGAGATTATGCCCCTCGCCAGGCCCATTGAGGCTATTATCAGCGCCACCTCGCCGCGAGGGAGCATCCCGACTCCCACACGGACACCCCCCATCAGGTTGAACCCGACCGTCATGGCCGGAAGTCCGCAACCCAGGACCTTGGAGATTATCGCGAGGACAGTTATGATTATGCCGAACACCAGGACTTCCTTGAACGCGAACACATTCACCATCATCCCTGTGACCACGAAGAATATTGGGACCACGGCCTGGTAAAACCCGGACATCCTCTCGGTCAGTTCCTCAGCGATATCAGTCTGGCTGAAGGCCAGTCCCACCGCGTATGCGCCGACGATCATCGCGAGGCCAAAGACCTCGGAAAGCGCGGCAAAAAAGAAACATATGGACAGGATGAGCACTGCCCACGCTCCCTCGCTCCTGAACTTCTTCAGTAGCCAGGCCACGGGCTTTGCGAGGAATATCCAGACCGCGAGCAGGGCTATCCAGTAGCCCATTGCCTTCAGGCTCACAAGGCCAAGGTGTCCCCAGGATATGCTCCCTCCCAGGGCCTGCGCTTCTGCTATGACTATAACGAGAGAGAGGACTATGAGTCCCAGGACATCGTCCACAACTGCCGCGCCCAGAATGGTTATGCCCTCAGGGGTGTTCAACCTCTTCATCTCCGAGAGAATGCGCGCGGTTATCCCGACCGAGGTCGCGGTCATTATCGCGCCCATGAACAGCGCGGCTGGATGCATGTAGCCATCCGCGTGGCCCATCCAGACCGTGGTCACCTGGCCGAAAGCGAACGAGAATACAACGCCGCCGAGTCCCACGATAAAGGCTGGAAACGCGTATCTCAGGAACAGCTTCAGGTCAGTCTCAAGACCGGCCATGAAAAGAAGGAGGATGACCGCTACCTGCGCGATGGAATAGAGCTCGGAAGAGACCGGGACATATCCGTGGCCCTCAACCGGGAACAACGGGCCAACCCCGGGTATCTGTATGTAGGGGCCCAGGAGGAAAGGGCTTATGATCACGCCTATTAAGAGCTCACCCAGGACAGAGGGTTGCTTTAGAAACCTCTCCATGAACTCCCCGGCTAGTTTGGCCACGAACATGATGACCGCGATCTGGAACACCAGCTTCATCACGATGTGCGTCAGGCTGGGTTCCTCTGTGCCGGAGGCCACGAGGAAGTTAAGTATGTCAAACATCGTTGTCTCCTTGTTGAGCTGGAAAAATATAAGTTGAAGGAGGGGCCGGTTTCAACCTTCCGACGATCGCCCCTGATCAACGGCAATGGGATATTTCCTTTCGCCCGGAACCGTCCCTTATTCCATTACCGCGACCTTTCCCCTCTGGCCGGCGGCCATCCAGAAATAAACGCCCTGACCGAGCCTGATCCGGTTTTCTCCCTCCGATAGATTTCCCGAGAATGCCAATCTTCCGTCGGCCGCGTATACGCTTATGCCGCAAGCTATTGGCGAGATGAATAGCGCGGCTTTCCTGAGGCCAATTGCCCTTATGCCTTCATCCGGTAAGGCTGGCTCCTCGCTCACGCCAATGGGCGAGCAGACCTGGACTACATTCGGGTTCACCGGCGTAACGATCGGGGTCCAGGCCACATTGACAAAAGAGGCCGTGGGGTTTGATGAAGAGGTATTGACAACAGGCATCACATCCACCGTCGCAGGGGTTACAACCGAGAAGCAGTTTGGATAGGTGCCATCGGAGAAGACCCTGAACAGGCAAAAGACATAGGAGTATGTTCCGGTGCCAGCGATTTGCCCGTCCGGCAGTATGACGAGCGAGCGCGGGGTAAGGTTGGCGAGCCTGGTTGCCCAGAGAAGGTTACCGGAGGCATCGGTCTTGAGCAGGCTGAAGCCTCCAGTGCCCGCGACAACTATGCCCCCGTCACCGGCCACGGCCACAGCGTAGGCCGATGAGCCGGGGACTCGCCTGGCCCAGGACAGGCTACCGTCAGAATTAACCTTGAGGATCATGGCAGAGCTTCCCCAGCTGTTGCTTGTCCCGACAACCGCGAACCCCCCATCCGGGGTTCCTGTCACGCCCCAGGCCCAGTCCGTTGTATCTCCGCGGAATATCCTGGCCCACACGAGCGCGCCGGTCGCGCCGCTGAACCGCATGACCAGGATGTCATCGTCATAGGTTGATGGGGGCTCTGTCCTGCCAACCAGGACAAAATCCCCTCCGGACGCGGGGACAATTGACCAGCTGTCGTCCCATCCGTCGTTCCTGAATCCCCTTGACCAGACCGTGCCACCGGTGGAGTTCAGTTTCACCAGGAGGAGGTCGTGAACCCCTGGCCCGAACGCCGCGAGGTCCCTCCCTCCCAGGATAAACCCCCCATCGGACGAGACCGCAAGCGAATAGAAATCATCGTATTCGGTGCCTGAGTAGTAGAACCTCCTCGCCCAGAGGAAATTCCCGTCAGCGTCCAGTTTCACGAGGACCGCGGAGTGCCAGGACGAGCTGGAGTAGGAATATCCAGCGATGGCTATTCCCGCGTCCGATGTCACGGCAACAGCGTAGGCCTGGTCGTTCGCTGTGTCGCCTATTGCCCTTGCCCAGAGCAGGTTGCCGGCCGCATCTGTTTTTATTACCAGGATGTCATCCCCTCCAGCGCCGTAGCTTCTGGTGTAGCCAGCCATCACGAAGCCACCATCAGGTGTCTGGGCAACCCCTCGCGCCTCCTCGGATCCGGAGCCGCCGTATCTTGTGGCAAAGAGCTGAGAGAAAACCAAGAGAATTAAGGTCATCTCATACCTCCATTCGTTCAAAATTATAAGCATCTTTCCTGGAGGGGGACAACTTTACCGGAGGCAAAACAGCAGATTGAGCCACTCCGTAGTCCTGGGTTAAAATATGTTTCTTAGCCACCGTAGCTCAACGGCAGAGCGGCGCCTTCGTAAGGCGTAGGTTGTGGGTTCAAGTCCCTCCGGTGGCTCTTATGGTGTGGATTACAGGAAGGTTGCCTCATGAACCCAGGGGTGTATTGAACACGATCAGCACATTTCTCAAGGAATGGGGCCAGCCAGTATGCCTTTGAGGCCAGCCGAGGCTAAAGGAGATGTTTGTAGCTAGAGGCCGAAGGGGTAGTCTGCAATGAGGTCGCCCCTTGTTTTAGATCAAAGGATGGCTTTAACCCGTGCTCCTCCCAGAGCTTTCGCCTGAACTCGTCATAGATCTTCTTGGCCTCCGAATCACGGTCTGGCTTCACGAGGACATTCGTGTATGGAAACCCCCGATAAAAGCGCATTGTGCAAAACGGCCCGCGAGGCAAATGCCGATTTTGGCCATCTATCCCCCCAGCGCGGCCCTCAACGCCTCAGCCGCCATCCTCACCCTCTCCTCCCCCATGTGCGGGTAAAGCGGGAGGCTGAGCTCGCGCCTGGTGAGCTCCTCCGAGACGGGCAATCTGAGATCCGGAAACATCTTCCTGTAATAGGTAAATGTGTGAACCGCCTGGTAGTGAACCGAGGTCTGGATTCCGGTCTCAGCGAGAGCTTCCATGACCGCGAGCCTGTCCGTGCCCTCTGGCAGGACAACGGGGAATATGTAGTTCGCTGAGTTCTCGTAGTCTTGGAAGGGGATAATAAGGCCCGGAACATCAGAGAGAAGCTCCCTGTATAACCGGACGAGATTCACCCTCCTTTCGTTTGACTCCGGCAGTTTCCTGAGCTGGACACGGGCAAGCGCGGCCTGCATATCCGTTGCCTTGTAGTTGTAGCCCATCTCAATGATGTCATAGGTTTTTATCCGGGAGTCCCTGAACCTGTCCCAGGCCGCGGCTGTCCTACCGTGGGAGGCCATGCGCCTGACCCTCTCGGCAATTTCATGGTCAAAAGTGGCGAGCGCGCCCCCCTCTCCGGATGTCATGTTCTTGTTCGCGAAGAAAGAGAAACAGCCTATCTTTCCAAAGGTTCCTGGTTTCCTGCCATCAGAGACGGATCCGTGGGTGTGGGCCGCGTCCTCTATGAGAAAAAGACCCCGCTTTTCGCAAAACTTCGCGATATCCGCTATGCCCTCGGAGAAGCCCGCGTAGTGCAGGAATATGACGGCCCTGGTCCTCTCGTTCACAAGGCCTTCAACGGTTCGGGGCGATGTGTTGGGATTTTTCAGGGATTCTGAGTCAGCGAGCCGGAGAGTCGCTCCCTGCCAGAGAACAGGGGAGCATGTCGCTATGTATGTAAAAGCAGGGGCTATGACCTCGTCTCCGGGACCTATTCCAAGCGATGCGAGCGCCAGGTGCAGGGAAGCTGTTCCAGATGAGAGAAACACTACCTCCGGGCCCCCGAGAAATTCGGAGAACTCCCGCTCAAACTCAGCGGTCTCAGGCCCGGCCGAGACCCACCCGCTTCTTATCACCCTAAGGAGCGCCTCTTCCTCTTCGGGGCCGAATTCAGCGTCAAAAAGTGGGACTTTCCAGGCCATCATTTGGTTCTTGGTTATTGTTTCTGACGAACAACTGAGCTACCTCCGCGGCCTCCGATCGCCGCGTTCTCCGCCTGGTCGTCTGGGGCGGCGCTCTCCGCGCTCGGCGCCGTCGCGCTCCTTAAAGCCCTCTGGTTTGGGTAGCATGGCCTTCCGGGAGACCTTTATCTTGCCCGTTGGGTCTATTTCTGTGACCTTGACCTCAACGATATCGCCGAGTTTCAGGGCATCCTCAACGGTCGGTATCCGTTCCCAGGCTATGTCGGATATGTGCAGGAGGGCTTCCTTCTTCGGGGCCAGCTCCACAAACGCTCCGAAGTTCGTTATCTTCACAACCCTTGCCTGGTAGACCTCACCTATTTCTGGTTCACGCACTATGGACTCCACTATTCGCCTGGCCTCCTGGACCTTTTCCATGTTATCTCCGGCTATCATCACCCTGCTGTCCGTGTCGTTTATCTCTATCTTGGTTCCAGTCGCGTCCTGTATGCTCCTTATCGTCCTGCCACCAGAGCCTATTATATCCCCTATTTTGTCGTATGGCACGGGGAAAGAGACAACCTTCGGCGCGTAGCGGGAGAGCTCGTCCCTGGGCCTTGATATGGCCGAGGACATTATGTCCAGTATGGTCATCCGGACCTCCCTGGCTCGGTCAAGCGCGGACTTCAGGATTTCCGGTTCAAGGCCCGTGAGCTTCAGGTCAAGCTGTATGGCGTTCACCCCATTCTCTGTGCCAGCCACCTTGAAGTCCATGTCCCCGAAGTGGTCCTCCATGCCGAGTATGTCCGTCAGGAGGAGGTTTTTTTCGTTTTCTTTGATAAGGCCAATTGATATTCCGGCAACATGCCTATCTATGGGGACCCCCGCATCCATCAAGGACAAGGAACCGCCGCAGACCGTCGCCATGGATGTTGAGCCGTTGGACTCGGTTATGTCAGATACTATCCTTATTATGTATGGGAACCTGTCCGTGTCTGGCATCATCACCGAGAGGGCTTTCTCCGCGAGGGCGCCGTGGCCTATCTCTCGGCGGGCCGGGCCTCGCATCGCTCTGACCTCTCCGGTTGAGAACGGCGGGAAATTGTAGTGGAGCATGAAACGCTTTTCCTCGTAGTATTCAAGCTCTGTGAGACGCTGGACATCCTCTTCGGTGCCCAGAGTTGTGACAACTAGAGCCTGAGTTTCGCCCCGCGTGAAAATGGCTGAACCGTGTGTCCTTGGCAAAAGACCCAGCTGGCAGGTTATCGGCCGCAGTTCGTCAAGGCTTCTACCGTCAACCCTCTTTCCCTCGCGAAGCACATACTCGCGCATCAGGCGCTCCGCGAGCTGGGAAATCAGGTATTTCGTCTCAACAGCCATATCGGGGAATTCCTCAGCGAGCGCCTGGACCGCCTCTTTGCCCAGGTTCTCAAGCGCTCTATATCTCTCGTTCCTGCCTTCCAGGAGGAGAGCCTCTGTTATCCTGGCCCCGTATAGCTCCTCAACGCGGCGGGCCAGCTCGTCCGGATACTGCAGGAGGGTGGGTTCTCTTTTGGTCACGCTCAGTCCCGAAAGGAATTCCTTCTGCAGGTTGTATGTCTCTTCAACAGCCTTCATGCCGAATTCCACCGCGTCCCAGAGCTCCGATTCTGGTATTTCTTTTCCGCCGAACTCAATCATTGATATGGAATTCGGCCTACCAACGAGCAGTAGCTCAAAATCGCTTTTTTCAAGCTGGGAGTTGGTCGGGTTGAGAACGAGCTGTCCGTCAATCCTGCCAATCGTTGCCGCGCCAAGGGGTTCCGGAAATGGCAGGCTGGACGCGCAAAGCGCGGTGGACGCGCCAATTATGCCGGGCAGAAGGCCCGGGTTCTCCATGTCGTAGGAAAGGAGGAGGACGATTATCTCAATTTCATCCATCATGCCCTTCGGGAACTGCGGCCTTATTCCTCGGTCTATTGCCCTGCCGTAGAGTATTTCCCTGTCACGAGGCTTCCCCTCCCTCTTGAAAAACCCGCCGGGTATCTTTCCAGCCGCGTATGTCTGTTCCCTGTATTCCACCAATAGGGGAAGGAAGTCAACCTTCTCCTCCGGCGGCTTCGTTGTCACCGCGACCAGGGCCACGGTGTCTCCATATCTGACCAGGACGGACGCGTCCGCGCTCCTGGCCATTGTTCCGGTTTCCAAACTGAGAATTCTTTCCCCGATAGGGGCTGTGTGTTTTGTAGGGTTCATCCAATTACCCCCTGAGTCCCAGGGAGTGCACCACTTCCCTGTATTTGGCGAAATCGTTGTCCTTCAAATATCGGAGAAGCTTTCTCCTCTGCGCGGCCATCTTTATCAGGCTGTAGCGAGAGTGCACATCCTTCCTGTGGCGTTTCAGGTGCTCTGTCATGGCCTTTATCCTGACCGTGAGGGCCGCTATCTGCACCTCCGGCGACCCCGTGTCCCTCTCGTGCCTGGCCAGGCCAGCATTAGCCTTTTCCTCTTTCTTCTTTCTCGGCATCTCTTCCTCTTTCTTTTCTGTGTTCTGGCGAAATTATAAAGGCCAGGGCCGGGGCCGGGCAAGCGCTTGGGCAGGGGGTCAATTATCAGTTAGTCCATGATACTGCGCTCCTGGGTTTATTTTGCCACTACTCTGGCCCTCTGCCTTCCGGCCACCGCGAAATAAACCCCCGGCCTAAGAGGGCCTATCAGGGTTTTGCCCGTCATTTCCCTGTTCGCAACTCTCTGCAATAACAACCTCGCGCGTCAAGGTCTTGTTTCGGGTTATCAGAACCAGGGTATATGTCCCTGAGACTAGGGGCTTCCAGGATTGTTCATGCCCAGCCGGCCTCGTCGGTCTGGTTGGTTGTGGTTATTATAGCGAAGACATCGGGGTTTGTCTTTGCTCCGGATTCAATGATTGCCGGCCTCCTAGTAATATTTCCCCCCTGGCCCGCGTCAAACTGTCGTTTACCAGGCTCGTGGGGACTGGCCCGGTTACGGCAACCGACAACTGGCAACCGACAACTGGCAACTGATATAATTTCCCTCTGCACAAGATAGTTGACATAGCCTTTTTCCTTGGAAGCGCGGTCTGTCACCAACTGCCCCAGCACTCGCTTCATCCAGGCGGGCACCATCTTCCCCTCTGCGGCCGTTGCACCGGAATTCACTTCGGCCTCTGGATGGGTTTTTACTTCCTCCTGGTTCTCAGGAGGCGCAAGCTGGGCATAGTCCCAAACTGGAGAGTCGCAGTCGTGATAGTGGTTTCGTTGGCGTTGATGGCCGGAGATGTGTTCTCGGGAGCGCTGGGGTGGCAACCGGGCCTGAACTCGGTGAGGCTCGCCACGGGCCTTGCGACCGGTTATTCCCTGGCTTTGCTGATAGGACCAGTGCTCGCCGGCATAAACAAAGACGAGGCCGCGAAATCAGGCCTTGGTTGGACAGACCTGGGACTCGGCGCGTTTCTGGTTTTGTCTCTGTGGCCATTGTTATTCTACGCGCCGGGGTGGATGTTTTACCCATTGGTCATTTTTGAAGGGCTCTCTGTGATAGGGACATACGCGGTTGTCTGGGGCATCCTCATAGCCTACACGATGTTCGCGGCGAGAAACAAACCTGTCCCGTGGTGGCTCTGGGTAAGCGGGGGGATTATAGTATCAGCAATACAGGCGATCCTGATGGGCGCTTTACGGATAAGATTGGGAATATAGGATGCAGACGCTAGAGGCAATTCATAGGCTTGAAGGTTATCTCGCCGGAATGAGGGAACCCGCGAGGGAAGCCTACTACATAATAACCGAGCTCCTGACCGACTCTGGGGAGACAGCATCCCTGGTCACGGAGATACCAGATGATGTCTTCAGGATGGCCGTCAGGGTGGCGAAAAGGAGGGCAAGAGGCGAGCCGATTCAATATATTTTCGGGAGGGCCTACTTTCTGGACATGACACTCCGGATAAAAAAGGGGGTGTTCATTCCCAGGCCGGAGACCGAGACCGTAGCGCTGGTGGCAGGGGAGCTTTATGCGGAGGAATCGGAAATAAGGATATGGGACATAGGAACTGGAACCGGCTGTCTCGCGATATACATGGCAAGGCGATACCGGAGAGCTAGCGTGACCGCTTCGGACATCAACAGAAAAGCACTGGGCATTGCGAGGGAAAACGCCGAGAAATACGGTGTATCCGATAGGATAACCTTTGTCCGGGCAAAAGGAACAAAGGCCGGGGAAGGCCTCTATCACTTGGTTGTTTCCAACCCGCCATACATACGGACAGAGGAGATGAAGAGCCTGCCAAAGGAGGTTCTCATGGAGCCGACGGATGCCCTGTGGGGTGGGGATGATGGCGCGGCTCTGACCAGGGAAATAATCCTGGATCACCACCTGGTTCCGGGCGGCTGGCTCGTCCTGGAAACAAGCCCTTTCATAGCCGAGGCTATCCTCAGGTTCGCCAACGAGAACGGCTTCACGGCGGAGCTCCTTCCAGATCTTTCGGGATTCCCGCGGGTCATAAAAGCGAAATGGAATGGGTAAAACACAAGGGATACTACGAGCTGGCGGGATCGGGGCCTTTCGTTGCCTATTTTTCAACCAGGATAGGGTTCCCTCCGGTCAAGGATTTCCTCTGCCTTAACCAGCTCCACACGGGCATAGTTCAGGTCGCGCCGGTAGAACCAGAAACGCCCGGAGACGCTATCGTCACGAACAGAAAGGGGCTTTTCATATCGGTGAAAACAGCGGATTGCGGCTCGGTCTTCATCTTTGACCCGGAGCGCCTGGCCCTTGGTATCGCGCACGCTGGTTGGCGAGGCGCACTTGCCGGGGTTCACATTAACGCCATTGAGGTCATGCGCCATATATGCGGGACAGAACCGGCAGATCTGAAAATTGCCCTGGGGCCGATGATCTGTGGGGATTGCTACAGGGTTGGTGAGGAGGTGGCGGAACTTTTCCCGGGGTTCGCGAACCCCAGGGAAGAATCCTGGTTCCTGGACCTTCCGGGGTTCCTGGCCCAATCGTTGATCGCGGCTGGCATCAAGCATGATAATATAATTGCCCCGCCGGCCTGCACGGCAGAGGACATGTGGCTCTGGTCAGCCAGGCGTGATGGTCTGCGTGGGCGAAACTGGGCAATAGCGTGTATAGGTTGATATTGGTGGTATTTATAGGTCTCCTGGTTTCATGCTCCAGGAAGCCACCTGAGCGTTACCTGCTTTTCACCGGTTCCCTCTCCGGCTACCTGGAGGCGTGCTCGTGCCCTGGAACGCCGGAGGGCGGGCTGAACGCGGCCGCTCACCTGGCCAGGGAGTTCAGGAAAAAACATCCGGACGCTCTTTTGGTTGACGCTGGCTGTTTCACTCCGGACACCACGGACACCCTGAACCCATGGTTCATGGCAAGGGGGATGATCTCTGCCGGATACGACGCTGTAGCAATAGGCTCTTGCGACACGCCAGAAACATACGCTGGCCTGTGGGGGGCTCTCCCGATTCTTGACGAAAAAAGGCCCTGGACGATAAAAAATCGCGTTCTGCTGGTCAGGGTCATAGATGAAAACCCGCCGGATATATCCGGCGCGAGATCATACGATTACATTGTTTTCCTATCATCGGCTGGCAAGGAAACCGACGAGGCCTTGGCGAAAGAATATGCCCCTGACGCCATAATAGAGGCAAAAGGAGAGTTCCAGGCATTCAGCGTGGGGAAGACGATAGTAGTCCCGGCGGTTCCCAGGGGAATGTCCCTGGGTGTCCTGAAGCTGAGCGAAAGAGGCGTGGAGTCCTGGTTCATCCCGGTGAGGCCGGAAACCCCGACTGACCCGGAAGTGAACCTCGTCCTTCAGGAATACAGCAATGCTTACAGGATAAACATTCAGAAAACAGGCGCGAAACTGAGCTTCCGCGGGCCGGGTTTCTGCAAGTTCTGTCACAAAGAGGAATACGAGGTCTGGAAGGCATCCGAGCACGCGGGAGCGTTCCAGACCCTACTTGAGGACGGGAGAGTTGATAACCTCGTGGTGCCTGACCTGCCACACCACCGGCTTCGGCAAGGGTGGGTTCGTTGACCCGGATAAAACGCCGCACCTGGTTGGCATAACCTGCGAGTCGTGCCACCCGGGAGGGAAATGCCCTGAGAACCCGCCGGCAAGGGGAAATCTTTCCGATTGCAGAGCCTGCCACACCAGGGATCAAAGCCCAGCCTTCAGCGAATCCGAATACTGGCAAAAGATAAAGCATTGAATATCTACGATTGTCATGTCCACACTATACATTCCTGCGACGCGGAGAACACACCCGTGTCCGCCTGTTTTGACGCGAGGGGCCGGAGCCTCGCTGGGATAGTCTTCACGGATCACCTGGAGACCAGGCCTTCTGACCTATGCTACGGCTATTTCAGGCCTGCAGAGGCCATCAGGGATTACAGGCTCGCGGCGGCCGAAACCGGTCTGCCGGTCGGTTATGGACTTGAGATAACATATTGTTCTGAATCTGCCGAGGAGACAAATCTGGCGATCACAGCCCTCTCGCCCGGATTCAGAATAGGTGGCGTCCACTATGTTGGCAGAGAGATAATAGATGA
>FWWL01008617.1_pt1 | contig 12977 bp, 12 predicted proteins | sample 2228331 | NCBI WGS metagenome assembly FWWL01 (sample SAMEA103939775, study PRJEB20133) | metagenome | reverse complement strand
ACCTGACCAAGGCCGAAGAGGCGCTACGCGCCCACGACGCGGACGCGGAGGCCCTGCGCGCCGCGCGTGACGCGGCTCAATCCTCCCTCGATCAACTGCGCCGCGACGCCGCGGCGCTGGAAAGCGAACACCAGCAACTGGCCGCGCGCCTGGATGCGCTGGAACGTCTGGCCCAGGAGGGCACCGGCCTTTACCCCGGCGTGCGCGCCGTCCTGCGCGCCGTCGAGCAGGGACACCTGCAGGGCCTGCCCGGCACCTTCGTCAGCCTGGTGCGCGTGCCGCCCCATCTAGAGCGCGCCATGGAGGTGGCGCTTGGCGGCCATTTGCAGGACATCATCGCCCGCTCCTGGCGTGACGCGGAAGCCGCCGTGGCCTGGCTCAAGCAGCAGCGTGCGGGCCGCGCCACCTTCCTGCCGTTGGATACGCTGCGCGCCGGCGCGCTGCTGGAGGTGCCCGCCGGGCCGGGCGTGGTCGGCCTGGCGGCGGCTTTGGTGGACTATGACCCCGCGCTGCGTCCCGCCGTCCATCTGTTGTTGGGGCGCGTCGCGGTGACGGAGCATCTGGACGCCGCGCGCCGCCTTTTCGACCGCCTGAGCGGCAGCTTCCAGATCGTCACCCTGGAAGGCGAGATTTTGCGCTCCGGCGGGGCGCTCACCGGCGGGGAGGGCCGTGGCGAACAGGAGCGCGGCAGCCTGCTGGCGCGCGAGCGCGAGCGACGCGAGTTGCCCGCCAAACTGGCCGACCTGGCGGCCCGGCGCAAGGCCCTGCGCGCCCGTGTGGCAGAGCTGGAGGCGGAGATTCAGCGTCACAGCGACGCCTTGCGCCAGCAGCGCGAGCAGCGCCAGGCGCTGGAACGCGCCCGTCAACTGGCGCAACGCAAGGTGGATGAGGCCGTGCAGGCCCTGGAAGCGGCGCAACGTCAGCTTGCCTGGCAACAGCGGCTGCGAGATGAGACCGCCGCCGAACAGAAAAGCGTGACCGAGACCCTGCAGCGGCTGGAACAGGAGCGCGACGCGGCTCAGGCGGCCCTGCAGGCCCTGGAGGCTCAGCTTGCGGAAACGGCGCAGGCCCTGGAGGTGCTCGATGATGCCGCGCTGGCCCGCACCCTGGCCGAACGGCGTACGGCGCTGGCCCTCGCTGCCCGTGAGCACGAGAACCAACGCCTGTTACGCGAGGCCCGCGCGCGCGAGCGGCTTCGTCTTCAACAACAACTGGAAACGCAACGCCAGCGCCTGCAGGGGCTGGATGACGAGCTGCAGCGCCTGGAGCAGGATGTGGAACGCCTGCGCGCCAGTTACGAGACGGCGCGGCAGGCGGCGCTGCAGGTGCAGGCGCAGATCCCCGCCCTGGAGGAGCGCGTCGCCCAGGCGGAACAGGCTCAGCTCGCCCTGGAGACGGAGGAGGCCGAGGCGCGTCAGGCTTTGCATGAGGCCGAGCAGCAAAGCACCCAGGCCCAATTGAACGTGCGCCGCATCGAGGAGCAGTTGCTGGCCCTGCGTCGCGAGGTCGAGGAGGCGCTGGGCCTGGTCATCGGCGAGTTGCCCCTCTCCCTGCCGGTGCAACAGCCCCTGCCTCTGGCCAGCATCAGCATCCCCCTGCCGGAGGTGCATGAGCTGCCGGAGGGCCTGGAGACGCAGATGCGCGATTTGCGCACGCAGTTGCGCCGCCTGGAGCCGGTCAACCCGGCGGCCTGGGAGGAGTATCAGGAGGTGCGCGAGCGCCATACCTTCCTCACGACGCAGATCCAGGACCTGGAGACCGCCGCCGCGCATTTGAAGCAGGTCATCGCCGAGCTGGAGGGGATGATGGAGACGGCCTTCACCTCCACTTACAAGGCGATCGCGCGTGAGTTCAGCCGGGCATTTGAAACCCTGTTCAACGGCGGGACGGCGAAGCTGGAGCTGGTGGAGGGCGGCGTGGAGATCATCGCCCGCCCGCCGGGAAAGCGCACCTCGGGCCTGGGCATGCTCTCCGGCGGTGAGCGCACCCTCACAGCGATGGCGCTGCTCTTTGCCGTGTTGCGCGTCAGCCCCACGCCCTTCTGCGTGCTGGATGAGGTGGATGCGATGCTCGATGAGGCGAACGTAGGGCGTTTCCGCGCCATGCTGCGCGAGCTGGCCCAACAGACGCAAATCCTCATCATCACGCACAACCGCGGCACGGTCGAGGCGGCGGAGGTGATCTACGGCGTCTCCATGGGCGAGGATAGCGCGTCCAGGGTGCTTTCGCTCAAACTGGAGGAACTCCCCACATCCGATGAGGCGTAAACAAAAAACCCCGGCACATGGGCCGAGATTGTCAGAATCGCACTTCATGCGATAATGCCGGAGGTGGGAGTCGAACCCACACGGGGATCACCCGAACGATTTTGAGTCGTTTGCGTCTGCCTGTTCCGCCACTCCGGCGCGGGGCTTAATATAACGCATTTCTGGATTTCGTCAACTCGAGGCGCTATGGAAAACTCATCAAACTGGGACGAAGCAGCGTTAATTGCCGCGGCGACGCGCGGCAATCTGGATGCTTTCAACGCCCTGGTCTTACACTACCAGAGCCAGGCTTACAACCTGGCCGTATCCATGCTTCAGGATCCGGCGGCGGCCCAGGATGCCACGCAGGAGGCGTTCATTTCGGCCTATCGCAGTCTGCGGAGCTTTCAGGGCACCACCCTGCGCCCCTGGCTGATGCAGATCGTGGCCAACGCCTGCCGCGACGAGCTGCGGCGTCAGAAACGGCGCCCGGCCGTCTCCTGGGATGATTTTGGCGATATGGATGAAGAGGCCAACCCGCACCTGGCCGATGATGCCCTGACCCCTGAAGAGACCATGCTCCAGGGAGAGCTGCGGCACTTCATCGAGACGTGTTTACAGGCCCTGCCGGAAGATCAGCGGCTTATCGTCATCCTGGTGGACCGTCTGGGCTACCCCTACGAAGAAGCTGCACAAATCCTGCGCGTGCCTGTAGGTACCGTCAAATCGCGCCTGGCGCGAGCGCGGAGCAAATTGCAAAAACTCCTCCAGAGCAAGGCGGAACTTTTGCCGCAGCGCTATCGTCAAAATCATACGCACGATAGGGAGGCAGAACCATGAGCTGGAGTGACGTTGATTTATCCGCCTATCTGGACGGGCAACTGAGCGAAGCGCGCCGTGTTGCGCTGGAACAAGCGCTTGCACACGACGCGGCCCTGCGCGCGCGCCTGGAGGAGCTGCGGTATACCGTGAACCTGGTGCGCGCCGCACCGCTGCATGACGTGCCGCGCAACTTCCTGTTGACCCCGTCCATGGTCAGCGTGGCGCCGCGGGCACATCTGGCGCGGCGCTGGTACCCGTGGACGCGCCTGGCCACGGCCCTCACCGCCATTGCTCTGGTCATCACCCTGGGCCTGCAGGCCTTGCCCTTACCGCTTGCCACCGTCCCGTTGCGCGATGGCACATCCGCCAGCATCTTCGACGCGCCCAAAGCCAGCGCACCGGCGCCGCAAATCGCCGCAACCCCAGAACCGTCCGGCGGAGAGATAACCGCGTTGGCCTCCGCCACCGAGGCCCCAACGGAAGCCGCGCCGCTGCGCTCGCTCCAGCCCGCGCCTGAGGTGGCGGAGGGGGTCACGGACACCGTTAGTGTCGGCGGGGAACTCGTCGTAGCGCCGCAGCCCACCGCTCCAGAGGATGCCTACAATCCCGCGCCGGTGGGGCCGCAGCCGGAGCGCTGGGGGGGGGCACTCTCCGCCGCGCTGGCCGTGTTGACCCTACTTTTCGGAGGCGTGACTCTCTGGTTGGGCAAGCAGCAATGAGAACCAGGCCGGGCTCTCTGGCGCGTTGGGGCTGGCTCGTAGCCCTGCTGCTCATCATCCTGGGCTGCCAGGCCGTGAGCGGGCGGATGCCCCTCGTCACGCCCACCCCCGCGCCGGAGTCGCCAACGCCAGACGCACAACCCACGCTGATGTTCACCCTGGTGCCCACCCCGACGCCGCGGCTCGCACCGACCCCCACGGCCACAGTCACGCCCGTCCTTACGGCCAGTGCGCCGGTCAGCCAGGCGGTTTTTCTTCCCCTTTTGTTGAAGGGGTACCCGCCGGCAGAAGCGCCGCTGGCTTCGGCCATGCTCACGCCAACAGCCACCATGACGATCAGCGCCCCCGTTTCGCTGGCGGTGCCGATCCTCATGTACCACTACATTTCCCCGCTACCGGCGGACGCCGACGCCATCCGCCAGGACCTGACGGTCATCCCGGAACGCTTCGAGGCGCAGTTAGCCTACCTCAAAGAAGCGGGGTACACGAGCATCACGCTGTTTGACCTTTACGCCGCGTTGCGCGGCGAGCAGATCCTGCCAGACAAGCCCATCGTGCTCACGTTCGACGATGGCTATGCGGACGCTTACGACATCGCCTTCCCGTTGTTGCAGAAGTACGGCTTCACGGGCACCTTTTTCGTCATCGCCAACGTGGTGGAAGGGGGCGTGCCGGGCTACCTCACCTGGGAGCAGGCGCGTCGCATGGCCGAAGCGGGCATGTCCATCCAATCGCACAGCCTGGATCACGTGGACCTGCGTGAGCGCAGCGCGGACTTCCTCAAGCACCAGTTGGAGGGCAGCCGCGCCCTCATCGAAGCGCGGGTGGGACATCCGGTGCGCTTCTTCTGCTATCCGGCGGGGCGTTACGACAACGCCACCGTGTGCGCCCTGGAGCGGGCCGAGTATTGGGGCGCCGTCACCACGGCGTGGGGGCAGACCCACACCCTGCGCCAACGTTACACCTGGTCGCGTCTGCGCGTGCGCGGCGCGTGGGACTTGGAGACGTTCAAGGCGGTGTTGCCTTAGGGTGGGATGAGTCCCCCAAAAGCGCGGCGACGCAAACAAAAGCGGTTAGCCAATCAAAAGGGTGCGGTAGCAACTACCGCACCCTTTTGCGTGTTGTGACATTTACGTCAGCTACTTGCGTGTCGAGATCTTCAATACCTTGTAGAGCGGGCAGAATCCCACTGCGCTGGTCACCACGAAGATCAGCGCGACGATGCCCAGCAGCGCCGCCGCCGTCCCCTGCACCACATTGAAAAGCATCAGCAGGATGACCAGTACCGCCAGCGCCACGCGAATCCCGCGATCGGCAGTTCCCATATTCTTCTCCATAGCACCCTCCGTGATTTTTTAAGATTAACTTCTACAATATTACACGCTTCGCTGGCGTTTGTCAAGAGGGAAATCCTCCTTCACGGTGCGGGTGTCAGGCGCATCTCAAACGCTGTGAGGCTCAGTCCCCTTTCCTTTGCCAACGTCTCCGGCAGCGGCAGCGGAATCTCGATCACCTCATCCCCAGCGTGGATGCGCAAAGGGCTGATCAGCGTCAGGCGCTCATCCCGCCAGGTGAAAGCGATCAACTTGCTGATAGGAACGTGACGATGCTGGAGAGTCAGCGCCGTCACCTGGCCCTGAATGTCGCGCTCTAGCGCGGAAAGCTGCCAGCTTCCGCTGAGATTGCGCGTCACCGCGTGCACATCCGGACGGCGGTACAGCATGCGGGTGGCCCCTTCCGTGGCCCAGGACATCTCGTACACACTGATCAAAAACTCATCCACCGCGCCCCCCTGGCCGTTCGGGATGCTGCGCTGATCCACATCGGCGGGCCAGAGCCACACGGGACTCACCGGCGGTAACTCTGGCACGGCAGCCTGCAGGGCCGCGAGCTGGCGCTGATCCATGGCCCAACGCCACTGGTAAGCGCGGGTCATTCCGGCCACACCGAGCATGTTAAAAAGCGACCATCCAGCCACGACCAGGAGGCCTAGGCGCAGGGCCTGCTGCGAACGCAGCGCACTCAGCCCTGCAGCGCACAGCAAAGCTGCCCCGGCCCAGGGCGCGTACAAAAGGCGCAGCTCCATCCACTGTCCGTTAGTCAGCATAGGGGGAAGGAGTCCCAACGCAGCCCAAGCCATGCCGATGAGGGCCAGCATGCTGGGGCGCGTCCCAGGGACGGGCCGCGCCGCCGTCACGATGGCGCTGACCCACACCCCCAGCCACGCCGCTAGTGGCACCAGACCGCCCGCTTGCGCGCGCTAGGTCTGCCAGCCCAGCCTGAACGCACTGCGCCCCAGGGCGCCGGTCACCTCCCACCGTAGCCCCAGGCGTAGCGCATCGGCCACGATGAGCGGCAAGCGCTCGCTCAAAAGTCGTTGTGGGGGCCACACCAGCCCACCGCGCAGCCCGACCTCGTCCGCGTGGCGCAGGACCAGCCCCCAGTAGAGCGCGTACATCAACAACACGCCCAGTGTGAACGCCCCCGTACGCACCAGGGCACGACGACGTTCCGAGGGCGAGCTCATTCAGGCCATGACAGGCAGGAGCACTACCAGAAAGACAAAAGCCTCGTTGAAGAGAGGCACGATGACCAGCAGGATACCGGCCGGAATGAGCAGGCGGGGCGCACGCACAGCGCTCAAACTCAAATGTGCAGCGCCAAGGTATGCCAGAAGCGCGGGGGCGTAAGGCACTGTCGCTGCATGCCAGAGCAGTACCTCATGGGCTGGCAAGGGCATCAAAAAGAAGCTCGTCACGCCAAACGTGGCCAACGGGGCGCCCGTCAGCCGATATGCCAGTAGCCCCAACAACAGCGCATTACCCAGATGAACCAGTGCCCACAGCACGCGGACGGGGAACTCGTATTCGGGGATGGCATTGACCAGGTTAGGGGTCAGAAGGCTGTGCAGATAGCGAAAACTGGCGTGTACCGGGCGTGTTTGCAGTCTCCAATGCCCGGTTTGCAGGTCAAAAGCCCAGGCTTTTTGGATGTAATCATCGCAAAACAGGCCGTGGACCCCACCATGGGGGAACAGGCCAATCATCAGCGTGAGTAGGCTCAGGACCGTGAGCAGTAGCCAGAAGCGATTATTCAGACGTTCCATGGATCTACCAGCTCATACCGATTGAAATCACCTAGCCCCTGCGATCCACCCTGAAGTGGTCCCTCCTTACGGGAGAACGGGCCCCCTGTGGTCTTCCTCAAGGGGGGACATGCCCCTCTGTAGTCCCCTCTGGCAAGGAGAGACGTCAGCCTGTTAAGGCGAGCGGATGCCTGAAGCGCAGCGAAGGGTACGGTCGCCTGGGGCCGGGACAAGCCCGGCCCCTACAGCAAGGGCGGTTTCAATTACTAGCCGATAAGTCGCGGTGAGCCGCTGCCCCCCTGGTTTATTTTTAATTTTATGAGGGCGTGGCGTCGCCACGCCCCTGCATCATCGCGGTTGCCCGGCCCTCACGTGATCGCCCCCACGATGTTCCTGTAAAGGTGGCTTCGTGGCTTTGGGTGAGTCTCTTGCATAGGGCCTTTGGTGTATGCGGACAGCCTGGCCGACGTTTAGAAGCCGGTGGTGCCGGTGAAGCGGAAGGAGGGCAGGCACAGCGCCGGCGCGCGGGTGATCGCCGCGTAACCCCGTTCGCGCTGGGCCGTGTTGCCCACGGCGATGACCTCTTTGAGCGCGGCCACGTAGCTCTGGGTGAAGCGCAGGTTCTGCACCGGATAGGCGATCTCGCCGTTTTCGATCCAGAAGGTGCCGTCGCGCGTCAGGCCCGTGACCACAACTTCGCGGGGATGGACAGGGCGCGTGTAGTTGAAGCGCGTGATGTAAAGCCCCCGGTCGAGCTTGCGGATCATCTCCGTGAGGGAGGTGTCACCGGTTTCCATCGTCAAGTGCAAGGGGAAGGGCCCCATGCCGCCCAGCGCCTGAGCCGGGCCAAAGGGGCTGAAGGCCGGCATGCCGTGACCGGTGGAGGTGCGTCCGGTCTTCGCGGCCCACAGGCGATCGTACACCGCGTCGCGCACGACGCCGCGCTCGACGATGGTAACGCGCTGGCGCGGCATGCCCTCGAAGTCGATGGGCAGGGGCCACAGCTCCGGGTCGCGCGGATCGTCGTGGATCGTGATTTTCGCGGAAAGCAGGGCCTGGCCCTGGCGTCCGCTCATCCACGATTGGCCTTCGTGCACGCTCTGGGCGCTTGCGGCACCCCCCAGGAAATTCAGCAGGTCCTGGGCAGCGTAGGTATCCAGCACTACCGGGTACTCGCCTGGTTCCAGGGGACGCGGGTGCTGGGCGCGGAGCGCCTTATCCACGGCCTCGCGCCCTCGTGCCGCCACATCAATTGCCGCTACGCGCCAGGCCGCGTCGGAGGCGTAACCGGAGCTGGACTCGGTCATGGCGACGACGGTCAGATCACTCAGGGTGGTGGGGAGATAGGCTATTTGCCCCAGGCTGGTCGCAAAGCCCCACTCGTAGCGTCCGGTCATGAAAGCACCGGAAGCGATGACATTGTGGGCCAGGGCGTAGCGCAGCACCTCTCCCACGGCCTGCGCGCGTTGCAGCGGACTGGCCTGAGCCGTCGCCTCATCGTAGGCATGAGGCACGTCCGTGGGGAGCGGGGTGGGCGGCGTGAAGCCGGGAAAGTCCGGGTTTTCCGGCTGCAGATGGGCCAGCGTCATGGCCTGGTCCAACGCCGCACGCAGGCCCTCATCGTCCAGGCGTGTGGTGGATATGGCCGCCACGCGCTTCCCGACGGCGACGCGCACGATCATGGCCTGATGAGTTTCGGCCACATGTTGATGAATTTCGTTGTTGGCGAAGCGGGTCAGCCCTTCCTCAAACCCCACGAACAGCGCCTCGGTTTGCTCGGCGGGGGAAAGGTGTAGCACGCGCTTCAGCAGTTCAAAAACTCTGGCCTCTCCTAACATAGTCCTCCTTTCGTCTAAACGGGCAAGGGGATGACCTCGCCCAGAATGAGTGGTTCGTCATTCAAAATGGACATCAGACAGACAGGGGTGATGCGATTGTACAGGTCATCCAGGCTCCCCGTCTGCACGGCCAGGTAGGTGTCGGTCCAGCCGCGCCAGGCGGTGCCGTCCTGTTCTTCCCACAGGACGGGATGAAGGGTGCCAAGCTGACTTTCTGCGTAGGCCCGCGCCAGTTTCTGGCCCAACGCGCGCATGCGGGCCGCGCGTTCCTCGCGTACCGCATGCGGTACGCTATCCGGCAGGCGGGTGGCCGCCGTCCCCGGACGCTCGGAGTAGGGGAAGACGTGCAGACGGCTGAAGCCCTGCGCTTCCACAAAGTCCAGGCTTTGGGCGAAGTCGCTCTCCGTTTCGCCAGGGAAGCCCACCAGGATGTCGGTGGTGATGGCCATGGCGGGGGCGACAGCGCGCGCCGCGCGTACCAGGTCCGCGAAGCGCGCCGTGGTGATGCGGCGTCCCATGCGTTTGAGCACGCTATCGGCGCCGGATTGCAGCGGCAGGTGGAGTTGACGGCAGAGCCGCGGGTTCTCCCACAGGCGCAGCAGCGCCTCGTCCACGTCCCACGGCTCGACGGACGAGAGGCGCAGGCGCGGCACATCGGTCTCACGCAACAGGGCACTGACCAGGTCACGCAGGGTGAGGCCCAGGTCGCGGCCGTAATCCCCCAAACAGACGCCGGTAAGCACGATTTCCTGCGCGCCATGCGCCACGCGCGCCTGGGCTTCGCGGATGACGTCGGCCAGGGGCTTGCTGCGTGTCGGCCCGCGCAGCAGGCGGGTGATGCAGTAGGTGCAGTGCTGATCGCATCCGTCCTGGACGGCGAGGAATGCGCGGGTGTGTCCCCAACGTCCCGGCTCCCAGGCCTGTGGTGTGGCGCGCATGCCCAGGATGATTTCAACGGTGCGCGCTTTGTCGGTGTTGGGAATGCACCAATCCAGCCCCGGCCCGCTCTGAGGCAGGGTGGTGTCGGAAGCCCAACAGCCCACGGCAGCGATGCGCGCCTGAGGATTGAGCCGCCGCAGGGCCTGCAGGCGGTGCCGTGTTTTGCGCGCCGCGGTTGCGGTGACGGCGCAGGTATTGACAACGACGAGCGTGGCGTTGCGGACATCATCCACCACCACGCAACCCGCACCGGCAAATTCGCGCGCCAGGTCCTCACTTTCCGCGCTGTTCAGCCGGCAGCCCAGGGTTTCAATGTAGACGCGAGGCTCCATGCCCTACTTTACAGGTTCAACCTTGAGGTTATCAAAGGCCATCACGACTTCGCCCTCGCTAAAAGAACCGGCGTAAAGCCCGATACCCCCCTTTTTCAGGGTTCCGTCATCTACGCGCGCGACTTCCTGGCCGTTGATGCGGAAGATGAGCGTGGTTTTGTTGGCTTCGACTTCCAGGCGGTTGGTCACGCCGTCGCCTTGCTGGATGGCGTCGCTGGGGCTCCAATCACTGCCCAGGAGGGTCCAGACGCCGTTATCGTAAAGCGCCAGGCGCACATAGCCATCGCTGCTGGCGGAGAAGGTGTAGAAGCGTTTGTCGCCATCCATGCGGAGCAGGATGCCGTATTCGTTATCCAGGGGGCCGCTCACGTGGATGGCGTCCACGCTGAGCCGGACGTCGGAGAAGGTGCGATCTTTAGCCGAGCTCCAGGCGATCACTTCCGGTTCGTGGATGGTGAAGCGCAGCATGCCATCGCTGATCTCGACGTCGGCGGCAGCGTCGGAACTGAGGATCCAGGCGTCGGGGCTGTCGAAGGCGTCGTTCCAGGCCTGGCCGCCTTGTCCGCCGCAAGCGCTCAGCATGAGCGAGAGGAGTCCAAGCAGGGTGAAGATGCGTGCTAAAGGTTTCATGGTTGTGCGACCTCCAGATTGTCAAACCAGATGATAGCGGGACGGGTATCGCGTCCTTTGCTGCCGGCCAGGCCGATTTGGCCGCGCTGCAGGGCGTCGTCGTCCACGGTGACGAGGGCGACGCCGTTAACGCTGAGGGACAATTGGGAGCCTTCGCAGCGTGCTTCTAGCTGGTTGGGGCTGCCGTCGGTGTGGATGGCGGGATGGCGCTGCATGGTCGGACCGGTCAAGGGGCTAAGCTTGCCATCGGCCTCATGGCGGTAGATGCCGTAGAAGCCATCGGCGCTGATGGCGAAGTAGTAGAAGCGGTTTTTGGCGACGCGGCAGAGCACGCCGTAGGTGTTGTCGCGCGTCTCCTCGCTGAAGGCGCTGACGCGCACCGTCACGTCCCGATAAGTCTTGCCCGCGCTGGTCCAGATGAACCAGTCGTTGGTGTCTATGCGCATGTAGTACCGGCCCTCTTGATAGCCGCGTGTGTAGTCGTTTGAGGCTCCTGCGCCCCAGCCGCTGGTGGGATCGGAAAAATCATCGCGCACAGGTTGGGTTGAACGACTACAGGCGCTTACAAGCAGGATAGCCACCAACAGCACAAATAAGGCTCTTCGAGTCATGCCACCTCCAGCCCGTCGGGCGGGGAATGTTGACAGGCGTTATATAACCTGTCGGGTAGATTATACTCCAGGCTGAGAGGCTGCCAAGTGTAAATGCCTGGGTGGCGGCGGGGCGGTGTTGCATCCCTGCGCTTTGTCCGGGCTCGTTTGCGCTTTGACAAATTCGCGCTATCCTCTGCGGTAGCGTTATTTCTCAAGTGTTCAGGAGGACACAATGGCTTTTCCATCGAATTTCTTTTGGGGAGCGGCAACCGCCGCGTATCAAGTCGAGGGTGCCTGGAATGAGGGTGGACGCGGGCTTTCCATTTGGGATGTGTTTTGCCGCAAACCTGGTGCCGTGTACGAGGGGCATCGGGGCGATGTGGCGTGTGATCATTACCACCGTTACCGTGAAGATGTAGCTTTGATGCGGGAGCTCGGCATCCAGGCGTATCGTTTTTCGGTCGCCTGGCCCCGCATTCTGCCTGAAGGCACGGGGCGAGTCAATCCCGCCGGGCTGGATTTTTACGATCGCCTGGTGGATACGCTGCTGGAAGCGGGTATTCAGCCCTGGGTCACGTTGTACCATTGGGATCTACCTTACGCACTGTATCTGCGTGGGGGATGGCTCAATCCCGATTTGCCGGGGTATTTTGCGGAATACACGCGCGTGGTGGTGGAGCGTTTGGGGGATCGGGTGCGTCACTGGATGACGGTGAACGAGCCGCAGGTGTTCATCGGCATGGGCTTGTATGATGGGGTCCACGCGCCCGGCTGGAAGCTGGACTTTGCGGAGGTGTTGCTGGCGGCCCATCACACGCTGCTGGCGCATGGGCGCGCGGTGCAGACCTTGCGCGCGTATTCCCCGCAACCCTGTCTGGTGGGGGCAGCGCCGGTGGGCGTAACGTTTATCCCCGCCAGTGAGGCGCCGGAGGATGTGGAAGCGGCGCGTCAGTTTATGTACTCGGTCCAGCCCGGCCATGTCTGGAACAATACCTGGTGGGCTGATCCCATGCTGTGGGGGCGGTATCCAGAGGACGGGCTGAAGGCTTACGGAGCGGCAGTGCCCGCTTTCACTGCGGAAGAGATGGAGACGATCGCCCAGCCACTGGATTTTTACGGCGCGAACATTTATCATGCCCTGCCGGTGCGCGCCGGTGCGGATGGTCAGCCGGAGGTGTTGATGCATCCGCCACATACCCCTCATACTATGATGCATTGGAAAGTTGTTGAATCCTGCCTGTATTGGGGCACGCGTTTCCTGTACGAACGCTATCACAAACCGATTGTGGTCACGGAAAACGGCATTTCCAACATGGATTGGGTGGCGCTGGATGGTAAGGTGCATGATCCGCAGCGCATTGATTACATGGCGCGCCATTTGCGCTATTTACGCCGGGCTTGTGAGGAAGGTGTGCCGGTTCTGGGCTACTTCCATTGGTCGTTCATGGACAATTTTGAGTGGCAGGAGGGGTATCGGCAGCGCTTTGGGCTGGTGTATGTGGATTACGCCACCCAGCGGCGCATCCCCAAAGATTCGGCAGCCTGGTATCGGGAGGTGATCCGCACGAACGGGGAGAGTGTGTAGGCCCTTAGTCGCGACGGTGGCCGCAGGGTTGCACGTGACCGTGTTTGTGGTAGAATAGCGGCGCGTGCCCCTGTAGCTCAGGTGGATAGAGCGTCGGCCTCCGGAGCCGAATGCCCGCGTTCGAGTCGCGGCAGGGGTACACGAAGCGCCCGCCTGGTGCAATCAGGCGGGCGTTTTTGTTTGTGGGG
>FWWL01008614.1_pt1 | contig 12985 bp, 10 predicted proteins | sample 2228331 | NCBI WGS metagenome assembly FWWL01 (sample SAMEA103939775, study PRJEB20133) | metagenome | reverse complement strand
CCGCAGCGTGATCGCCGTGCCCATCAGCCCCAGGTCGCCCAGGAAGACGAAAACCAGCCACAGAAACAGCCCGATGCCGATGGCGACGCCGGCGCGCTTGGTGAACGCCGAGACCAGAAAGCCGACGCTCAACATCGTCAGGCTGAGCAGGAAGGTCCGCAGCACCAGGCTGACGTAGGCTGCCGGGGAGCCGGCGCCATTTGCCAGCGCCAGCACGACGCCCGCAATGCCAAAGCCGAGCCCCAACGCCAGACCGAGATACTTGCCCACGAAGACCTCGACGCGCATCACCGGCTGTGCCAGCAGATAAGCCAGTGTGCCCTGCTCCTGCTCGTGCGCCAGGCTTTGCGCGCCGACGGTCAGCGCCATCAATGGGATGATCAACAGCACCAGGTTGATCAGGCTGGCGGCGGTGCGACCAAAGCCGGCGAAGCCTGCAATCCCCGCCCCCGCCAACGACATGTACGACAACGCCAGCGCCAGTCCGATGAAAGCCAGCGTGTATAGCAAAAACCAGCGATTGTGCAGCGCATCGCGCAACTCTTTTTGCGCCAGCGTCCAAATTATCTTTGCGTTCATCACTCCACCTCGAAATCAGAGACCTCGATGTCGGCGCGGCGCAGCGTGTGGATCGGGCGCGCCTTCTCGCCGGGCGCCACTTCGACGATGACGCCGACGCCGTTGCGCCGCGCCGTCAAGCCGTCGCGGTGCAGGATCGCCAGCGCCTGGTCGAGTTGATGACCCGGCAAAATGAACTTGACCTGTGTGCGCAGACCGAGGCGCGGCGCCAGCTCGGCGGCAGGGCAGCTGAACTGCAAGCGACCACGCTCCATCACGGCCACTTCGTCCGCCAGCGCCTCGATCTCCTCGATGCGGTGCGAGGTGAAGATGATCGTCTTGCCCGCTTGCTTGACCTGCACCAGCAGTTGCAGCAGTTGGCTGCGTGCGGCGGTGTCGAGGTTGGAAGTCGGTTCGTCCATCACCAGCACGGGCGGGTCAGCCAGCAGCGCCAGCCCCAGCGCCAGCCGCTGTTTCATGCCGCCGGAGAGCGTACCGACCGGCTTGTCCTGATGCTCGCTCAGACCAACCTCTGCTAGCACCGGTTCGATGCGCGCGGCGGGCGCACCTTTTAGCCGGGCATAGAATTCAGCCATATCGTAGGTTGTCATCTCTTTGTAGAAAGCCAATTCCTGCGGCACGTAGCCGATGCGCTGACGGGCGGCGCGCCCCTGCCGCCGGACATCGCAGCCATCGACCGTGATGTTGCCATCGAAGCGCAGCAAACCCAGCAGACACTTGATGACGGTCGTTTTGCCGGCGCCGTTGACGCCCCACAGCGCCACCGCGCCCTGCGCCGGCACATGCAGCGTCAGGTGATCGACAGCGGTGAACTTCCCGTAACGTTTGGTGAGGTCGGTGAACTCGATCATGATGTTTGTCGCTTTGTCGAACCGCAGATTACGCAGATTGCGCAGACGATATGCATTGTCGTCGCTTTCCGCGACCCAGGCTGGCGGCAAGGATGCTGAGCGATACCGCCACCATCGCTGCGGCGACGACGAAATTGGTTGTGGTCGGCGGCGGTTCGAGGCCAGGCGTCGTCGGCAGGGCGGGCGGCTGCATCAGCGGCGCCGGGTCGCTCATGCGCGGCTGCGGTGCGAAGATCGGGAAGGCTTTCGCCGCCAGATCGAGCGCGTCGCTAGCCGGGCTGAGGTGGAAAAGACGCAATTCTGGCTGCGCGCCCGTCAGGTTATCGAACAGACTTTTGCTGGCATAGGGCAGATCGCCAAGAGCATCGCCGTCGGCGTCGAAGCCGGCGTAGTCGCTCCAGTAGTTGCCGCGGCCATCGACCGCCCACGCGTTGTGCGTCAGGTCGCCGCCGCCGTACACGTTCACCTGTTCGCCGTTGTCAAGGAAGATGTTGTCTTGAAATTGGTTGCGCTGCGTGTTGGGCAGCATCTCCAGCCCGATTTCGTTGTAGGCGAAAAGGTTGTTGCGATAGGTGACGGTCGTCTCCGGCTGCAGCGGCGAGGCATCGGAATAGACGCCGGCGCGATTGCTGACAATGCGATTGCCCTCCAGCAACACGTCGCTGGCTTCCTTGAGACCGACGCCGTAGCCGCTCGGACCGCGGTTGTCGGCGATCAAATTGCGACGCAATTCGAAGCCCGTGCCGTACATCACATAGACGCCGACTGAGTTGTTGCGGAAGACATTCTCCTCGATCACGTGATGGTCGGATTGCATCAGGTGCAGCCCGTAGCGACCGGTGGCGAAGTCGTTGTTGCGCACAACAGTGTAGGGCGAGTACCAGAGCAGCGCATCCCGCGTATCGCGCATCACATTCTTTTCGACCAGCGTGCGAGGACTGTAGAAAATTTTCAGCCCGTCGCCGCGGCGCGAGATGGGCAAATCCATGCCCTTGATCGTATTGCCACGCACAACGCTGTCCGCTGCCTGCTCCAGGTAAATGCCGAAGAGCGCGTCCTCGATGCGGTTGTTCTCGATCACGATGTTGGCGCCTGATGAGCGAATGCCGGCGTCCTCGCGGTCGAGCGATGCGCCGGAGCCGCGCACGACGAAGCCGCGCACCGTCACATCCGGCGCGGAGATGCGGATCACGTCGCCGCTGCCGTCGCCTTGGATCACGGGCCACGCCTGGCCCTCCAGCGTCAGCGGCTTGTCGATGCGCAACGGCGCCTGCCATGTCCCCGCCGGCACAACCACGGTGTCGCCGGGCGCAGCCGCGTCGATCATCGCCTGCAGGCTGACGTGGCCGCACTGCGTTGTCGTCGTGACCGTTTGCGCTGTCACCCGTTCTGACGCAGAGGCGCGGAGCGGCAAAGCAAACACAGAGAAGAGAAGCAGTAACAGCGCGCTGCCTGCGATTTGGGCTTTGCTCAACAATGGCATTTTCACCACGCACCTCGACCCGCAATCACGTCACACTTCACAATTCAGAATTGGCAGTTTCACTCTGTTTTGCCTCCACCAAAGGCTTGTACGCGCGGCGGTGGAAGAACAGCCCGACCAGGATCAGCCCGGACGCCCACAGTGAGAGCCAGAAGCCGCTCAACAGGCGTGGCACAGTGCTGAATTGCGCAATTTCGCCTTTCCACAGCACCGGCGGCACGAAGGGATCGACGCTGCTAGAAAGCGCGGCGTTCGGGTCGAGATTCAACCCGAAGTTGGCGAGCCAGAATTGCAGGTCGGCCAGAAAGAAGATCGGCAGCAGCAGCGCCGGCAACGCCAGCAGCGCCGCCCACTTGTTGTGAACGAAGGCAGCCGCCAGAATCAACAGCGCCAGCGCCACGATGCCAAAGACGGAGATCGACTGCTCCAGCACGGCGGCTTCCGCCAGCGGGCGCATGCCGATGTAGTGGTTCAGCCCGTCGATTTCGGCAATGTCGCCGGTCATGCGGTTGACGTAAGCTGTCACATAGAGCCCGGCGGGATACTGCGGCGCATTGAGTTTGAGCCGCCACCACGGGCGCTGAATCGAGATGATCAGCAGGACAGCCGCCGCCACAAAGAGCAGCGTCGGGATGATGTAGCGCATTCGGTGCGCCTTGAACTCATCGGCCGGTATGCGCGGTCCGACGAGCTTTTCCATTTCTGATGACATATCAAGAACTCCTGGAGATTAAGAGATTGGGAGATTAGCTATGCGTCGGAATCACTCTCCAATCTCTCAATCTCCAATCTCTCAATCGCCTAATCCCTTAATTTGCTTCTTCCGGCGCCACCATCATGTAGCCCATCATCTCCAGGTGCAGCGCCGAGCAGAACTCGGTGCAGTAGTAGGCATAGGTGCCCGAGTGGTTGGCGACGAACTGGAAGGTGGCCGTCTCGCCCGGCTCGATGCTCAGGCTGATGTTCTGGCCGCCGATATCGAAACCGTGTGTGGCGTCCGGCGCCGTCTCGATATTGGTGATGTGCCAGGTGACGTTATCGCCCTGCTGGAGCGTTACGTGCTCCGGCGTCAGGTGCGAGCGAATCGAGGTCATGTAGATCGTCACGTTGTTGCCGTCACGTTCGATCCGCTCTTCGCCGGGCTTGACCGCAAACTCGGAAGGCGCCTGTGCGATCGGGTCCCAACCGACTTCAGGGTAGACTTCCCATGCCTGAATCTTGTCGGCTTTGATCATCTGCGCGTAGTGCGGCTCGCCGATGCCCATCGGCATGTCGTAGAGCACGCTCATCATATCGCTGCCGATGTCGAGCAACTGCTCGTTCTGTGGCTTGAGCGGGCCGACGGGCAGGAAGCGATCCACCGCCCACTTGTTGAGCGCCACCAGATATTGGCCGTCCGGGCTGACGGTGTCGCCTTCCGCTGCGGAGATATGACCGATGTTGTACTGCACCGGCAGCTTCTCCAACAACTTGTACCCGGCCGGGTCGTCGCCGCCGAGCGACCACTTGGCAACCGCGCTGTCCAGGAAAAGGCTGGTGTAGGCGTTGCCCTTGTCATCGAACTGGGTGTGCAGCGGCCCCAGCCCCAACTCGACCTGCGCCAGCATCACGGCGTCGAAATCCAGCACCGGGATGCCGAACTCGTCGGTCGTCCAGTTTTTTGCTTCGATCGCCTTCATGATCTTGTCGAAGGAGTAGATCGTCACATGCGGGTCGAGTTTGCCAGCGACGACGACATATTTCCCGTCAGGCGTCACGTCGGCGCCGTGCGGGCTTTTCGGCTCCGGCGCCAGGAAGAGAATGCCTTCCTCCACGGCGGTCGGGATGCGGATGACGCGCATGCCGTTGATGACCTCGGTCTTGCCGACCTGCTCTGCCACTTCTGCGGCCTTGCGCCAGTTGAAGATGTGCAGGTAGTCGGTGTCGCGCTGGCTCACGCCGGCCTCAAAGGGCGGGTTGCCCGACTCGACGCCGCCGGTCGCCATTTCGGAGTTGAAGCTGTTGCAGAATGCCCAACCGTCGGAGACCAGCTTGCCGGCATCGCACAAGTCCTGCCAGTAGGGCGGAATCTCGATGCTGAAGCTGTTCTCCATGTCAATCCGCCCCTTCTCACGGTCGAACTTGTACATGGTGATCAGCCCGCGATACTTCTCCTTGTACTCGCTGATCGGCGCATATTCCCAGCCGAGCGGCGTGGCATACTGGCTGGCCTGGATCACGTACTCGGTGTTCGGCGGCACAAAGGAAGAGCCGTGATTGCTGATCAGGTTGGGGTCCTTGACGATCTGCTTGGTCTCGAAGTCGCGCAGATCGATGACGGCGACGCGTGCGCTGGCTTTGTCGTTGATGAAGAGCCACTGGCCGTCATACTCACCATTGGTCTCGCTCAGCGCCGGGTGATGGGTGTCGCCCATGCGAATCGTGGTGGTGTCGACGTTGCCGCCATCCAACACGGCTTCGGTGCCGACTTCGCCGTAGCCGTAGCCCTGCCAGGCTTCCGGCGTGAAGACAGCAATGTTCTTGAGGATGCGCATCGACGGTACGCCGATCACGACGACATTGCCCGACTGCCCGCCGGACGAGAAGAGGTAATACTCATCCATCTTGCCGCTGGGCACGTAGGTCTTGAGTGCGGCGCGGATGTCCTGCGGGGTCAGGCCGCGCGCATTTGCTACTGCGAGCAGGTCATCCGGCAGGCCACCCCCGGCGCTGGCTTGAATGGGTGCAGGTGCAGGGGTGGAAGTCGGTTCCGGCTCCTCGTCACTGCATGCTACAAAGATTGCTGCTGACGCCAACAGCAGCAACACGAACAGAATCAATCGCCTCATACGTCGCTCTCCTTGTTGTGATATGAATTTTTCGTCAGACCAGCCACGCACAACACGCCAGATGGCGACTGGTCTTTTCCCACGAATGGAAGCTACTGCCCGGCAAAGACGACCAGGAACGGCAACGCTATCGCATTGACCGGGCAGATGTCTTCGCACAACGTGCAGAAGGTGCAGCGCTCTGGATAGAGCAAGATCGCTTTGCCGTTCGCCTGCGCCAGCGCCTGGGTTGGGCAAATTTCAATGCAACGTTCACAGCCTGTGCAGCGTGCGGCGTCGATCCGTGGCAGATGCGCCGTGTCCATACATCTGACTCCTTACGGTAGTGCGAACCTCGATCGCAGTTGCAATGTTCGCAGCTTTTGCTTGAAAATATCAGAGGTGCGCAGACAACGCTGCGACCAAAGTCTCATCGGGCAATCTCAGGGATTGATGGAATCGAGCGAATGCCAGTTTGCGTTTGTGGGGAAAGTTTTAGTGCTTTTGACCGAAACACCGGAACGCGGTAGAGTACCGTGTCTCATTCGTGTGGCTCGAATTGCACGGCCACGCCTGAATGGCTGCGGTTAGTCGCTGTTGTTCCTCGACCATACACACTGATAGTAAATGCGGACCTACTTCTTACGACGACTTTTGCACGCAATACCCTTGCTCTTCGTCCTGAGCATCGTGCTGTTTCTGGTGGTGCGCTCGGCGCCGGGCGGGCCGCTAGCGCAGGCGGAGCGCAATCCGAATATCACGGCGGAACAGCGCGAACAATTGCGCGCACGCCTGGGGCTGGATCAGCCGCTCCATACGCAGTACATCGCCTGGATTTCGTCCGTTGCGCAGGGCGATCTCGGTCGCTCGATCAAGACCAACCGCCCCGTCGCCGAGATGATCGGTGAGCGCGTGCCCAATACGCTGCTGCTTGTGGGCGTCGCCTTCATCCTGACCGTGTTGATCGCCATCCCACTGGGTGCGCTTTCGGCGTTGCGTCAGTATTCCTGGTTCGACTATCTGGTGACGACGCTTTCCTTCGCCGGGCAATCGGCGCCGGTCTATTGGCTGGGGCTGGTTGCGATTCTGATCTTCTATGTGTGGCTCGACAACCCCTTCACCGGCGGGCCGCTGCTGCCGGCAGGCGGCATGTACACCGTCGGCGGTCAGAAAACCCTCGCCGACCTGATCTGGCACATGATTTTGCCCGTCGCTGTGCTCTGCTCGGCGTGGGTGGCGTGGTACTCGCGTTTCTTTCGGGCGAGCATGTTGGAAACGCTCAACGCCGATTATGTGCGCACAGCGATTGCCAAGGGGCTGTCGCGGCGCCGCGTCGTCTACGTCCACGCCGGGCGCAACGCCGTCATTCCGCTGATCACCATGATTGCGCTCGATCTGCCCTCTGTCTTTGCCGGCGCGCTCTTTATCGAGACGATCTTCTCGTGGCCTGGCATGGGGCGGCTTTTTTGGGAGGCGGCGCGCGGTCGCGACTATCCGGTCTTGATGGCGATCATCATGATCAACGCAGTCCTGATCGTGATCGCCAACCTGATCGCCGACATGCTCTATGCACGGCTCGATCCACGGGTGCGCTATGAGTGAGCTGACGCTGAACGACGCCTTTACGACGCCATCTGCGCGCAAAATGACCGAAGCCGCGCCGCTGCGCGTCCTGATCTGGCGGCGCTTTCTGCGCCATCGGCTGGCGATGGTCGCCATGATCGTGCTTGGGCTGGTGATCGCCAGCGCCGTGCTTGCGCCGCTGAGCCGCTATGAGCCGACGCAGCAGAATCCCACCAACGCGCTGCAGCCGCCGTCGCCGCAGCACTGGTTCGGCACCGACGATCTGGGGCGCGATGTCTTCACGCGCACGCTCTACGGCGGACGCATCTCGCTGACGGTTGGGCTGAGCGCAACGCTGCTCTCTCTGTTGATCGGCGTGCTCGTCGGCATGGTTGCGGGCTACTTCGGCGGATTCATCGACAACGCGCTTATGCGCATCACCGACGGCTTTCTCACCCTGCCGACGCTCTTTGTGTTGATCCTGATCGCCACACTGCTGCGCGAGATTCCGGCGCTCGGTTTGACCAGCAGCGTGCTCATCGTCATTTTTGTCATCGCCGTGCTGTCGTGGATGTGGCCCGCTCGCATCGTGCGCGGCGAGTTCCTGCGCCTCAAACATCGCGACTTTGTGCTGGCGGCGGAGAACATCGGCGCCGGACATGGCCGCATCATGAGCCGACACATCCTGCCCAACACCGTGAGCCTGATCATCGTGCAGGGGACGCTGATGGTCGCCTACGCTATCATCACCGAGTCGGGGCTGAGCTATCTTGGCTTTGGCGTGCAGCCGCCGACGCCTTCGTGGGGCAATCTGCTCGCCACGGCGCAGACCTACGCACTGCGCGCGCCGTGGCTGATGATCTTCCCTGGATTGATGATCTTTATTACGAGCATGTCGATCAACTACATCGGCGATGGGCTGCGCGACGCCTTCGATCCGTACTCCGCCCGCTGAAATGGGACGATAGTTTGACATCCTTGCATAACATCTTGCATGACATCTTGCATAACACCTTGCAACTGTGCGAAAGACTAAAACAACAAAGCAAAGGAGAGACCATGAAACCTCATTCACCTGACAACCGGATTCGTTGGCGCAAGCTATCCCTGGCGCTGGCGTTGCTGTGGAGTGCGGCGCTGATGCTGGCGGCGTGCGGCGCGCCGACGAGTGCGCCTGCGTCCGGCGACGCTTCCGCCCCAAGCCAGGTCGTGATCATCATCCCCGAAGAGCCGGCTTCGCTCAATCAATATCACGCCGTGGCCGCCATCGTGCGCCAGGTGGCGGATGCGGTCAGCGCGCCGCTGGCTGCGCCCAACGCGCAGGGCGAGTTTGTGCCCGTGCTCGCCGCCGAGCTGCCGACGGTCGCCAACGGCGGCGTCTCCGAAGACTATCTGACCGTGACGTGGAGACTGCGCCCTGATCTCAAATGGTCGGACGGCGAGCCGATCACCTCCGACGACATCAAGTTCACGTGGGAGGCAGTCTCCCATCCAGAGAGCGGCAATGTGCTTGCGCTCGGCTTCGAGAAGATTGCTTCGATCGAGACGCCCGACGAGCTGACGGCGGTCATCACCTACAGCGAACTCAATCAGGCGTATCTGCAGCAATTTATGTACGGCATCCTGCCGCGTCACGCCACTGGCGCGCCGGAGGAGATGCTGCAATGGGCGTGGAATCGCAACCCGGTCTCCGGCGGCCCCTACGTCGTCACCGAATGGAACGCTGGCGAGAGCATCGTCATGGATCGCAACCCATATTACTACCTGGAAGGACAACCCTACATCGACCGCGCGATCTTCGTCGTCGTGCCCGACCCTGGCGCACAGATGGCGATGATGGCGAAAGGCGAGGCGCACGTCCAGCTCTGGCCTGGCGAGGTCAAAGAAGTCTACGACGCGCAGATGAACGGCGTGGCCGCCATCCAGGAAATTCCGGGTCAGTGGAACATGACGCTCTTCTTCAACCTGAGCCGCCCGTTCGACAATGATCCCGGCGCCGAACCGCCGCATCCGATCCTGGGTGATCTGCGCGTGCGTCAGGCGATCGCCCATGCCATCGACTACGATCTGATCGTGACGGCGGTCAACCCCGGCGTGATCGAGACGGCGACGCCCTTCGCCTATGGCTGGTATCAGTGCGACCAGGAGCGCAAATATCTGTATGATCCCGAAGCGGCGAAGGCGTTGCTCGAAGAAGCCGGCTGGGTCGAGGGCCCCGACGGTATTCGCGTGGCGCAGGGTGCACTGTACGCCGAGGATGGCACGCGGCTGCGCGTGCAACTCAACGGCTACACCAACTTCCAGCAGTTGGTGAAGCTCGAAGAGGCGCTGGCGGAGATGTTCAAGGCTGTCGGCATCGAGACGACGATCCAGAACGACGACTTCTCGATCATCTTTGGCTCTTTCGACGACGGCGCGCCGCGCCAGCTTGGCAACTTCGACATCCTCGTCTACGACACCAGCCTGCCGATGGAGCCGCACGCCTCCATTGCCAACACCTACATGAGCACGGCGATTCCGACGGCGGACAACCCGGCGGGCGCCAATGCTTCGCGGTGGGTCAACGCCCGCGCCGACGAGCTGATCCAGGCGGCCGGCGCCACGGTCGATCTGGACGCACGCCGCGCCGCGTACTGCGAGCTGTCCGACCTGATCGCAACCGAGCTGCCGCGCCTCAACCTCTATCTCTTCACCGAAGGCTATGGCGCGTCGAATCGGCTGAGCGGCTACGAAGTCAACATGTGGGGCAGCCTGAGCTGGGACATCCAGAATTGGCGTCTCGACTGAGCAGGCGCCCGAACTGCCTGATAGAACGCGGATCGTGCGGATTCGGCGGATTGAGGCTGATCTGATCCGCAAAGATTCGTTAACGTCTGCGACGACAATCGCTTTGTCTTGAACAAGCGTACATCCGTTCCTTCCATGAATCCGTTGTAGTGCTGCGTGACCCCACACTACAACGGATTCGTGGAAACAAAAGATAGTGCTACAAAAATGGGAACTTTCGCTGATTATCTTTTCATCAACGCCGCCGTCTACACCGCCGACCCTGCCAATCCGCACGCCGAAGCCGTCGCTGTGCGCAGCAACCGCATCGTCTTTGTCGGTCGCACCGCCGATGCCGCTGATCTGCGCGGGCTGCGCACCGAGGTCATCGACGCCGGCGGGCGGTCGCTGTTGCCGGGGCTGATCGACAGCCACTTTCATCTGCTGTGGGGTTCGCTCAAACTCGACAAGCTGCGGCTCGACGACGCCAACTCGCTCGCCGAAATTCGTGATGCCATCGCCGCCTACGCCGCCGCCAACCCACAGCGCGAGTGGATCGAGGGCGTGCAGCTCAAATATAGCGCCATCCCCGCCGGTGAGCGGCTGGATCGCTGGTTTCTCGACGCCATCGTCGCCGACCGCCCCGTCTATCTTACTGCGTTCGACGGTCACACCGTGTGGGCGAACAGCGAGGCGCTGCGTCGCGGCGGCATCCTGCACGGGCGCACAACGCCCGCCGGCAGCGAGATCGTGATGGACGCCGCCACCGCCACGGCGAGCGGCGAATTGCGCGAGCCGGGCGCATTCGACCCGGTGCGCACCCTCATCCCGCCGCCCACCGACGCCGAACGCCGCGCGGCGCTGCACAAAGGGCTGAAGCTCTGCGCGTCGCATGGCTTGACCAGCGTCCACAACATGGATGGATGGGACAACAGCATCGAACTCTACGCCGCGCTCGAAGACCTCGGCGAGATGACGCTGCGCATCTATGTTCCCTACGACATCAAACCGGATACGCCGCTGGAACAGATCGCTGAAGCCGCCGAACAAAAACAACGTTTCCAGGGCGCTTACGTGCGCAGCGGCGCGATCAAAGTCTTCATGGATGGCGTGCTCGAATCGTACACGGCGCTGATGGTGGACGACTACGCTGGGCAGCCCGGCAACCGCGGCGGCGCGCTGCACACCGCCGAACGCTTCGACGCCATCGCCGCCGCAGCCGACCGCATGGGCTTGCAGATTTTTGTCCATGCCTGCGGCGACGGCGCCGTGCGCCGTACGCTCGACGGCTACGCGCACGCGCAACGCGTCAACGGTCGCCGCGACAGCCGTCACCGCGTCGAGCACATCGAGGTGATTCACCCCGACGACATTCCACGCTTCGCTGAACTGGGCGTGGTCGCGTCGATGCAGCCGGCGCACTGTCCGCCGACCCTGCACGCCGGCGATGTCTGGCCCAGCCGCGCCGGCGCCGAGCGCTGGCGCTACAGTTTCGCCTGGCAGACGCTGCGCGAGGCCGGCGCACGGCAAGCATACGGCAGCGACTGGCCCGTCGTGACCATGAACCCCTTTGTCGGTCTGTGGAGCGGGCTGATGCGCGAGGTCTGGCAGCCCGGCGACCCGGTGCAGCGCCAGACGCTCGCCCAATTGATCGACGGCTACACGCGCGACGCCGCCTACGCCGAGTTCCAGGAGCACGCCAAAGGCATGGTGCGCGTGGGGATGCTGGCTGATCTGGTGCTGCTCGATCGCGACATCTTCGCCGCTGCGCCGGAGGAGATCGATCAGGTGCGACCGCTGCTGACGATAGTCGATGGGCGCGCCGTTTTTCGGGAGCTATGATCAGCCATGAACACTGTAAACATAAACACTGTACCCATGAACACCGTAAAGATGGATCCTGCGATGCGCTGCGGCGCGGTTCGGCTCGTCGTGCGCGACCTCGACCGGTCGCTGCACTATTACCAGGAGCGCATCGGGCTGCGCCTGTTGCGACGTGAAAACGGAACCGCTGCGCTCGGCGCCGACCAGGATGAGCTGGTTGTGCTGGTCGAACAGCCGGATGCGCTGCCGGTGCAACGCGGGCGCACCGGCCTCTATCACTTCGCCTTGTTGACGCCCGACCGTGCAGCGCTCTCACGCGTGCTCAACCACCTGCTTGCCACGCAGACGCCCATCGACGGCGCCAGCGACCACGGCGTCAGCGAGGCGCTCTACCTCTCCGACCCCGACGGGCACGGCATCGAAATCTACCGCGACCGTCCGCGACGCGAATGGCCCTTCGCCAAGGGCAGCCTGGGCATGACGACCGACCCGCTCGACGTGCGCGGGCTGTTGGCGGCGGATCGCGCACGCGCGCCGTGGGAGGGCATCGACCCGCGCACCGTGATGGGGCACATCCACCTGCACGTCGCCGACCTGGCTGCGGCGGAGCGTTTCTATGTCGATCTGCTTGGCCTCGATTTGATGCAGCGCTTTGGCAAGCAGGCGGCTTTCGTTTCGGCGGGCGGCTATCACCATCACCTGGGACTGAACACGTGGGCGGGCATCGGCGCACCTCCACCGCCAGCCACTGCGGCGCGGCTGCTCGACTTTCAACTAATTGTGCCTGATAGCGAAATTCTCGCAGGACTTATTGAGCAAATGCGCGCAGCCGGTGTTGATCCTGTTGTGCAGGCTGAGGGTTGGTCAGTGCGCGAGCCGTCGGGCAACCTGATTGTGCTGAAGGGTGCGTCTATTTCTGAAATTGACAAATCGATTCGGTAACTGGGACGAGACCCTGCAGCTGCGCGCCGTAGCTATGGAAAACCGTCGTCCCGCCCGTAGACGCCGCTCGTAGCGGCGTGGTCTCGCTTTTACGAGAGAATCTACGAATGGGGGAAAGGGATGGGAACAGAGGCGATAGTTTGGTTGCCTCTGTCCCCGACTCCCTTACC
>FWWL01008611.1_pt1 | contig 12988 bp, 10 predicted proteins | sample 2228331 | NCBI WGS metagenome assembly FWWL01 (sample SAMEA103939775, study PRJEB20133) | metagenome | reverse complement strand
TGCCGGCGGCGTTTTCCCCTATGAGGAGCCTGAAGGCCCGGACGGCCCGCTCCGGGCCGGGCATCTCGTGCTGGTCCCGTTCGGGCGGGGCGGGCGACCCGAGCCGGGGATCGTGCTGCGCCGGATCGCCGCCCGCCCTCGCAAGCCCGAGGGGCCATCCTCGGACGGCCGCGCCCCCAAGGCTGTGCTCCGTCGGCTGGAGGCGGACCCCATCTTAGATCCCCTGCATCTGGAGTGGGCGTCCTGGCTCAGCCGGACCTACCTCGCCCCTATCAACGAGTGCCTGCGCCTGATGGTCCCCTCGGGGCTGATCCCCCGCCGGGAGCCGATCTACGAGCGGGTCGCCAGCCCCTCCGGCGGCGGGCTGGAGCGGGCAGTGGCCGTCTCGTTCGCTGAACAGGTGCTGCTCGCCGCCCTGGCGGAGGGACCGCTCACCCACAGCGAGGTGCAGGCGGTGCTACGGGATTTCCCGCTGGCCGAACGGCGGCGGGCGCTCCAGCGGCTGCTCCAGCGCGGATGGATCCGAAAGGGCTGGCGGATCGGCGAGCGTCGCCCTGCGATCCTCCGCTGGGTGCGCTTGAAGCGCATGCCGGATCCCACCTTCCGCCTGGGGTGGAACCGCGCGGTGATCGAACGGCGGCGGCGGCTGCTCGAGCGCCTCCAGGCGGCAGGGCGGCCCCTGCCGGCGGACTGGCTGCAAGCGGAGACCGGCTGCACGGCGAACGACCTGCGGCAGCTGGCCCAGTGGGGCTTCATCGAGCGCTTCGGAGCGCCGGCATGGGAGGCCTTCGACCGATATCCGGTGCCGGAGGAGCCGCCGGACCTGACGCCCGACCAGGCGCTGGCCTGGCGTGCTATCGCCCGCGCCCTGGAGGCCGGCCGGTTCCACGCCTTCCTGCTCCACGGGATCACCGGCAGCGGGAAGACGGAGCTCTACCTGCGGGCCGTGGCGGAGGCCCTCCGCCGGGGGAAGGGGGCGATTGTCCTGGTGCCGGAGCTGGCCCTCACTCCACAGACCGCCCGGCGCTTCGAGGCCCGCTTCCCCGGTCAGGTCGTGGTCTGGACGGGGGGGATGCCGCCGGCCCAGGAGCGGACCCTGTGGGAGCGGGTGCGCCGCCGTCAGGCCCGGGTGGTCGTGGGCACCCGGTCCGCCCTCTTCGTCCCGGTGCCCGATCTCGGGCTGATCGTCGTGGACGAAGCCCACGACCCGAGTTACAAACAGGACCTCCGGCCGGAGATCCCCTACCTGCTCCCCGCCTATCACGCCGTGGACGCCGCGCTGGCCCTGGCCCGCCTGGCGGAGGCGGTGGTCATCCTGGGCACGGCGACGCCTGGGGTCGAGCTGCGCCATCGGGCCGAGCGGGGGGCGCTGGAGGAGCTGACCCTCCCCCGGCGCCTGCGCGGGTATCGCCCGCGCCTGGCCGAGCAGGCGCGGGAGCTTCAAGCCTCCTTAGAGCGCTTCACGGCGACCGAGGGGGAGGTCCTGGAGACCGGCCTGCCGCCGGTCGAGGTGGTGGATATGCGGCAGGAGCTGAAGACGGGCAACACCGGGATCTTCAGCCGGGCACTGGAGCGGGCCCTCGACGGGGCGCTTCGCCGCGGTCAGCAGGCCATCCTGTTCTTAAACCGCCGCGGGGCCGCGCCCTTCGTGTTCTGCCGGGACTGCGGCCATGTCATCCAATGCGCCCACTGCGATCTTCCGCTGTCAGAGCATCACGATCCGCTCCGCTGGGTTTGCCATCACTGCGGCGCGGCCGAACCGCCCATCCCCCGCTGTCCTCGTTGCGGGTCCCGGCGGCTGAAGGGGATGGGCATCGGCACCCAGGCGGTAGAAGAGGCGGTGCGGAGGCGCTGGCCGGAGGCCCGCGTGTTGCGCTGGGATCTGGACACGGCCCCGACCCGGGCGGCGCACGCCCTGGTCTGGCAGCGTTTCGCAGACGGGGAGGCCGATGTCCTCATCGGGACCCAGGTGCTGACCAAGGGACTGGACCTCCCCCGCGTGACCCTGGTGGGGGTGGTCCTGGCCGATGTCGGGCTGGGGCTGCCGGATTTCCGGGCCGCCGAGCGGACGTTCCATTTGCTGATCCAGGTGGCCGGCCGGGCCGGGCGAGGGCTCTTCGGGGGGCGGGTGATCCTCCAGACCTACCGGCCCGATCATCCGGCGATCGCGGCGGCCGCGCGGTATGATTTCGAGGGGTTCTACCGGAAGGAGCTGGCCTTCCGGAAGGCCCACGGATACCCGCCGTTCCAGCGCCTGATCCGCCTCCTCTACTGGCACGCGGATCCGGACCGGGCCCGCGAGGCGGCGGCGCGGCTGGGGGAGGCATTGCGTGAGCATCTGGCGCGGAAGGGGGCGCCCTCGACGGCCCTCATCGGCCCGGCCCCGTGCTACTTCAGCCGCCTGCGGGGGCTCTACCGGTGGCAGATCCTCATCCGCGGGCCTGATCCCGCCGCCTGGCTTCGGGATTTCCCCCTTCCCCCCGCCTGGCGGGTGGACGTGGACCCGCTGGACGTCCTGTGAGCGGGGGATTTCCTCGTAAAATATTCGTGCATATTCGTGCAGGGAACGGATCGCTCGGCCAACCATCTCCGACGGAGCGCGATCATGCCCAAAGTCTCCACATCCGGGAAACGCTATCATCTGATCACCCTGGGCTGCGCGAAGAACGCGGTGGACTCGGCGAGCATGGCCCAGCTGCTGGAGGGAGCCGGGTATGAATCGGTGGATCGCCCGGCCCGGGCGGACGTGCTCATCGTGAACACGTGCGGCTTCATCGAGGCCGCCCGGCAGGAATCCCTTCAGGTGTTGCGGGAACTGGCAGCGCGGAAGAAGAAGGGGCAGCTGCTCATCGCTGCCGGATGCCTCGCCCAGCGCTGGGGGGCCCGTCTGGTGAAGGAGGTGCCTGGCATTGATGGCGTGATCGGCACTCGGCGCTGGATGGACATCCTGGAGTTCATCGAGCGGCTGCGGGGGCGGATGGCCCCAGAGCCCCTCTTCCACATCCCGGAGGACGGCCCGATCCGCCGGGAGGAGCGCGGGGTGTTGCGGGCCGCGGTGCAGGGGATCAGCGCCTACCTCAAGATCGCCGACGGCTGCCGCCGCCCGTGCGCCTTCTGCGCCATTCCCCTCATCAAGGGCCCCGCCGTCAGCCGCCCCCCCGAGGCCATCTGGGCAGAGGCCCGCCGCCTGGCCGACCAGGGGGTGCGGGAGCTGATCCTGATCGCCCAGGACACCACCGACTACGGCCACGACCTGGGGATCCGGGACGGGCTGCCGATGCTCATCGAGGGCCTGGTGCAGCGGGTCCCCGAGGTGAAATGGATCCGCATCATGTATGCCTACCCGGGCGCCGTCTCCGATCGCCTGATCGAGGTGATGGCCCGCTACCCGCAGGTGGCCCACTACCTGGACCTGCCGCTTCAGCACGGCCATCCGGCGGTGCTGCGGCGGATGCGCCGCCCGGCCAACCTCGAGTGGGTCTACCGCACCATCGAGAAGCTCCGCCGGGCCATGCCCGACATCGCCATCCGCACCACGTTCATCGTGGGCTATCCGGGGGAGACGGAGGAGGAGTTCCAGGCGCTGCTCCGGTTCGTCCAAGACCTAGAGTTCGATCGGGTGGGATGCTTCACGTATTCGTATGAGCCGGAGACGCCCTCGGCCAGGCAGCCCGGCCATCTCCCGGAGGAAGTGAAGCGGGAGCGCTACGAGCGGCTGATGGCGGCCCAGCAGCCGATCTCCCTGCGCAAAAACCAGGCCCTGGTGGGGAAAACCCTGGAGGTGCTGATCGAAGGCGTGGGGGACGGGCTGAGCGTGGGGCGGACCTACCGGGATGCCCCGGAGATCGACGGGCTGGTGCTGGTGGAAGGGGAGTGGCCGGTGGGCCGGTTCCTCCCCGTGCGCATCACCGGGGCCATGACGTATGACCTCATCGGCGTGGTGGAAGCCCGCGAAGGAGCGCCACAGGGGCCACGTTCCGCCGGGAACGGGCGCGTGACCGTCCACTCTGCCCGTTCAGAACCATGAGAACACCATGAAAACCAAAACCCCTTGACCGGTGGAATGGATCGGGGAGGCGATAGCGCGCGGTGGCCCGGACGCCCCGGCGGGCTTTGTTATTGTAAAAGCCGAACCTGTGGGGAGGCTGGAGTGGGCACGACGATCAACGACTTGGATCTCTCGCAGTGGGAGGCCTACGAGGACCTGATCACCGACAGCCTGTGGCTGCTGGGGCCGCGCGCCAACCACGGGATGCACACCCCCGAATACTGGGGGAACTTCGTCCCCCAGATCCCTTACCAGGCCCTCCGTCGCTTCACCCGCCCCGGCGAGCTGGTGGTGGACCCCTTCGCCGGCCTGGGGACCACCCTCATCGAGGCCCAGCGCCTGGGCCGCTTCGCCATCGGGGTGGAGCTGGTCCCTGGGGTAGCCAAGCGCGCCCGCCGGCTCCTCGGTCTGGAAGAGAACCCCTATGGCGTTCAAACCGAAATCCTGATCGGAGACAGCACTGCCCCCGAGACCGCTGGGCGCGTTCGAGAGACGATGGCCCGCTGGGGATTCTCCCACGCGCAGCTCCTGATCCTCCACCCCCCGTATCACGACATCATCCGCTTCAGCGAGGATCCGCGGGATCTTTCGAACGCGCCCACGGAGGAGGCCTTTTACGCCGCTTTCGAGCGGGCCGTGGCGAACTTCGCCCCACTGCTGGAGCCGGGGCGCTTCCTGGTGCTGGTGATCGGGGACAAATACGCGCGGGGGGAATGGATCCCCCTGGGGTTCCGGGCGATGGAGCGGGTGCTGCGGCACGGGTTCCGGCTGAAGAGCATCTGTGTCAAGGACATCCAGGAGAACCGGGGCAAGCGGGGGCAATACCACCTCTGGCGCTACCGCGCCCTCAAGGGGAACTTCTACATTTTCAAGCACGAATACGTGATGTTCTTCGAACGAGAGAGATAAGCGGCGATGGCGACCCATGTGGAGCCGAGGGCGCCGCGATGTCGGGCGGCTCCGGGATTCCGCGGCAACGGGACTGGATCTCAGCCACGAATGCAAGGCCATTCGCAAGCATCAGATCCCGAAAGGCGAAAATTTGGCCTCCTGCTTGCCTCCGCAATAAACTGAACATCCCCGTGGGGACAAGCATGCACGAGAGGAAGCCATGGGCGGCCCGCCGCTGCGCTACCTGATCCTGGATCTGGATGACACCCTATACCCCCGCCGCTCCGGGTTGATGGACCTTATCAGCGAGCGGATCGGCCGCTATATGGTGGAGCGCCTGGGCTTCCCCCCCGACCGGGCCGAGGCGCTGCGCCAGCGCTACTACGCCCGATACGGCACCACCCTGCGGGGGCTGATGGAGGAGTATGGGATCGACCCCGAGGATTACCTGGCCTACGTCCACGATGTGCCGCTGGACGCCTACATCCAGCCCAGCCCGGACCTGGATCAAATGCTGGGCCGGATCCCCCTGACGAAGGTGATCTTCACCAACGCCAGCGAGGAGCACGCCCGACGGGTGATCGAGCGCCTGGGGGTCGCCCATCATTTCCCCATCATCCTCGACGTGCGCCGCCTGGGGTATGCCAACAAGCCGGACCCCGAGGCCTACCGGCGCATCCTCCAGCGCCTGGAGGCGCAAGGGCCGGAGTGCGTCTTCGTGGACGACTCCGCCCGCAACCTCCGCCCGGCGCGGGCGCTGGGGATGATCACGATCCTGGTGGGCGGGCCTCCCGAGGACGGGGCGGATTTCCACGTCCCCGACATCCTGAGCGTGGAGCCGGTGGTCCGGCGCCTCCTCCTGGAGCGCAACGGATTTGAGGGGCCTCGATAGCACCGGCCGCCCCGAGGGATGGGGTGGATCCCTCAAGCGCCTGCCCTCGCCGACCGTTCCCTCTCCCCGTCCTTCAACGGCCCGTCATCCGGTGGGGGCATCCCCCGACGCCGCCCCGCGGGCCCGTGCTTCCTCCAGATGGCGCAGCCACGCGCGGCCGTGCCGGGTAGCTCCCCAATCCACCAGGTGGGGCACCATATAGTTCAGCCAGATCGCCGGGAGATAACGGGCGGGGATCACGATCTCCCGCGTCGGCCGCCGCAGCGCCCGCCGGATCGCCCGGGCCACCGCCTCGGGGTCCAGGCCGCCTGGCACCTCGCCCGGATCCACCGCCAGGCCGCTGGCCGCGCGCCCGAACTCCGTGCGGACCGGCCCCGGGCTGATCACCGTCACATGGATGCCGTGCGGCTCGAGCTCGCGGCGCAACCCCTCGCTGAACCCCACGACGGCGAACTTGGTGGCGGAATACACCGTCAGCGGCGGCGCGGCGATGTGGCCGGCGACGGAGGCGACGTTGACGATGTGCCCGCGCCCCAGCCGCCGCATGCCGGGCGTCACCAGCTGGGTCAGGTGGATCATCGCCAGGATGTTCACGGCGAACATCCGCTCCACCACCTCCCACGGAGTCTCCTCCACGGTCCCGTAGTAGCCGAACCCGGCGTTGTTGATGAGCACCTCCACCGGGCCCCACGTGGCCTCCACCTCGCGCACCAGCGCCTGCCGGGCCGATGGATCCGCGAGATCCGCCGGGATGGCCAGCGCCGCGCCGCCCCGGGCGCGGATCTCCTGGGCAAGGGCCTCGAGGCGCTCCCGACGCCGGGCGGTGAGGACCACCCGCATCCCATCCCGGGCCAGCCAGCGCGCCGTCGCCGCCCCGATCCCACTGCTCGCCCCGGTGATCAGCACCACGCGTCCCTCCATGGCCGTGCCTCCCGCTTATCAGTTTTCGGTAAGCTCATCCCGGCATGTTAACCCAAATCCGATCGAACGAGACGCTCACCCCTCAGGACCCGCTCGAACAGTTGACGCCCCCCACAAGCCCCCGTAAAATGCGTGCGATGGGTTGGAACAGAGAGCGGGCGCCATCATCGTCTCGGAACTTCCGCAGAGGGCTCTCACGCATGCAGCGGGATCGGATCACGGATGACATCTACGTCTTCACCAGCGACTTCTACGCCCAGGTGAACGCAGGGGTGATCCTGGCCCTGGAGGGGATCGTGGTGATCGACACGCTCCCCTTTCCCGAGGAGACGCGGGCGATCGTCGCCCTGGTGGAGAAGGAGGCAGAGGGGCGCCCCGTCTACCTCATCCTCACCCACTACCACACGGATCACACCTTCGGCGCGTGCTTTTTTCCCAACGCCATCGCCATCGCCCACGCCCTTTGCCGGAAGCGCCTCGAGGAGCATGGGGAGGAGGCCCTCCAGCGGGCGAAGGCCCAGGAGCCGGCCTTCGCCCCGTTGACCCTCCGCCTCCCTGAGGTGACGGTGGAGGAAGGCGATCTGCTGCTGCGCCTGGGCAACAAAACCCTCCACCTGTTCCACGCCCCTGGCCATTCCCCGGATGGGCTCGCGGTCTACGTCCGGGAGGATCGCATCCTCTTCACCGGGGACGTGATGATGCCCATCCCCTACATCGTGGACGGCGATGTGGACCAGACCATTGCCACCCTCCAGCGCTTCCGGGAGCTCCCCATCGAGACCATGGTCCCCGGCCACGGCGATCCCATCCTCCGCGGGGAAGTCCCTGAGGTGATCCAGGCGAGCATCAACTACCTGAACACGCTCACGCGCGAGGTGCGGCGCTACGTCCAGCAGGGGAAGCCCCGCGAGGCGCTGCGGGAGATCGACGTGGAGAGCTGTGGGATCCCCCGCATCGCCCTCAACGGGCTCGCCCCCCAACTGCATTACCGCAACCTGATCGCGCTGTATCAGCGCTTCAGCGCGGAGATCCAACCCGCCCGGAAGGCACGGGCGGTGAAATCCCCCTCGCGATCCCCCAGGGCCTCATGAGCGTCTGGGAACGGGCCCGGCGGCGCGGCCGCTTCCTGGAGCTGATCCTGGAGGACAAGCGGGAGGAGCTGGCGCGGCGGCGCCAGGTGCTGGACGAAGGGGCGTTGCGCCTGCAGGCCCGATTGTGGCCCGCCCCCCTCGCCCTGCGAACCGTCCTGCCCGATCCCCACGGCCGGCTCCGGCCCGTGGTCGCCCTGATGCGGGCCGCCCCCTTCCGCGGCCTGCTGCGCCCCGCTTACGACCCCGTCCACCTCGCCCTCTCCCTGGCGACCCACGGGGCGGCGGCCCTGGCCGTGATGACCGACGCCCGCTACTACCAGGGGCGCCTGGAGCACCTGGCCGCAGTCAAGCAGGCTCTGCTCCGCCGGCAGCTGGCCCTCCCCGTGATCCGCCACGATTTCTTCCTCGATCCTTTCCAAGTCTTGGAGGCCCGGGCCTTCGGCGCGGACGCCATCTGGATCAGCATGGGGATGCTGAGCCCGTCCGGCCTGCGGGCGATCCTCGAGGCCGCCGCCGAGTGCGGCCTCGAGGTGCTGGTGGAGGTCCGCACGGAGGAGGAGATCGCCGCTGCCCAGGCGGCCGGCCTCCGCACCTTCGTGGTCCAGCGCCGGGATTGGCGGACCTTCGAAGTGGATCCGGGGCTGCCGGCGCGGCTCCGCCCGCGGCTCCCTGAGCCCGCTACCGCGCTCCTGGCCGGTGGGATCTCCACCCCCCAAGAGGTCGCGGAGGCCCGCACGCTGGGCTTCCACGCGGTGATCCTGGAGGAAGCCTTCCTCAGCGCGCGGGACCCGATGGCGCGGCTGGCGGAGCTGGGCTTCCCACCCCCGGACCGGCGAGGGTAGGCGCCCGGCTTCCTCCGGAGGAGGGACCGTGTGGGATCTCGAAGGGAGGGAGCGGCTTCCCCGCGCGTTCTTCGAGCGGCCGACCCTGGAGGTCGCCCGGGACCTGCTCGGGCGACGCCTGGTCCGCCGGTTCCGCGGGCGGCGGATCTCGGGGCGGATCGTGGAGGTGGAGGCCTACATCGGGGAGGACGACCAAGCCTCCCACGCGGCGGTCGGCCGAACGGCGCGCAACGCGGTGATGTATGGGCCGCCGGGCCACGTTTATGTCTACTTGATCTATGGCCAGCACTGCTGCCTGAACATCGTCACCGAACCGGAGGGCTTTCCCGCGGCCATCCTGATCCGGGCCCTGGAGCCCGAGGAGGGCCTCCAATGGATCGCCCGCCGCCGCCGGGGGGTCCCGATGCGGGACTGGCTGCGCGGGCCGGGGCGGGTCTGCGCCGGGCTGGGCATCGACCGGCGGTTCAACGGCCACGACCTGTGCGCCCCCGACGCCGTGCTCTGGGTCGAGGCGGGCGAACCGGTCCCGGACGAGCGGGTGGCGGTCGGCCCCCGCGTCCGGGTGCGGGGGGATCTCCTCGCCCGCACCCGCCCCTGGCGGTTCTATATTCGGGATCACCCATGCGTATCCGAATGACGGGGTCAGATCGGGAAAGGCGACGAGAGGAGCACGCCGCGCGCCTGGTGGGTGGTGGCCAGCGCCTCGGCCGGGGACTGGCACTGGCGGGACTTCTTCCGGAACCCCGTCGAGGAGGGGCGAAACTGGGGCGGCCGGGAGTGGATCCGCTCGCCCGTCTCCTGGGCGCGGATCCGGGAGATGCGGAAGGGCGACATCGTGGTCGCCTACCAAGCGGGGGAGGGGATCATCGGCCTGACTCGTCTGGCCTCCGACGGCTACCCGGAATCCCCTGGGGGGCCCTGCGATACCTTCGATCTGGCCCCCTCCCCCATCGTCTGGCTCGAGGAGCCCATCCCCCTCTTCCTGGTCCGCCAGCTCCCGGAAGCCCGGCGGCACTTCGAATTCCTCCGGATCCACCACGGCACGGTCTTCCGGATCACCCCGGAGGGCTTCCAGGCCCTCCTGCGTCTGATCCGGGCCCTCAATCCCCGACAGGAGCCGGAGATCCAGGCGTTCCTCGCGCAAGGGCCGGCGGAAGGGAACTCCGGCCCGGGCGCCGCTGGATTCCCCTCGGAGCCGATATAATGGAATCAGATCCGCCCGACGTCCGCTCGAACCCTTCGCCAGCTGGAGGAGCGGACGGGATCCGGGCCGCCGGGCATTGCGGAAGGAGCCTTCCCCATGCTGGATTGGCGGCAGGTCAGAGAATATGTGGAGGAGCTGGCCGATTACGCCAGGGATCGCCTGCGCTCCCATCCCCCGACGCTGCAGTATGCCCTGAGCCTGCTCCACCGCTTCTCCGAGGACCTGGAGCGGCTGGAGCAGCGGGCCCGGGAGGCTATGCGGGTGGGCTGGCGGGGAGCCATCCCATGGGGGGAACCCCTCGCCAGCCGCTTCCCCCTGCCGCCTGAGCAGCCGCACGCCCGGGTGATCGCCGCCGACGGCTCCCAGATCTACCCGGACCGCCATGGGGCGGTCCCTTACTTCGTCCTCAACATCGGCGTGATCGAGATGCGCCCGGGCTCCGGAGCCCCTCCCCAGACACGGCAGCATCTGGCCTTCTGGTATCGAGAGGAGGAGCTGTTCACCGAGGACGGTGAGATGCGCGCCCTGAATGACCTGGAGGCCGAGCGGGACATCCAAGAGCTGGAGCGGCTGGCGGCGGCGATGGCCGACCGGGCCGGCGATCCCATCGGCCCCCCCATTGGGCTGGCCGATGGGCTGCTGCTCCCGTGGGCCCTGGCCCGCGGCGAGCCCTTCGCTGCCGTCCCCGCCGAGCGCTATCGCGAGCTCTTCCGGCGGGCCATTGAGGCCCTGGAGTCCGCGAAGCAGACCGGCGGAGCCATCGCCGGGTATGTGGATCGGCCGACCGGCCACGCGGTCCTGCGGCTGTTGGGCCTCGGGCTCCTCGAGGAGATCTCGCGGGAGAAGGTCGCGGATTACCCCTTCGGCCAGCTGCGGGACCGGATGCTCTTCGCAGCGCTGCTCCAGCCGGGGGAGCGCTCCGCCCTCTTCGCCCACACCTGGCCGATCAATGATCATCTGGGCCGCGAGGGGCACCGGCTCCTGTTCTTCTACCTGAATGTGGGAAGGGAAGGCCGGCCCCACCTGGCTCGCGTGGAGATCCCGGAGTGGGTGGCCCAAGACCGCGCCCGGCTGGAGCGGCTGCACCGGGCGATCTGGGACCAGTGCCGCATCCTGGCCGAGGCCCCCTACCCCTACCTGCTCACCCGGGCCCACGAGCTGGCCCGCATCCGCTCCGAAGAGCGCAAGCAGCTGGAGCAGATGATCCAGGAAGCCCTCATCCGCCGCGGCTTCCACATCTCGATCTCCGCGAAGGCTCAGCAGAAGGAGTGGCTGGGAGGATAACCCGGACGGGAGGGGACGATCCGATGGTCACCCGCGCTCGTGTCGAGAGCTCCTCGAGCCCGGCGTTCATCGGCCGGGTGATCGAAGCCAGCGCCCGCGCCTTCCGCGTGGGCTGCCGGCTGACCGCGGAGGACATCCCGGCCTTCGGGGCCTTCGTCCAGACGGCGCGGGGCGAGACCACCATCATCGGGGTGATTTATGACCTGGTCCTGCAGGGGGATGAGCTCACCCGTCAGGTGGCCCTCCAGGACATCCCGCCCCCGGAGATCCAGCGGGACATGATCGAGAACCGCAACATCCCGGTCCAGATCGGGGTGCTGACGCTGGGATACATGCGGGACCGGGCGACCTATTACGGCATCCCCCACCAGCCCCCCGCCCTGCTGGAGCCAGTCTACACCTGTCTGCCGGCGCAGATTCGGCGGTTCACCGAGCAGCCGGATTTCATTCGCACCCTCGTGGAGGCCCGCGAGGCCTCCGACGACGTGCTGGCGGCTGTCATCCAAACGGCCGTCGGCGCCCGGCCCGGCCCCCAACAGCGGGACTTCCTGATCCAGATCGGGCGGGAGCTGGTGCGGCTGTTGGCCGACAAACCCATCCGCCTCGCCCAGATCCTGCGGCGCATCCGGATGGCGGTGGAGGCTCCATGAGGGCGAGCGCGGGGCTCGCCCGTTGATTCCCATTGGGAGGCTCCCGATGGCGTCGGAGCTGGAGTCCTTCTTCGGAAACCGATCGGCCCCCTCGGCGATCGAGGCACGCCGGCTGGGGATGGTGATCGGCGGCTCCCTCTCCGAGGGGCTGGCCGTCAAGCTCGACCCGCGCATCGCGATCGAGGGGCTCGCGGTCGGGCGCTACGTGGTGATCCGCGGCCACCGGCGGCGGTTCTTCGGCATGATCACCGACATCCGGCTGGACAGCGCCAACCCAGACATCGCCCGGATGCCCCCGGACCCCGAGGATCCCCTCATCCGAGAGATGGTGGCGGGCGTGGGCGTCTTCGGCCAAATCCACGTCCAGCCGATGCTCGTGCTGGAGGAGGGAGATCCTCTCCCGCGGCCGGTCAAAACCGTCCCCGCCCACTTCGCCCCCGTCTACGAGGCGACCGAGGAGGAAGTCCACGCCATCTTCCAGCCCCGGGTGGAAGGACGGCGGGACCGCTACTTCGTCATCGGGGAGCCCCTGGACATGCCCGGGGTGCGCATCCCCCTCAACTTGGACCGCTTCGTGGAGCGCTCGGGGGGCGTGTTCGGAAAAAGCGGGACGGGAAAGACCTTCCTCACCCGCATGCTGCTGGCCGGGGTGATCTCCCACAACGCCTCGGTGGCCCTGGTCTTCGATATGCACAATGAATACGGGTGGAGCGCGGCGGGCGAGGGAGGGTATGTGAAGGGCTTGAAGCAGCTGCCCGGCTGCCACTCCCGGGTGGTCATCGCCACCTTGGATGAGGAATCCTCGCGCCGTCGGAACAGCCGCTACGACCTCGTGGTCCGCATCGCCTATGACCAGATCGAGCCCGAGGACGTAGAGCTCCTGCGGGGCGTGATCGACTTGAGCGAGGTCCAGGTCGGTGCCCTTTACATGCTGCGGCGGCGGCTGGGGCGCGGTTGGCTGCGGATCCTGCTGGAAGAGGAGCGGGCGTCCGCCGAGGAGAGCGAAGGGGAAGCGGATCCCCTCGCCGAGCTGGTGGAGCGGGATCTGGTGACCAGCAGCACGCTCGGGGCGCTCCAGCGCAAGCTGGGCCTCTTCCATCGGTTCCCATTCCTGGTCCCCCAGACCTCCGAAGACGCCGTCCAGGCCATCCTCTCCCGCCGCCTC
>FWWL01008606.1_pt1 | contig 12989 bp, 9 predicted proteins | sample 2228331 | NCBI WGS metagenome assembly FWWL01 (sample SAMEA103939775, study PRJEB20133) | metagenome | reverse complement strand
TGATCCGGTTTCCACTATTGTCCTGACAAAGGAAGGGGAAGAACTTGGATTTCAGGACTATTTTGTGGCGCAGCAGTGTCAGCCTGAGGTGAAGGGCTTTCGTTTTGTGGGGAGTGAAACGGCGCAGCCTGCCCCGGGCGTGTTAGAGGCCCTTTGGGGGGCAGATTTGGTCATCCTTTGCCCCTCAAATCCATGGGTCAGCATTGGCCCTATTCTGACGCTTCCGGGTGTACGGGAAGCGCTCACGCAAAAACCGGTTATTGCCGTTTCACCGCTCGTAGGAGGGCAAGCGCTGAAAGGCCCTGCGGCGAAAATGTTTCGTGAATTGGGGTGGCAGCCCAGTCCGCTTGCAGTGGCTCGTTTTTACCAGCCATTGTTGCATGGAATTTTGGTGGATAACTCAGATGCAATGATGGCTGAGGAGATTCAACGTCTCGGTATAATTCCGCATGTTACCGATATCGTAATGCGAGATGAACAGGATCGTATCCGTCTAGCGAAGGAAGCAGTCACCTTTGGACAAGCGGTCCGGGAGGCGCTATCTTTATGAGTACATGGGCGATTGTGCCTGTAAAACCCATCTATCAGGGCAAATCACGGCTGGCAGTTGTTTTATCGCAACATGAACGGGTTCTGCTGAACCAGATGCTCTACATGCACTTGCTTCAGGTACTTCGAGAGGTTCATAATATTGAAGAGATCCTAGTGGTTAGCCGTGACACCTCCATTCTTGCTACCGCACGTCAATGGGGCGCTCGTACCTTGCAGGAGGATGGTCGTATTGGATTAAATATGGCCCTGCGCCGGGCAACGGCTATGGCCCAAATTTACGCGGCGAGTGAGGTGTTGATTCTGCCGGTAGATTTGCCGCTGATCACTGCCGAGGATGTGCGAGCCATTTTTCAGACGGCACGATTTGAACGAGGGATTGTGATTGTGCCTGACCGCCATCACCATGGAACCAACGCTTTACTGGTACGGCCGCCGGGGGTTTTGGATTATCAGTTTGGCAGCAACTCGTATGAAGCGCATTGTCGCCAGGCCCGTCAAAAGGGACTGGAGGTACGAACGTTGGAGCTTCCATCAGTTGCGTTCGACCTCGACTGGCCCGAGGATCTGGAGCACTGGCGTCAACTTCACTCTACCCCACTTACTCTATAATATCCCCAGGAGGAAACCATGGAACGCGTAGCACTTTATTTACAAGATGCCCATGATTTGCGTGAAGGGTTGGATTTCGTCCGCTATGCCGAACAGCGGGGATTTGAGGCTGTTTGGCAGGCGGAAAGCCGTCTGGTGCGGGACGCGATTGTGCCAATGGCGGCTTATGCTGCGGTTACTGAGCGGATCAAAATTGGGTCAGGGGTTATTAACAACTGGACACGGAACATCGGTTTACTGGCGGCTACCTTCCTGACCCTGGATGATTTGGCGCCCAACCGCATCATCTGTGGCATTGGGGCCTGGTGGGATCCACTAGCCCGTAACGTGGGGATTGAGCGGAGGAAGCCGTTGGTGGCCATGCGTGAGACGGTGACGGTTTTGCGCCGGCTGCTCAACATGGAGCGGGTTACTTTCCACGGAGAATTCATCCATGTTGAAGGAATTGAACTGGATGTGGTGCATGGTCGGCGCGAGCCACGCAATGTGCCGATTATGATCGGCGCGACAGGCGATCAAATGATGGAACTGGCGGGCGAGATTGCGGATGGGGTGGTTTTGAATTATTGTGTTCCGCCCGAATACAATTATCGCGCAATGGAACTTCTGGATAAAGGCGCCAAGAAGGCAGGCCGACGGGTGGATGACCTGGATCGCCCACAGTTAATTGTGTGCTCGGTGGATCCGGATCATGATCGCGCCATTGATACAACCCGTGAACTTTTGTGCCAGTACCTGGCTCAGCAGCCTCATATTGCCAAAGCCTCAGGCGTTTCTCCAGACGTGGTGGCGGAGATCCAAAGCATTTTGGGATGGCCGGCAACCCATGAACAGATTCAAAAGGCCAAGCACCTGGTGCCAGAAGATCTCATTCATCGTATTACGGCTTCGGGTACGCCTGAGGAGGCCAAGGCCAAAGTCAAGGAGTATCTCAAGACGGGTGCGACCTGCCCGATTCTGTACCCTGTCGGCGGTGACTACAAGCTCCTGATTGATACTTTTGCTCAGATATAAATAACGCAGTACCTGGAACCGGGTCACCCGATTATATCGGGTGACCCGGTAAGGAGGGAAATATGATCATCGAGTATCATCGTCCAAAAACGTTGGAAGAGGCTTTGGGGCTTTTGCAACGTCCTCAGCCACCCACACTTCCATTAGGGGGCGGAACAACGCTGAGCCGTCTCAAAGAGCCCGATTGTGCTGTAGTGGACTTGCAGGCTCTTGGTTTAAATCAAATTATGCTTCAGGGAAACATCTCAAAAATCGGGGCTACAGTCACCTTGCAACAACTCATTGATTATGCAGGCCTTCAGCCCGATTTGGTTTTGGCCGCGCGCAAAGAGACCACCTTCAATTTACGGCAACGTGCTACCGTGGCGGGCAGTGTTGTCAGCGGTGATGGGCGCTCACCTTTCCTGGCGGCCTTGCTCGCTTTAGATGCCACACTGCTTTGGATGCCGGGGGAGCAGGTGGAATCGGTAGGGGATTTTCTGGCTTTGCGGGGGCGACGCTATCAGAAGGGTCTACTGATCACAGAGTTGCGTGTAGCAACCAATGTCAATTTCAAGTATGAAGCGGTTGCCCGTACGCCCGAAGATCGCCCGATCATCCTGGTAGCCGTAGCGAAGTGGCCCTCGGGGCGCACGCGGGTGGTCGTGGGAGGATTTGGAGAAACGCCTCGCTTGGTTATGGATGGACCGGATGCAAGTGGTTCCCAGGTAGCCTTGCGTTCGATGTTGCAGGATGCAGATGACGAATGGGCAAGTGCCGCGTATCGTCAAGAGGTGGCGCAGGTACTATTAAGCCGATGTATGAGTGTTTTGTGAGTGCAGAGGAGGGAGCCATGCAAATCAGACTTTGGATCAACGGTGAAGAGCGTGAATGGCAAGTGGCCCCCCATGAGACTCTGTTGGCCGCTCTGCGCCGACATGGCTATTACGGAGTAAAGGATGGTGGCTGCCAACATGGAGAGTGTGGTGCCTGTGCGGTCTTGCTGGATGGGGTACCGACCAACACTTGCGTGATGCTGGCGGCGCAGGCGGATGGTCATCGCATTGAAACCATTGAAGGGATGGGAAAGCATCCCGATTTGGGCTGGCGTAAAACTGAAGGGTTGCATCCCATTCAGCAAGCGCTGGTGGAAAGCGGTGCCATACAGTGCGGTTATTGCACGCCGGCAATAGCGCTGGCGGCGAAGGCGCTACTGGAGCGCAACCCTAACCCAACCGAGGAAGAGGTGCGCGAGGCCATCTCGGGCGTGTTGTGTCGTTGCACCGGTTACCTCAAACCCGTGCAGGCAATTATGCGTGCGGCGGCGGTCATGCGTGGGGAAGAGGTGCCGCCTATCGAGGGTGAACCTGAGGCTATGGCTTTCCCAACTGACTGGCCCGGTGGAGCCTCTGATGCGCCTAAGAGCGCATTGGAAAATGAAGTATCTCCCTCGGTGCGAACTCAGGTCATGCCACGCATCTGGACGGTGATGCGTCCCGAGCGTCAGGCTCTGCAGCGTGTGGGAAAGCCGGAAATCAAAGTGGATGCGATTAAACTGGTGCAGGGCAAGCCAGCATTTGCAGCAGATATTGAAATGCGGGGAATGTTGATCGCCAAGGTACTGCACAGTCCGGTAGCCCACGCGCGGATTAAACATATTGATGTGTCAAAAGCCCGCGCCTTGCCTGGGGTGGCAGCGGTATTAACCTACAAGGATATTCCCCGTGTCCCATATTCTACGGCTGGTCAATCGGATCCTATTCCTGGGCCGCTGGACACCTTTTCCCTGGATGAAAAGGTCCGCTTTGTGGGAGATCGGGTAGCCTTTGTAGCCGCAGAAACGGAAGAGATTGCAGAGCAGGCTCTAAAATTGATTGAGGTCGAGTACGAGCCTCTGCCCGCCATCCTGGACCCTGCGGATGCGGTGAAAGATGGGGCGCCTATCATTCATGATGAACCGGATTATGTAAACTTTGCCGAATCGGATCCCAAACGCAACCTGGCGGCGCAGATACGCATTGATATTGGGGATGTGGAGAAGGGTTTTCAGGAAGCCGACCGTATCTACGAGGCGGAGTATGAAGTCCCCAAGGTGCAGCAATCCCATATTGAGCCTCATGTGGTGGTGACCTACTGGGATGAGGACGATCGGTTGGTCATCCGCACCAGTACACAGGTGCCGTTTCATGTGCGCCGTATCCTGGCTCCTGTGCTGGGGCTGCCTGTTAAGCGTATTCGGGTGATTAAGCCGCGTATTGGAGGTGGATTTGGCGGTAAACAGGAAATACTGATCGAGGATGTGGCAGCACACTTGACCATTGCAACGGGGCGGCCGGTGATGTATGTGTATAACCGTGAAGAGGAATTCACCGCGGCGCGCTCCCGTCACCCGATGCGCATTCGCATGAAAACCGGCGTCAAACTGGACGGCACAATTACCGCCAATGCCATGTATGTTTTGAGCGATACAGGGGCTTATGGCTGCCATGGGCTAACTGTCACAGGAAATACCGGGCATAAAGCTATGGCCCTTTATGTAGGGGATGGAGAGTACCGTAAGGCCCCGAATATCCGTTTCTATGCGGATATTGTATATACCAACAAGCCCCCAGCAGGGGCTTATCGAGGGTATGGTGTGCCTCAGGGTTTTTGGGCGGTAGAGCGTCACATGGAGCGTATTGCCCGAGATTTGGGGCTGGATCCTATCACATTTCGTCTGAAAAATGCCTTACGGGCAGGCGAGTTGCATCCCTTCAGCACAGCCTGGAGTGAAGGACGCGAACCCCGTCCCGAGATCATCCACACGGTAGGGCTGGAGGAATGTGTTGCACAAGGTAAGGCGGTTATTGGATGGGATCAGAAGTTTGGCAACCCCGAATGGCATCAGGTGCCCGGTAAACCTCATTTGCGCCGGGGGATCGGGGTGGCGATGGTCATGCAAGGGACGGCCATCCCTTACCTGGATATGGGAGGCGCCTCGATCAAGATGAACGATGATGGTTCGTTCAATCTCATGGTTGGGGCTACAGACTTGGGGACCGGCTCGGATACAGTGTTGGCACAGATGGCGTCTGAGGTGTTGGGGGTTCCGGTTGAGGATATAATTGTCTACTCGTCGGATACCGACTTCACGCCCTTTGATAAAGGTGCCTACGCCTCCAGTACTACCTACATCTCCGGCGCAGCAGTGGTCAAAGCCGCACAGCAGGCGGCGGAGCGGATTCGAATTCGCGCGGCAAAAATGCTCAATCAACGCGGGAACTGTCATGGCGAGGTCAAGCCGGAAGACATCCGTCTGGTTGATCGAAAAGCCGTGGCTCCGGATGGTCGTTATGTCACCATGGAAGAAATTGCCCTGAACAGCCTCCATCACGCGGACCAGGAGCAAATCATGGGCATTGGTTCCTACATGTCCCCTGTTGCGCCTCCGCCTTTTGCGGCTCAGTTTGCCGAGGTGACCGTAGACATTGAAACAGGGGCAGTGACGGTTGATCGTCTGGTCATGGCGGTTGATTCGGGAGTGATAGTCAACCCCATCACGGCCTCCGGTCAAATTGAAGGGGGGATGACTCAGGCGCTGGGTTACGCGGTGTGTGAGGAACTAAGATATGATGAGCAGGGCCGCCCGCGGGAAAAAGATTGGGTTAACTACCACATCTTCCGCGCAAACGAGATGCCGGAATTGGAGACCATCTTTGTGGAAACCTTTGAGCCTTCTCACCCGTTTGGGGTGAAAGCGGTGGCCGAGATCCCTATGGATGGTGTGGCACCGGCGGTGGCCAATGCAGTGCTGGATGCCTGCGGGGCGGATATCCTTGATAACCCTGTAACGCCAGAGAAAGTCTGGCGTGCGTTGAGAAAGTCGTAATCCTCGGTTTAGAGCCATGAGTGTGGAAATTTATCGGGAAGTTCTGAATCTGGTTGAAAGAGGGGAGGCGGGGGCTCTGTGCACGGTAGTCTATGCACGGGGCTCCACGCCTCGTCACGAGGGCAGTAAAATGTTGGTGTATGCCGATGGGCATTTCATTGGCACTGTCGGCGGCGGTGAACTGGAGAATCGGGTTCTCAAAGAGGCGCTGGCGGCGATTCAGGATGGCCGGCCACGTCTGTTGCGGTATGATATGGTAGATCCGCAGCGCGGTGATCCGGGTGTTTGCGGTGGTCAGCTGGAGGTCTATGTGGAGCCGGTGCTTCCTAAGCCCATGATTGTGGTCATCGGAGGAGGTCATGTGGGCAAAGCGGTCACCCACCTGGCCAAGTGGTTGGGCTTTCGGGTGGCGGTGTGTGATGACCGCCCGGAATTCTGCACCCCCGAGTTCAATCCGGATGCTGATGAATTCTACCCTGTGCCCATGTCTGAATTGCCTAAACACTTGCGTATCCATTCCCAGACTTACCTGGTTCTGACCACCCGCGGTAGTGTAGTTGATGTAGAGGGCTTACCGGCTTTGCTGGAGACCCCAGCCGCTTATATTGGTGTCATCGGTTCGAAGAGACGCTGGGCGGTCACGCGAAAAGCGCTGATAGAGCGCGGAATTGCTGAGAGTTCGCTGGCGCGGGTCGTCTCACCGATTGGGCTTGAGATCAATGCCGAAACCCCTGAGGAGATTGCTGTAAGCATCATGGCTGAAATTATCATGTTGCGTAATGGCGGCAGTGGACGGCGAATGAAAGAAACTGTATCAGGAGGCTAGCCTATGTGGCAGGAATACGTCAGTGCAGCAACCCTGGAAGATGCATTGCGCGTTTTGGCGCAAAAACGCGAAAAGGCACGCGTTGTGGCCGGTGCCACAGATCTGATTTTGGAAATTGAGCGTGGAGTGCGTAAAGGCATTGAGACCCTGGTGGATGTGACTCGCATCCCCAATATGGATCAGATTGTGTTGGATGAAGATGGATATCTTCACCTGGGTCCACTGGTGACTCACAACCACTGTGTGGCGTCCAAGTTGATTCGGGAATATGCGCTGCCCCTGGCCCAGGCCACCTGGGAGGTGGGATCCCCCCAGATTCGCAACCGCGGTACGATCGCTGGTAACCTGATCACGGCCTCACCCGCCAATGATACGATCACACCGCTCATGGCGCTGGGAGCCAAAGTGCGTTTGCGCTCGCTTCGGGGAGAACGTTTAGTCGCTCTTGAGGATTTTTACACGGGTGTGCGACGCACTGTCCTTGAACCGGATGAAATGCTGGTGGACATTGCATTTCCGGCCTTGAAGTCCAATCAGCATAGTATATTCCTGAAATACGCTCTGCGCCGAGCACAAGCCATTTCGGTGGTTAACGCGGCTATTGTGCTGACCCTTGAAGCCGAGCGAGTTGTTCATGCAGCCATCACGTTGGGAGCAGTTGCGCCCACCATCATTCATGCTCGCGAGGCCGAAGCCTACCTCGTGGGTCGGGTTCTGGATACCGAAACGATTCGGCAGGCGGCTGAAATGGCTGCACAGGCCGCTCGACCTATTTCAGATATCCGGGGGTCGGCAGAGTATCGGCGCTATATGGTGGGTGTCCTGGTACGGCGGGGTCTAACGGCAATCGCTCAGGGGCGTGAACGGGGTAATTTGCCTGCCTCCCCCGTGCTGTTGTGGGGGAATGCAGTGCCCAACAGCCGCACTTTACAAGCGACCATCGTTCATACACTGAATACCCCGATCCGGACGACTATCAATGGAAAGCCTTATGAGTTCACAACAGGACAGAACAAGACTCTCCTGCGCCTCCTGCGGGAAGAAGCCGGCTTGATCGGCACGAAGGAGGGATGCGCGGAGGGCGAATGTGGGGCTTGTACGGTGTTCCTGGATGGTGTGGCCGTGATGAGTTGCATGGTTCCCGCTGTACGGGCTCATCTTGCCGAGATTCGCACGATTGAGGGGATTGCAACGGATGACCGGCTACACCCTGTTCAGCAAGCCTTTGTTGAGGAGGGGGCTGTGCAGTGTGGTTATTGTACTCCGGGTTTTATCATGTCCGCGGTAAAACTGCTTGAGGAAAAGCCACGTCCTTCGATTGAGGATATTCAACAGGCTATTACCGGCAATTTGTGCCGGTGCACCGGATATTACAAAATTATTCAGGCCATTGAGCGTGCAGCGGAGCAACAAACGGAAGGGGTCTGATGGGCAAATATTCCGACTACAAACGTCAACCGTCGCTCAACGAGCGCGAAGCCAATTCGAAATTGCATCCCATCTGGCAGGGAGTGGGCTTCGGCCTGATGATTCTCACGCCAGTGCTGGGGTGTTTTGGTGCGCTGGCCCTTCTGGATGAAAATGCGCGTCGGGGTTGGGTGACGATCCCTGCTGATTTGCTAGCGCCGGGTAACGATCCCCTGTTGTATGTGAAGATCATTCTGACGATTGCGTTGATGCTGGTCATCTTCACATTCTTTCAGCTAATCACCTACGTGCTTTACCGTCTGTTTGGCCCTTCACGATATGGGCCGCTTGATGTGCCTCCGGTGGCTTATCCAAAGCGCAGAAAGAGACAGCGATGATGGTTCTGGGGAGTAGGCTATGAGCAATTACATTGGGCAATCAGTAACCCGGTTGGACGCCGTGGCGAAGGTTAAAGGTGAGGCGCTCTATCCGGGAGATTTTAATTTTCCCAATCAAGTGTATATGAAAATCTTGTTTGCCAATCGTCCTCATGCTCGTATCAAAGGGATTGATGTTTCAGACGCCTTGAGCATTGAGGGAGTATTGGCGGTATTCACGGCTGCCGATGTGCCTGTTAATGAATATGGCCTGATTATGCCCGATCAACCCGTTCTGTGTGGGCCCGGTTCAAACAAACCTTTTGCCGATCGGGTGCGTTTCATTGGCGATCAGGTAGCACTGGTAGTGGCAGAAAGTGAGGCTATTGCTGAGAAGGCCTTACACGCCATTGATGTGGATTATGAGGATCTACCGATTGTGACGGACCCGCGGGAAGCCATGCGAGAAGATGCACCTTTGCTTCATCCGGATAAAGGGTCTAACGTATTTTGCCGTTACCGGATTCGTAAGGGGGACGTGGACAATGCATTTGCTCAAGCAGATGTCATTGTGGAGGGGTATTACGAAACCCCGTTTCAAGAGCATGCTTATCTTCAGCCGGAAGCAGGGGTGGCCTTTATAGACGAGGCCGGTCGGGTGACGGTGGTGGTGGCCGGCCAATGGACCCATGAGGATCGGGAGCAGATTGCGCATGCATTGAATCTTCCTGAAGATCAGATCCGGGTGATTTATCCGGCCATTGGAGGGGCGTTTGGCGGCCGAGAGGACATGTCGGTGCAGATTGTCCTGGCCCTGGCTGCCTGGCGCTTACACCAGCGCGGAATTAATCGTCCGGTAAAGATTGTGTGGTCGCGTGAAGAATCGATTATTGGCCATCACAAACGCCATCCCTTCTACATTCGGGCTAAGTGGGGGGCAACGCGCGAAGGCAAGGTCATCGCAGCCGAGACGGAACTTATTGCTGACGGTGGTGCTTATGCATATACATCAACCAAAGTTCTTGGGAATGCAACGCTCCTCTGTACCGGCGCCTATAACATTCCCAATGTTAAAGTAGATGCGTATGCTGTTTATACCAACAACATTCCAACCGGAGCCTTCCGCGGTTTTGGTGGACCGCAGGCCATTTTTGCCGCCGAATCGCAAATGAACAAACTGGCCGAAGCGTTGGGCATGGATCCGGTTGAAATTCGGATGCGCAACCTCTTGGATGAGGGCGATTTGCTCTCTGTCGGTACCCCCCTGCCTAAAGGCGTTAGCATTAAACAGGTGGTGGAGACATGCGCTAGGGCTGCCGGTTGGGAAAAGACTGAGGAGGGTTGGGCCCGACCAGGGGGTTATCATTGGGCAGTTGAGGGTTCTCCGAACCTGCGCCGTGCCGTCGGTTTTGCCTGTGGTTTCAAGAACGTAGGCTTTTCATTTGGGGCACCAGAAAATTGTTGGGCGATCATAGAACTGGAAGGCGGAGCAGAGATCGAGAAAGCGACCCTCTATCATGCTGGTGCTGATGTGGGCCAGGGGGCTCATACCGTTTTTGTGCAAATGGCGGCTGAGGCGTTGGGGCTACCGCTTGAAAAGGTCTCGCTGGTGGCTTCGGATACGGCTTACACGCTCAATTCTGGAAGTGCCTCTGCTTCGCGGATGACTTTCATGGCTGGAAATGCCATTCGAGGAGCGGCTCAACTGGCCCTTGAAAAGTGGCGCAATGAGGAGCGACCGGCTCGTGCGGTATATCAGTACCGCCCGCCCAAGACCACCCCGTTTGATCCGGAAACGGGCAAATCTGAACCAAACTTTGCCTACGGTTATGTGGCAGAGGCGGTTGAGGTGGAAGTGGATCTTGAAACTGGGCAAGCCCGCCTGGTAAATGTCTGGTGTGCAGATGATGTGGGTAAAGCGGTCAACCCCCAACAGGTACAAGGGCAGATCGAAGGGGCGATTGTCCAGGCGGCGGGTTACACCTTGCTGGAAAACTTCGTGACCCAAGAAGGCCAGGTTCTTACCGGTACGCTTTCGACCTATTTGATCCCTACAGTTCTGGATGTTCCTGAACGGGTGGAATCCCTCATTGTAGAATATCCCGATCCGCTTGGGCCATGGGGTGCGCGTGGAATGGCTGAAATGCCTTATTTGCCCTTAGCGCCTGCGGTTGCGGCTGCTTTGCGTCAGGCAACAGGGCGCTGGCTGGATACTTTTCCCTATACGCCTGAACGTGTTTGGTCGGGCCTAAAACCCGCGTGAAACCCAATCCGGGGACGAGTTGCTCGTCCCCGGGTTGACAAGATCGAGACTCTATAAGCCGATGCCATTGCGAGTTCTGGTGCGAGGAGGAGGTGACCTGGGAAGTGGAGTGGTGCTGCGATTGCACCGCGCCGGTTTCTGGGTATTGGTCACCGAGTTGGAAAAGCCACTGGTGGTGCGGCGCAAGGTGGCCTTTGCGGAGGCGATTTACACCGGGGTGGCAAGGGTTGAAGAAATTATTGCGCGAAAGGTGGAATCTCCTGAGGAAGCCCGAGCCTGTTTCCTGCGGGGAGAGGTGCCGGTTATAATTGACCCGGCAGCGCAAACACGTATTTGGTTCCAACCTCATGTGCTGGTAGATGCCCGGCTGACCAAAAAAGGTGGGGACTTGCTGCACCCAGCGGCCCCTTTGGTTATCGGGATTGGACCGGGATTTGTGGCAGGTAAAGATTGTCACGTGGTAATTGAATCCATGCGTGGACATACGCTGGGCCGATTGTACTGGGAGGGGAGTGCGGAACCCGACACCGGGATCCCTGAAAGCGTGAGTGGGTACAATGCCCAACGGGTGCTACGGGCACCGGTTGAGGGGGTAGTTCACACGCGAGTTGAGATTGGGGATCTGGTGAGAGAGGGACAATTGATTGCAGAAGTTAATGGTCATGAGGTACGCGCTCCGTTTGACGGTGTTATTCGTGGGCTGGTGGCCGAAGGTCTCCATGTCACCCAAGGAATGAAAATCGGTGATGTGGATCCGCGGCAAAATCCGAAATTTTGTTTCTTGGTCTCGGATAAATCCCTGGCAATTGGAGGGGCTGCGCTAGAGGCTGTCCTCTCTATTCCGGCCTTGCGCCCCTTACTTTACGCCGATGATGGGTGGGGATGAACCTCAAACATGCCCTGCGGGTAAGTCATGATTCCCGAGTGGCGCTGGTTGGTGCTGGCGGGAAGACCACCACGCTTTTTGCTCTGGCGTGTGCTCTGGAAGGATCTGTGATTCTAACCAATAGTGCTCATCTGGGGCGTCAACAAGCCCTGCTGGCAGATCGGCATTTTGTCATCAGGACAGAGTCGGAGGTAGATAAGATCTTTGCTGACCTGGGGGGAGGGGTGATCCTCATAACCGGGGTCGAGCATGAAAGTGGGCGTTTGATCAGCCCTGGAGATGAAGCGTTGAGACGCATCTATGAGCACGCAGATAGATTGCACCTGCCTGTGCTGGTGGAGGCGGACGGTTCACGCATGCGCCCTCTTAAAGCACCGGCCAATCATGAGCCTCCTATTCCCGAGTGGATCAATCTGGTTGTGGTGGTATGTGGGCTTTCGGGATTGGGGCAACCTCTCAATGAAGCAACGGTTTTTCGCTCCGATTTGTTTGCAAAATTGACAGGCCTGGAACCCGGATCGCCAGTTACCCCTTCGGCACTGATCACTTATCTTTTGCATCCCCAGGGCGGGTTGAGAAACATTCCATCTGGGGCACGACGAGCGGTTTTGCTCAACCAATGGGATGAGTGCTTGCCGGAATATCAGGCGGAAATTTTGCAGCACTTGAAGCGGCTTTATTCTGGCTATGACGCCGTGTTGTTGGGTAATGTCATCCGGGGGGGGGAACAGGCGGTGGTGGCTGTACATCAGCCAGTAGCAGGAATTGTCCTGGCGGCTGGTGAGTCGCGTCGTTTCGGCCAACCCAAGCAGTTGTTAGAATGGAATGGCAGGCCATTAATTCGTGTAGTGGTGGAAAGGGCCCTACAAGCAGATCTTTCGCCAGTAATAGTGGTCGTGGGGGCTACCGTCGAACCAATTCAGGCAGCCTTGGCGGATATGCCCGTTGAAGTCATCGTGAATCCGAAATGGCAAGAGGGAGTTGCAACCTCGGTTATCTGTGGGATTAAGGCACTTCCAGAGCAGGTGGGGGCTGCTCTTTTCCTTCTTAGTGATCAGCCCTTTGTATCTGTAGACCTTATCCGTGCCTTGGTGGAAAAACATGCCCAGACTTTGGCGCCGATTGTGGCTCCGTTTGTTGGGGAAAGACGCGCAAACCCGGTTCTATTTGATCGCATTACATTTCCCGCGTTGAGGCAGATACGAGGG
>FWWL01008603.1_pt1 | contig 12991 bp, 12 predicted proteins | sample 2228331 | NCBI WGS metagenome assembly FWWL01 (sample SAMEA103939775, study PRJEB20133) | metagenome | reverse complement strand
GTCCATCAAGTTCCACCGGGATATCTTCGGTCATGCTGTTTAAATCCCATGCATCCCAGACATCGGGAACATCTTTGTACATGCGGAAGACATTGGCTTTTCCGGCAATCTGCTCTCTTCCGGTAGATTTGTCGATGAGATGAACGATTTCCCCAGCCGAATTAAATTCGGCACGCAAATGCTCGTTTTCCAGGAAAGCCCCTCCATCAGAGAGCATTCCTGCCTGAACCCGACAAGACTCATCTACAGGAGTAACCCATCCGCACGGAGGCACCTCAACTTCAGTCAACTGTCCCTGTACCTCTACCCAGGCTTTTCGTTTCCAGTTCAATGAATTGAAAATGGTCACTTCTTTGTCGGAAGGCTGAACCAGTTTGGACAGAGCATGTTCTGTCAGCGATTGAGATTCCTGCAACACTTCGCTGTACAAGGCTTCAGCCTCTTCGTACACCCGATGGATTGAGGAACCGGGAAGAATATCATGAAACTGATTCAGCAACACCTTCATCCATGCGTTGCGTAAAGTATCTGCCGTAAATTCATACCCCCGCAAAGCCCGGGAGGTTGTCCCCCAAAATTCCGCCTCTCTTAACGCATATTCGCTTTTCCGGTTGCCTTTTTTGGTCTTTGCCTGTGAAGTGTAGGTGCCTCGATGAGCCTGAAAATACAGTTCGCCCACATATTTCTGACGGGGCAGTCCTCGTCTTTTCAAGTCTTCAAAAAATTCTGCAGGGGAAGATATTTTGACTTTGGGGAGTCCTTCCAGATTTCTTTCACGGCGGAGATACTCCACATGATTCCTCTCGGGTCCTCCTCCACCATCTCCCCAACCGAAGGATAGAATCATGGTTTGAATCCCATTTTTCTGCAAGCGGGTATTCCAACGCTCAAAAATGAAACGAGGGCTGGTTTGACTGTTGTATTCCGTAAAGATGTGCGCAGGAATAGCCGAGCCATCAATTCCTTCCCACCAGAAGGTATTGTAAGGGAAAGGCTCCCCTCCTCCATATGCCCAGGTAATCTTCTGGGTGGCAAAACCTTTCATGCCACATCCACGCAGAATTTGCGGCAACGCCCCCGAGTATCCGAACACATCGGGAAGCCACAAAATTTCACTCTTTACCCCCAGTTCATCCTCAAAGAATTTTTTGCCATACAAAATCTGCCGAATCAGGCTTTCTCCACCGCTGATATTCGTATCGGCTTCAACCCACATTCCACCATCGGCAATCACCCGATTCTGCCGCACGGCTTCTTTAAACCGCTCATAGAGTTCGGGATAGTGGGTTTTCAACATTTGATATAACTGGGGTTGACTTTGCAAGAATCGGTACTCAGGATATTCCTCAATCAATTGCAACTGATTGATAGCCGTGCGGGCAATTTTTCGTTCTGTTTCCTGAAGGGGCCAGAGCCAGGCGACATCAATATGAGCATGTCCAAATGCATGTAATTCTGGGGCAGTATCCCCATTGCGGCAGTCTAAAAGCGGTTTCAGATAAGCGCGTGTCTGACGAACCGACTCGAGGAGTTCGTCTTCGGGCAGTTCAAGATCAAGGATACAGGTCGCTTCCATCAATCCTTCATCTACCTCGGAAGCCCGCAAAGATAACGGATCCAATCCATCCCTTAATTCTCTCAGGGTGGTGAAATCCAACGCCAGTTGATAAATTTCTTCTCGCCAGACTCCCAGGGTGCTTTTACCGACTCTGGTCTGCGTTGCAGGAGGCTCCGGCACAGTCTGTACCCCCCAAAGGTTGGGACCATCGCCTACGGTGATCCTGCCATGACCTGCATACGCCTCAATGAGAATTTCATATTCCGTTCCTTTTTGGGCAGAGGTAGCAAGGGTAAACTGCTGATGCCCCCATCCAACAGAGGCTTCTATCCTTCCATTGACCCATACCAGACTTTCTCCCCCAGGATCAAGTTTCAAGACAACCCGTTTCCCATGAAGAGATTCAGGGATCACAACTTTGGCACGAAACCAGCCATATTCCCACTTGGCTCCCCAGGGAGTTCCACTGGGCATAGGGGTAAATGCCCCCCGAACAGCCTCTTCGTAGGTTAACCGTAAAGTGGTTGTAAATCCTTCCAGAGGAATTTCCAAGACGGGCAAATAAATTGCATTCCAAAGGGTCCGCTCCCAGACTTTGATACGATGTTCCCATTCCGGTGTAAGTGCCATTTTTGCTCTCCTCAATGATTTGTTATATATGGATCAGAAAAATGATTTTGTTTCAGAAAATGGTGAGGGATTCCAGTAAGACAATTTTTCCTACCTGTGATATGATAACCTTAAATCCCCTAATCGTCACTTCTTTTTTTAGGAGTCAAATATGAACGTTCACAATCAAGATCCCATCGAGCAAAAAATCTCCGAACTTATAGCCCAAATGACATTATCCGAAAAGGTATCACTCCTCTCTGGAAAGGATGCCTGGCGAACAATGCCGATTCCCCGCCTGGGAATTCCTTCCATTACCATGACAGATGGACCTCACGGTGTGAGAGCAAGTTATCCAGACGCCGGAAGAAAAGCCGGTCCCACCACATGCTTCCCTACCGGAGTGAGCATGGCGGCAACATGGAACACCGAATTGATTGAGAAAGTGGGAATGGCGCTTGCAGAAGAAACCCGTGCCATGGATTGTGATATCCTGCTAGGTCCCTGCGTAAACATTGTGAGACATCCTTTAGCCGGGCGAAATTTTGAATCCTATTCTGAGGATCCTTACCTCAATGGAAAGATTGGCGTTGCCTATGTCAAGGGATTGCAAAGCAAGAAGGTGGGTGCCTCCTTAAAACATTTTGCCGCCAACAATCAGGAATTTGAACGGCATCGCGGCTCTTCGGAAATCGATGAACGCACGTTTAGGGAAATCTATCTCCCCCATTTTGAAATGGTGGTGAAAGAAGCCAAGCCCTTCACAGTCATGTGTTCTTATAACCGCATCAATGGGGTTTATGCATCTCAAAACCGGCATCTCCTACGGGAAATTTTGAAAGAAGAATGGGGATTTGACGGCGTAGTGGTTTCAGACTGGGGCGCCAATCACACCATTTTTGAATCGGTTGAGAATGGTTTGGATCTGGAAATGCCCGGTCCCGCTCGCTATTACGGAAAACTTCTTGAAGATGCCGTGCATCACTGGCAGATTGATGAAAACATCATTGATGACGCCGTCCGTCGAATCCTGCGCGTCCTGTTCTGGGTTGGAAAATTTGACGATCCCGCCACCCTCCCACCCGGATCGGTAAATACCCCCGAACATCAGGCACTGGCACGTGAGGTTGCTGAAGAAGCAATAACCCTGTTAAAGAACGAAGGCGAATTGTTGCCACTGGATCCGGACAAAATTCAATCCATTGCCATCATTGGACCAAACGCGGCAGAGGACCGGATTGGAGGTGGCGGCTCCTCTTATGTTGATCCACCGTACCGGGTTTCTCCATTGGAGGCTATACGTGCCCGATTTGGCGATCGAATGCGCATCGAATACGAAAAAGGGTGCGATAATTATCACCAACCGCCGGTCCTGGGTGCCGACTGGTTGGGCGAGGAAGGATTAAAAATTGATTTCTTTGACAACCCCACTCTGGAAGGTCATCCAGCCGATACGATTGTTGTCCCAAAGGCTGAAATGTGGATGTGGGCAAACTCATTGCCGGCTCCTCATGTGACCTCGCCACGCTTTTCTTTCCGCGCTACAGGCAAATTTACTCCCTCGGAAAGCGGGACGTTCACCCTGTATCTTTACAACACCAGCACCTGCCGCGTCTTTATCAATGGCGAAAAAGTCTTTGATCAGGTCTCAAAACCGCGAGAACATCGCGCAGAGGGAGAAGCGCAATGCCAGATGGATCTGGAAGCCGGTAAATCGTATGATCTTGTGATTGAGTACTTGAAAGATAACGAGGATAATTTTGCCTTCTGGAAACTGGCATGGATGCGCTTCTTTGCCCCGGGAGAGGATCATCGCCTTCAGAAAGCCATAGAATTAGCCGCCAGGAGCGATGTGGCACTGGTGTTTGTGGGCATGCCGGAAGGATTTGAGAGCGAAGGCTACGACCGTCCTCATATGCGTCTGCCGGGAGCGCAAGACGAACTGGTTCAGGCGGTATTGAAAGCCAACCCCAATACTGTGGTGATTCTCAACGCTGGTTCGCCAGTCGAAATGCCGTGGGCAGATGAGGTACCCGCTATTCTGGAAGCCTACTATCCGGGGCAGGAAGGCGGTAACGCGGTCGCAAAAATTCTGTTTGGGGAAATCAACCCCTCCGGAAAACTGACCGTTACCTTCCCACACCGTTTAGAGGATACGCCAGCATTCATCAATTACCCCGGCGACCGCAAAGTGTACTATGGAGAGGGCATCTTTGTCGGGTATCGCTATTACGACAAGAAGAAAATGGATCCCCTCTTCCCCTTTGGACATGGGCTTTCCTACACTACCTTTGCATACGAAAACCTGACAGTTCCGTCAGAAGCCGCAAAGGGGCAAACCGTTCAAGTGCAGGTCACGGTGAGAAACACCGGAAAACGGGCTGGAAAAGAGGTGGTTCAGATTTATGTGAGCGACCTCCAGTCTTCCCTGCCACGCCCTCCCAAAGAGTTGAAGGGGTTTGCGAAAGTAGAACTTCAGCCCGGCGAAGCCAAAACGGTTTCGTTTGAGTTGGATGAAAGAGCCTTTGCATACTACGATCCCTATCAACATCGGTGGGTGGTTGAACCCGGTGAATTCCAGATCCACGCAGGTTCTTCATCTCGAGACATCCGGGCTACTGCGGTTATTCGGCTGGTGTAAATTGTGACAGAGCCGAAAGGTGGCTTAGAAGAGGATAAAACCTTATAAGGATTAAAACCGTCAGTAGCACTCAGGAATTTTTTGAAACGACTGTGCAACAGGGAGCATCTACCGGTCAGCATGGTATAGTTTTCCTCAACGGAGGTACTAAAACATTTGACTGGGGATGCTCCCAATCATTTTCCATAACTCAGGGAAGACTCGAATGAACTTCCGAACTCTATGAATCAGTACATAGCCCTGAAATAAATACCAACCATTCCCAAAGTACTGAAAAAATCTGGAAGGGAAGAAACCATGATTGTCAAAGAAGTGGTCGAAGGCATCCTCCAAAAGTGTCAGATCCCACCTATCAGTCAGACTTGTGATCAACTGATCGTCGGGAATTGGGAGCAAGAAGTGACGGGAATTGTGACAACCTTCATGGCAACCGTTGAGGTTATCCGAGAATCCGTTGACAGAGGCGCTAATTTGATCATTACTCATGAGCCAACCTTTTTCAATGGCTTGGATCAGGTCCACTGGCTCGCCGAGGATCTTGTCTATGCGAAAAAGACGAACCTTATCCGGAATCATGGAATCAATATCTGGCGATTTCATGACCATATGCATAGAACTCAACCGGATCTGATCTATGACGGTTTAATCAAAGAACTGGATTGGGAGAGCCATCAGGATCCGGAGGATAAACATTGTTTTATCATCCCTCAAATTCCCTTGATGGATCTGGTCAAGTTCCTGAAAGAAAAGTTGCAGGTCGAGTTTTGCAGGGCTGTAGGCAACATGAATGGACAAGTAGAACGGGTTGGCATTCTGGTTGGAGGTGGCAGTTTGGGCTTAGGTAGAGAAGAAATGCCCATGGAACTCATACGACAGAAAAACCTGGATACAGTCATCTGCGGAGAAATTCTGGAATGGACTTTGCCTGCCTATGTCCGCGATGCCGCCCAACTGGGTATGAACAAATCCCTGATCATTTTAGGACATAATCGTACGGAAGAGATAGGGATGAAACACCTGGTAGTGTGGCTTAAGCCTTTATTTCCTGACCTTCCTGTAGAGTTTATCGAATCAGGAGATCCATTCGTTTACTTTTAGGGAAACTTTCCGGGATAAAGTATCCAATCAAGAGGAAATCATTATTTTTATGACCTTGAAATCATTGCTCCATTTCTGGTAGGCTTACGATTGCTGTTAGTGTAGGGAAAATCTTCCAACGCTGTTGCGGGATAGCCAGTCAGATGCGTGCCCTCATCTGAGAGAGGTATGCTCAGTGGACTGATGGTAAATAGGGCAGGCGTTTCATAGATACCCTCCCTCATGGGGCACTCAGATGATTATTCAACTCTGCTCCTTTCTCTATATCCTAAACTATTCATGGGACAGAAACCATTTTCCTTAACCCTTGACTTATACAGGCTTTATCGTAAAATTACGATAAAGGAGCGAGAACTTGAAAGAAGTCCCTTTAATCCACGAGATGACAGCCGAAGAACAACGCCTTGCTCGTATGCTCAAAGCCTTGGGCAACCCGGTGCGTTTTCGCATCATACAATACCTGGCAGAGCGGCAAATGTGCATCACCGGTGAGATTGTGGAATTCACCACCCTGGCTCAGTCCACCGTCAGTCAGCACCTCAAAGTGTTGCGCGAAGCCGGTCTCATCGAAGGGGAAATTGAAGGTCCTGCTACCTGCTACTGTATCCATCCAGAAGGAGTGCACTTTTTAAAAGAGCAGATTGCCCGCTGGTTGCCTGATTGCTGTTCCTCAGAAGCCGAAAAACCAACCAACAAAAGTTGCTGTTAAAAAGCGTTTAATCCATATCTTTTTTTAATCCGTTTTTTATCGTATTTTTACGATAAATATTCTCTCCAGGAAAGGAACCCAACCATGTCCATAACTCCAGAAGCCTCGAATTATTTCCGGCAAGTCGCCGGGCATTGGGATCAGATTCGCGCCGGGTATTTTGGACCTGAGATAAGACAAACTGCCATTGCCAAAGCCTACCTCCGCCCCGAAATGGCTGTGGCAGATGTTGGCGGAGGTACAGGCTTCATGACCGAAGCCCTAGCCGGGCTTGTGCGACGTGTGTATCTGATCGATGCTTCACCAGAAATGCTTGAAGTTGCAAGGAGAAATTTGACTCATTTTAGTAACGTGGAATTTCACCTGGGCGATGGGCTTTCTCTGCCCTTCCCTGACGAAAGCCTGGATGTCGTGTTTGCCAATATGTACCTGCATCACACCTCTGACCCACAGGCTGCTATCCATGAGATGGTGCGCGTCCTGCGCCCCGGCGGACGACTGGTGATCACCGATCTGGATGAACACCCCTACACCTGGCTCAAAGAAGAAATGGCAGACATCTGGCAGGGTTTCTCCCGCCATTCACTGCGGACCTGGCTCCATGAAGCCGGGTTGGTCAACATCATCATTGATTGCACGGGGCATTCCTGCTGTGCCCAATCTTCCAATACCACCCTCAACGATCCGGTTGGAGGTGAAGCAAACATCAGCGTATTTATCGCAACGGGTACGCGACGTATTCCCATGCGGGAAGCTGTTCAGGATAACTATTCGGCTGTTGCCGCAAGTTCTGCTTCATGCGGTTGCAGTTCATCTCCCAACAGTTCTTCCTGCTGCGGAACAGACACGGCAGAATACAGCACTTGCTGTGGTGCGGTGGTGAATCAAGGCATTGACTTTTTTGCCGGTTATTCTCCCAACGAACTGGCTAATGCACCTGCTGAAGCGGCTGAATTTTCTCTGGGATGCGGCAATCCTTTCGCTTTCGCCAATCTAAACCCTGGCGAAGTGGTACTCGATATCGGCAGTGGTGGTGGATTGGACGCTTTCCTGGCTGCACAAAAATTGGGTCCAGATGGATGGGTGATCGGAGTAGATATGAGTCCCGTCATGATCGAGCGCGCTCTGGCTACTGCTACGCGTAATGGGATAAGCAATGTGGAATTCCGCCAGGGAGAGGCTGAGGCGCTCCCCGTAGAAGACCAATCCATTGATGTCATCCTTTCCAACTGTGTCATCAACCTCACTGAAGATAAAGGGCAGGTTTTCCTTGAAGCCTTCCGTGTGTTGAAACCCGGAGGTCGCCTGGAAGTGAGCGATGTGGTTACCAGCGGACCCTTGCCGTTAGAGTTTCAAATCGATACTGCAGGCTGGGCTGCATGTATTACCGGCGCATTGCCCGAAACGGAGTATATCGATCTCATAGTTCAAGCCGGTTTTACTGACATCGTAGTTCGGCGCAGCCCTGCGCTTGGACAGGTCGGAGATGTCACAATTTACAGTGCAGGTATCTCTGCCCGCAAGCCGAGCGGTACACCCCTGTCAAGCCCTTGTGGGTGCAGTTCTTTTTGACGGCTCACACTTATTTACCACGATTCTGGTAAACCCTAGAGGTGTTTTTTAAACCTTCTTCACGCTCACTTGATAAACAAAATCTAGGCGCATACTCAGATACTGGTGGCAGGTCTCCGCCCGTCCTTTCCAGGCAGTCACATTGACCCGGAAAGTTGGCATTTCTTAATACGATAATAAACCACCCTCATCGCTGAGGGTGGTTTTTGTCGAATTCTTTTCCATAAAAAGGCAGGGTAACCATGGTGCACCTTTTTGGAAGCACAAGCCGCACCCAGGGACCATATCGGGTGCGGCTTCGGGAACAGACAGGGATGGTCCCTGTGGTAGTCGGGGCGGGCGGATTTGAACCGCCGACCTCACGGACCCGAACCGTGCGCTCTATCCGGGCTGAGCCACGCCCCGTAACTGGGTCTATTTTACCCTACACCGCCTTATATGGCAAGGAAGACGCGTTAGTTCACATAAAATATTACTGGAATACAATCGTTAGGTCAAATTAAACACGAGGACAAGGTGGTGCAGTTTAGTCATTGGTTTGCTCCTGATGATTGCTCAATTGGCTTCAGTACCTGTAAATTCAATTGCCTGCTTTCCGCTCAAATGCTCTATCTCAATCGCAATGACAAGCGCCTGAGTACAGCGGTTTATTTCATTTTGTTTGACTTCCTCAGGCTGGTCTGCTGAGTATTTTTCAACTAACGCTTCCAGGGCTTGACGATGCTCCTCGTCTGAAACAATTTTTGCCTTCCCAAACACAATCACGCTACGAAAACAGGTCGTAAATTTCTCACTTATCACTCTATCTTCGTCCACGACCGCAAAAGATACCTTTGGGTTTCTCAACATAGCATCTACTTTATGTCCAGTTTTGGCGGAGTGGAAGTAGATTTTTCCGTTATAGTAAACATAACTCAGCGGCACCGCATAAGGGTAATCCTCATCTCCCAGACATGCCAAAACCCCGTGCGTACATCGCCGCAACACAGTTTCCACTTGTTGAGGCGTCAATGCCTGTTTCTCTCTTCTCATGGCTCTAAACATCGATCATCTCCTGAGAATTTTTTCCATCGGTTTTCCCTTTGCCAGTTCATCGATTAACTTATCCAGATAACGGATTTTCCGCATGAGCGGATGCTCTATTTCCTCCACTCGAACACCGCATACCACTCCCTTTATAAGAGAAACGTTTGGATTGAGTGCCGGGGCATTTTCAAAAAATGTTTCTAAATCGGAACCCTGTTCAATTTGTTGCTGCAATCCTGCCTGATCATAACCCGTCAACCAGGTAATAATTTGATTCACCTCTTCTTTTGTACGATTCTTGCGCTCAGCCTTTTTGACATAGAGAGGATAGATATCCGCAAATTTCATCCTGAAAATACGAGAGGAACCTTCACTCTTCATACAACCTTCTCCATAAGGTACAGGGACCATTTACGCTATACGGATTCTCTTCTGAGAGTTTCACACATCATTACCAGCGTTCTATCACCTCCCTTGCCGATGTTGCTGGACAACACCAGCGAGTCCTTAACAGACTGCTATGGAAAAATAGGCAGGAGAAATCTTTAATTGTTTATCACCATTTATGCAGGGAAGAGAATATATCGGGTAATTGATTCAGCGCCTTCCCCAACCGCACACCGTACCAGAAGATCAAATCGCCCGGGATGAGGTAAATGTGATGGTTCTTTCCTGCTGGAGTATCTTGAAATAATTCTTGAAACCGATACACTGCACCCGAGTCAAATGCAAAGGGCTCATCGGGAAGAAGGATAACCTCAGGTTGACCTGAATATATCTCTGCCAGAGTTACCTGCGGGTAACGAACATCTTGCTTGGGCTCACCCCATGACTGTAATTCTTTTTCTTTGAACCCGAAGAGATTTTCTCCCCCAAATAAAGAGAGCAAATCTGCTGGATAAGTATGATCGTTGAAGGTCATCCACCGGGTTTCGCCAGCGGTTACTTCTTCCCAGATGGGGCAAAAATATCGAAATCGGGGAAATGTATCCGCAACCTGACACGCAAACTCCCAACTTTGCTCCAGGATGCGCACCTTCAGCCCAGCCTGTTTATCCCGGAACAAATCCACCAATCCCCACAGAAACTGGATGGCATCCTGTACCGTCTGAGGAAAACTCACCCATACAGGAACGCCCTTTTCCGATAAAGCAAAGACCAGATCCGCACTGTTTTCTTCAGGATTTGCCAGAACAAGATCAGGATCTAAAGAAAGAATTGTTTCAAGGTGAGCGGTTTTAGGACCGCCCACACGAGGAACATTCTTCAAGGACTCTGATGGGTGAATACAATAATCCGTAATCCCCACCACCGAAGAGCCAAATCCTAATTCAAAAAGACTTTCGGTGTATGAAGGAACCAGCGAAACCACCCGCCGAGGAGGGCGGGTGAATTGAGAAAGGACATGTTCCAAAGAAAAGTTCATTTGCTCCATGCCAGTTCCGTCACCGCTGCAGACATCAATGCCGCGGAACGCCAGAGAACTTCTTCGTCAATATCAAACCTTGGATGGTGGTGGGCGAAAGAAAGACCTTTTTCCGGGTTAGCAGACCCGACAAAGAAATAACACCCGGGGATTTCTCGCAACACGTATGCCATATCTTCCGACGCCATGGTCTGGCAGGAAGCATCATTGGACATTTCGGGTAAAACTTTCGCGGCGGCGCTTTGGACAATTTTCGCAACCGTTTCATCATTGATGACAGCCGGAGTTACGTCGTTAATGGTTACGGTCGCCCGGCATCCCAAAGATTGAGCCACGCCTTCTGCAATTGTGCGCAACCGGTTTAATACCAACTCACGCACCTCATCTGAGTAGGTTCGCACCGTTCCCAATATTTCAGCCGTTTGAGGAATGATGTTATGAGCCTCTCCCGCTTTGACACTACCCACTGAGATGACTGCCGTCTCCAGGGGAGAAACGTTTCGAGACACAACGGATTGCAAAGCCGTGATGATTTGTGCCATGGCATATACAGGATCGGCAGTCTGGTGAGGGATTGCGCCGTGTCCGCCTTTACCCTCGATCAAAATGCGGAAACTATCCGCGCCTGCCATGAGCGCCCCTGATTTAATGCCTACCCACCCAACCGGTTTTTCGTTCCAGACATGCATGGAAAGGGCATAATCGGGGCGCGGGTTCTCCAGAACCCCTTCCCGAATCATTTTTTCGGCGCCTCCCAAACCCTCTTCAGCCGGCTGAAACATGAATTTGACCCGACCGTGGAGTTCTTCTCGATGAGCAGACAGGAGTCTGGCAACTCCCAAACCAATAGCCACATGGGCATCATGTCCACAGGCGTGCATGACTCCCGGATTCTGGGAAGCGTATTCAACAGAATTCTGTTCCTGGATGGGAAGAGCGTCCATATCAAAGCGCACCAGAATTGTAGGACCTGGTTTTCCGGTCTCCAGCAAGGCGATCACCCCCGTTTTGGCAACCCCGGTCGTAACTTCAAGTCCCAAGCCGGTAAGGGCTTTGGCGACTATCCCGGCAGTACGAACTTCCTGAAACCCTAACTCGGGATGACGGTGAAGGTCTCGTCGGATTTCAACAAGTTCTGGGGCTAAACGCTGTGCGTCTTTTCGCAAGGCTTCCATGATGCTCCTCCAGGTTATGAATTACTGCTTGGGTTTTTTCTTCGGCTTCCTGCGGAATCTGCCGCCACGACGCCCCCGGGATTGTTCCCTCTGCTTTTGTTCCGAAGGCTCCTGACGAGGGGTTTCTGATTCCTGGGCTTCGTCCAAAAGCGCTTCTTCCCATTCACCTTCCGGTTCTTCTTCTAACAATTCAGCAGGTTCGGGTTCTTCTGAAATGGTCACCGGAGTAGTGCTCTGCGGAAGAGGCTCACCCACCAGGGAGATTTTGTCCCCCGGATATTCTCGTTTGACCCCATCCGGAAGTTCTACAATGACCGCTCCTTTCAACGGGACCACATCAACAACCTTACCTTCACCATCCGGGGTGACAACCCGCTTGTTTCGTTTCGGAAGCCGAGCGCGCGCTTCAGCATATTGCTGGAATTCGTAGATGAGACAGCAACGAAGCCTGCCACACATCCCGGTAATTTCTGAGGGAGTCAGAGAAATCCCCTGCTCTTTTGCCATTCGAATCGAAATGGAACTGAACTCGCACAGGAATTGGGAACAGCACCGGGATTCCAAACCACAAGCGCCCATCCCACCCAGCAATTTGGCTACATCACGGGGACCAATTTGCCGTAACTCTACCTGAGCAGGCGCATATTGCTTTTGCATGTCCTGACGGAGAGATTTTAAATCCACCCGCTCATAGGCCTCTGTACTGAAGAGAATCGCCAGTTTGGTGCCATCAAAACTGTATTCAGCCGCAACAATTTTAACTCCCGAAAGCCCCAACTCGCGAGCCCTCGCCTTGCACACCGAGACAACTTCGGCTTCTTTAGCCTGCCACTCCTGACGAATCAGCAAATCCTGAGGAGTTGCCTTTCGTTCTACCCTCTTAAGACCTTCCGGTATTTGCTCCGGAGTCGGGAAAATTTGCGCCACGGTACCGATTTGAAGTCCTCGTGCCGTCTCGACGACCACCGAATCCCCAACTTCCACATCCGGAACCAGCGTGGCGTCAAAATGATAGATTTTCCCGACTTTAGAGAAACGCACACCCACCAGAACAGGAAGCATACCGTTCATGGCTAATCAATCACATTAATGGAAACTGTACCTGGGGCCGATAATGCAGCAACGCTCAAACTGGCGGCAACTTTTTGAGCAATATCGGTCAATGCGCGTGCAGGGG
>FWWL01008600.1_pt1 | contig 12993 bp, 12 predicted proteins | sample 2228331 | NCBI WGS metagenome assembly FWWL01 (sample SAMEA103939775, study PRJEB20133) | metagenome | reverse complement strand
AAGCGGGTGGTGCGACGGACCGGCGCGGCTTGGGGGAGCGCCGCGCGCAGGCGCTCGATCCCGATGCGGCGGGTGGCCACCGTCGGGACCACCGGCACGCCGAGGATGCGCGAGAGGCGGTCGGCGTCGATCCGGATCCCGCGGGCCTCGGCCTCGTCGGTCATGTTCAGGCAGAGCACGACGGGCAGGTCGGTCTCGGCGAGCTCCAGGGTGAGCAGCAGGCCCCGGCGGAGGTTCTTCGCGTCCACGACCTGCACCACGGCTGAGGGGGCGAGGTCGAGCAGGGCGTCGCGGGTGACCCGCTCGTCCTCGGACAGCGGGACCGTGCTGCGGATCCCGGGCGTGTCGATGAGGGTCCGCTCGCCGTCCGCGCGCACCGTCCCCGAGGCGATCTCGACCGTGGTGCCGGGGTAGTTGGAGACGTCCACCCGCCGACCCGTGAGCGCGGCGAAGACGGCCGACTTGCCCACGTTGGAGTTCCCGACCAGGACGATCGGTGCGGAGCCGAGCTCCGTGACGCTCGCCGGCGTGCCGTGGCAGTGGCTCATCGCGCTCGCCCGTCATGCTGCGGGCTGGACCGGGGCCCTCCACGGGCCGTTCGGCCCATCCGTGGTGGGCGTTCCGACGGGTGATCGAGGGCGCGCCCGGGCGGACGCGCCCTCGATCGGATGGGGCTACGCGGCCTCCCTGACCAGGACCGGCTCGATGTGGAAGGTGCGGGCCACGGCGGGGATGGTCAGGCCGCCGAGGGCCACGCCGATCCCGCCGATCACGACGCCCAGGGCCGTGATGAACACGCCGAGCCCGATGACGAGCTCGGCGACGTTGAACGCCAGGTGCGAGGTGTGCAGCGCGGTCTGCAGGGTCGCCGCCTGGAAGGCGACGTTCCGCAGGGGGTTCGGGACCGGGTTGCCGTTCTCGTCCTTCAGCGCCTGCTCCTCGTCGCTCGTCTCGCCGCCGTCGGGGGTGAGGAAGCGACCCATCTCGGCGTAGGTCCGGCCGCCCGTCGCCTCCAGGGCGTGCTTGCCGATGACGTTGGCCATCGCGTGGGCGGTGGCGGCGTCCTCCACCCTCGCGTTCGGGATCTCGGCGTCGGGCGTCGTCGTGATGTTCTGGGCCAGGAGCTGGGCCCGGACCTCCGCCCTCGCGTCGAGCCCCCTGATCGTCGCGTAGATGCCGCCGCCCACGAAGGCGAGGCCCACGACCACCAGGGCGATCGGGAAGATCCTCTTCATCGCCGTCTCCTTTCCGACCGCCGGAGCGAGGCGCCCCGGCCGGTCTCCTCAGCTCACCCCCATGGGTACCGCGGGCGTGTGGAGGTCCTGTGCAGGGTCCGCGGCGACGAGGTGGAGGTTCGCGGCGAGCCGAGCGGGCGGGCCGCCGCGGCAGGGAAGGTGCATCGAGCCCGCGCGCCGGGGAGGATTCGAACCTCCGACCCGCGGATTAGAAGTCCGCCGCTCTGTCCCCTGAGCTACCGGCGCTCGTGGATCTCGGGTGGCGGCGACCACTCGCCCCCCGCCGCGAGCACGTGGCGAGCGGGCCGAACCCGGACCGTGGCCATGGTAGCCCAGCCCAGGGCACCGGATGGATCACCGTTCCTCATGAGCACCGGTCGTTGGAGCGGCCGGGGGGCGTGGAACGACCTCCTGGTGTTGTGGTTACATGCGCGCAGATCGGGAGCGGCCACGGGGGACCGGGATGGCTGTGCATATCGCCACCGTCGGCGTGAGCCTCCTCGCGAACGCGGTGCGTCGGGGTCTCGCGCGATCGGTCGAGGAGCTGGTGGCCTCCGTCGAGCAGGATCCATCGATGCGCTCGCGGATCCTCGATCTCCTCCGGGCGGATCCGTGGGGGATGACCGCGGAGCTGAACGCGATGCGTCCGTACCTGGAGGAGGGATCGGTCGAGGAGGTCTTCCTGATAGGAACCTGGACGCCGGCGGGTGGCATCGCGGTCGACCTGCTGATCCAGTTCATGGGTGAGCGGGCTGTGCCAGCCGCCGGCACGATCGTTCCCCTCAAGGACGAGGGGGAGGAGGAGCGGTTCGCGGCCTCGCTGGAGGGACTGTGGGAGATCCTGGTCGGATCCATCCGCCGCTTCCGGGCGGAGGGTCGCGATGTGGCGATCAACGCGACCGGGGGGCTCAAGCCTGAGCTCGCGGTGTGCCTGATCGCGGGGAACCTCGCGGGGGTCCCCGTGTACTACCGGCACGAGCGCTTCGACCGGACCGTCGTCCTGCCGACCCTCGTGTGGCCCCTGTGCCCCTCGCCGATCAGGGAGGCGCTCGCGCTCCTCGCGCCCCGGCATCTCGGCACACCGGAGGCCGAACGGTTCTACGCCGAGCACGATGGGGCCCGGCTCGAGGAGCTCCGGCTCATCCTGGTTGACAGGGCCAGCGACGGGGGCATCCGAGGCGTCCGCCTCGCTCCCTACGGGCGCTTGTTGCTCGATCTCGCCCGGACGGGTGCGGATCCGGGTCTGGGGGAGCCATGAGGGCCCTCCTCGTGACGGTGGGGATCGGTGGCGGTGAGGGTGACCCCCCGCCGGTGATCGCCGCGCTCGCGAGGTCGATCGCCGAGATCGGTCCGGAGGCGCTGGCCCTCATGGTCACCGACAAGAGCCGTCAGTACGTTGGGGACCTTCGGGGTTCGCTGGATCGCGTTATCACGCGCCGTGTCGATGACCCGGACGACCTCACGCAGTGCTTCCGTGCCGGACTCTCGCTGCTCGACGAGCTCAGACGACGAGGCTTCGAGGGGTCCGACGTGGCGGTGGACGTGACCTCCGGGACGGTGGCTATGCGGGTGGGTGCGGCCTTGGCGGCGGCATCGAGACGAGTGGGCCGGTACCGCCTGATCGGGGGTGAGCGCGAGCGGGGGCTCGTGCGCTCGGGCTCCGAGAAGTTCCTGGACCTGGACCCGGCCGCGATCTTCGCGGAGGAGGACCTGCTGCTGGCGCGAGAGCTGATCCGGAGGTTCCGCTTCGGGGCGGCCCGCCTGGTCCTTCGCCGCGGCGAGAAGCTCCGGTCGGGTGCCTCCAAGCGGCGGGGCGCGTGCCTGGACCAGGTCGCCCTGGGCTACCAGCGGTGGGACCTCTTCGACCATCGTGGCGCGCTGCGGACGCTGCAACAGGTGCAGAGGCAGGGCGACCTCGAGGAGTTCGATCTCCCCGCGGATAAGGCCAGCCTGCTGGAGGCGTTGGCGGAGGAACCTCGCTCCGTGGAAGGGATGGCGGACCTGGTCGCCAACGCCGCCCGTCGTCTCGAGGAAGGACGGCTGGACGACGCGGTGGGGCGCCTGTACCGGGCGATCGAGCTGGCTTCGCAGGTGGCGCTGGCGAGCCTCGGGATCGAATCCGATGCGGTGCCCCTCGAACGCATCCGCGATCCCGAGCTGCTGCGCAGGCTCGCGGAGGGCACGGATCCCGGTTCAGCGGGTGCGGGGTCGGCCCAGGTGGGCCTCGTCAAGGGCCTGGAGGTCCTCCGCGACCAGGGTCATCCGCTCGGCCGGCTGCTGGGGGAGGACCTCCTGACCGCGCTGGGATCTCGCAACCGCAGCATCCTCGCCCACGGCGTCCGACCGGTGGAGGAGGCGGACTACCGGCGGCTCTTGGACCACGCGCTTGGGGCGGGGCGCATCCTCGATCCGACCTTCGACGATCTCGTGGCGCGGGCGCAGTTCCCGTGGGTCGGGTCGGACGGGCGTGTCGGTGCCGGGGGGTAAGCTCGCGCCATGGACGTACCTCCCCCTCTGGATTGGGACGCGAAGCTCCGGGCCTTCCTCCACGACCCCCCGCACAAGGCCGTCTGTCTGGCTCAGCGGGTGGGCCATGAAGGGCAGGCCGCGGCGCTCGCCGGTGCGGTCGGCGTCGCCGGAGCTGGGTTCCAGCTGACCGCCGATCACCTGGCCTCGGCGGCGGATCGTCCTCGAGGACTCGAGGACGCGGCAGTGGACTGGCTCGATGAACCCCTGATCACCCGCCCGACCGGGGGTGTCGTTGGATGGACCCGGGCGGATCTCCGCGCCAGCGTGGGGGCCTTGGCCGCTCGACAGCTCACCGAGGAGATCTCGGAGGTCCTCAGGTCCTTCGCGGGTCTCGATCCCCGACGCCGTTTCCTCGCGACGTGGCGGCTGCTTCCTCTCCTGCTGCCCCGGCCGCGCAGCGGGCGGCCGCAGGCCGAGGCCATCGGGCCGTGGTGGCGGGTCCTCCCCGCGGACACTCGAGTCCCCGACCACGGCATATGGGCTCATGCGCGGATGGTTTCAGCCTTCCAGGGTGCCCTCGGCTCCCCAACGCTGCTCGAGGTCAGGCTCGGCCCGGTGCAGGACTTCATCCGGGGTTCGCGCCGCACGCGGGACCTGTGGGCTTCCAGCTGGCTCCTCTCCTACCTGGCGGGGATCGCCGCCTGGTCGGTAGCCACGGAGGCCGGCCCGGACGCCATCGTCTTCCCCGACCTTCACGGGCAGCCCCTCGTGGACCTGTGGCTCCGGCGCGAGCTGGCCGGCGTGCCTGGGGCCGAGCTGCTCTGGGAGCGGCTGCCTTCCACCGCTTCCTTCCCGAACCGGCTGGTGGCGCTGCTGGATGCCGCCCGGGCGGAGATCCTCGGCCGGGCGGCTGTGGCCGCGGTGCAGCAGGGGTTCCGGTCTCTCCTCCGTGCCACGGAGACCCGTGCGGCGAGCGCCGCGGCGCGGGCCGGGCTGCACGCCGATCGCGCCGGCTGGTCGGAGCACTGGGAACGCGTCGTCGAGCACTTCCCGGCGGTCTCTTGGGTGGCGGTCCAGCTCCCGAGCGAGGCCGGCGAGGGTGGGTTCGAGGAACTCCTGCAGCGCGCTGGCGATTGGGGGCAGGCCGCGGCTAGCGTGGAAATGCTGCGGCGTCAGGCGCGGGTGGGCTCGTACACCCCGAACATCGGGTTCGCCTACCCGGCTGCGTACGCGCTGCTCCAGGCGGCCTCCGGAGCACGCCGAGCGGTCCGGACGTTCGGTGCGTGGGATGGCGAGGGAGAGCGGTGCACGGTCTGCGGAGAACGGCCGGCTCTCCCCATCGCGGATCCGTCCTCCGATCGTGTCACTCAGGTCGCGGCATGGCGGGCGTTCGCCGAAGCCCTGCGGGTGGTCGCGGGCTCGATCTGGGTGGGGCTCGACGGGCGAGAGATGACGTGCGGGCTCTGCCTGGTCCGTCGCGCCCTGCCGGAAGTGGCCCCGGAGGTGGAGGGAGCCGCGTGGGACGGCGGGAAGCCACGGTTCCCCTCCACCGGATCGGTGGCGAGCGCTCCCTGGCGTCGAAGCGTCGAGGATGCCGCTGAGACCGACCCCGGGCTCGCCCGCGCCATCGAGGATCTCGTGGAGGCCGCCGAGGCCGCGGGCGCGGCCGCCGAGATCCCCTCGTATGAGTCCCCCGGTGGGCTGGCACGGCTCGACGGACGCGTGCTCCTCGTCGGCGAGGCGGCGAACCTGGCGGATGAGTACGGCGAGCACGCAGCGTCGTTGGTGGAGGCCGCGGCATCCCTCCGTCGGGTGGCAGCCGAGCGCGGGCTGGGCGCGCCCTCCGGCTACTTCGCGGTCCTCGCCATGGACGGGGATCACATGGGCAGGTGGCTCTCCGGTGGTGAGGGCACACGGCCCTCGCTGGCTGAGGTCGTGCACCCGGGGGTCGGGCAGCCACCCTCCGGTGAAGCGGCGATGGGCCCGAGCCGACACGCGGGGATCTCGGCGACGCTCCGGGACTTCGGGCTGCTTGGGGTCCCTGGCATCGTGCGAGAGGCGGGTGGCGCCCTCGTCTATGCGGGAGGCGATGACGTCCTCGCGTTCCTGCCGCTGAAGGACCTCCTCGGGGTTGCGCGACGCCTCCGTGTCGGGTTCAGCGACGGAGGAGCTGGTGACGGCCGCCGGGCCTGGGTGCCGACGGAGCAGGAGGACCAGGCACGACCCGATCGCCCGCCGCCCGATCTCGACTACTGGGTGGGTACGGGGCGTATCACTGCGAGCATCGGCATCGCGATCGCCCACCACATGAGCGACCTGAGGACCGTCGTCGAGGCGGCCAAGGAGATGGAGGCGACGGCCAAGGAGCTCGGGGGCCGCGACGCACTGGCGATCGCGGTCCTGAAGCGGTCCGGCGAACGCCTCGAGGCGGTCTGTCCCTGGTCGTTGGGGGATCGACGGCCGGGACCCGCGGTCGTGGATGCGTGGCGCGCCGCCTTCGCCCAGGATGGGATCTCGGTCCGGATCCTCCGCGATCTCCAGGGGGAGACCGCGGTGGCCGCGCTCGGCTCGGAGGAGGCTCTCGCGCGACGTGTGCGGTACCTGCTGGAACGCCACGGCGGGTCAGAGCAGCACGGCCAGCTCGTCGACGGCCTCCTCGGGCTCTGGCGTGCGCTCCAGGGCCGGGGGTGGTCGCCCCAGCACGCTTGGTGCGAGCGCGGCTGTGTGCAGCTCGTCGCGGTCGCGGCGTTCCTGGCGAGGGAGGGACACGCATGAGGATCGCCATCGAGCCGCTGGACGTCGTCATGTTCCGCGACGCGCGGGCCTTCGGCGCCGGGGCTGACCACCGCGCCCTGAGCCTGCTGCCGCCGCCGCCGACCACGCTCCACGGCGCGCTCCGGACCTTCCTCGCCTGGGGGGACGGGTGGCGTCCCGGCAGACCGTTGCCGCCGTCGTGGGGATCCACGGACGATCCGGGGCCCGTTCGTGTCCGGGGTCCGTTCCTGGGCCGTTGGCACGGAGACGGCGTGCTCACGCGCCACCCAACCCCGCTGGACGCGGTGGCGGTGGAGCGCGACCGAGGGCGCCATCTGCGCGTTCGCCGGATCACGCACCTGGATTGGGTGCGATCCGACGCAGGTCCTCGACTTGCGTGGGTGCGGGGGAGCGGCAGCGCCGCGGCGGCGCCCGCGGGTCTGGAGGCGCCGGACCTGCTTCGCTACCTCCGGGGCGAAGAGGTGTCAGTGGGTCCGTCTGAGGCCCCGGGGGGACCGGGGCTCGGTCTCGCGGTGCTCGAGCCGAGGGTGGGGATCGGGCTTCGACGGACGCAGCGGACCGTCGGGGAGGGCCTCCTCTACACGGCGGGATTCCTGCGGCTGCGCCAGGATGCGGTCCTGGTCGCGGACGTGCGGGTGGGCGCCGACCCCCTGCCCGTTCATGAGGGAGTGCTCCCGCTGGGGGGCGAGCAGCGTCTCGCGCACTTCCGCGCGGTGGCGGAGACGGATTGGGAGGTCGAGGCGGCCGTCGAGGCGATCGCAGGCCGGCGGGAGGTTCGCCTGTACCTCCTCACCCCAGGTCCCTTCGCCAGCGGGTCGCTGCCCCCCGGGTTCCGGGATGTCGAGGGTGAGATCGCGGGGCGGCGTGCGCGCCTCGTGGCGGCCTTCGTCGGTCGACCCGTCCGGGTGGGCGGGTTCGACCTGGCGAGGGGTCGTCCGCGACCATCCAGGCTCGCGGTGCCGGCGGGTTCCGTCTACCACCTGGAGTTGAGCGACGGGCCCGCGGACGAGACCTTCGTGCGGGCCTTGCATGGGAGCTCGCTGTTCCCGGCGGGCTCGGCCGAGGAGCGGTTGGGATGGGGACAGGTCCTCCTCGGGACCGTCCCCGGGGAACACGGATCGGAGGTGTCGTGATGTTCGAGGAGGCGAGGCTCGTGTTCCTCCACGCGCTCACGCCAGCGCATCCAGGGACGGGTCAAGCGGTGGGTGTCATCGACCTCCCGGTCCAGCGGGAAGCACACACCCATCTCCCCGTCGTGCAGGCCTCTGGCGTGAAGGGCGCGTGGAGGGATCGGAAGGAGCGTCAGTTCGGGGATGGGGACCGACTCGTTCAGGAGGGGTTCGGTCCGCCGACGCAACAGGCCCACGAGTACGCGGGGGCCCTCGCCTTCACCGACGCCCGTCTCCTGGCGTTCCCGGTTCGCTCAGCCCTCGGACTGGTCGCGTGGGTCACGAGCCGGTTCGCCTGGGAGCGGTTCGCTCGTGATGCGCGCCTCGTCGGGCTCGTGCCGCCCGCGCCGCCCACGCTCGAGGACGGGCGGGTCTGCGCATCGGGCTCTGCATGCATCGGGGACGGGTCGGTGCTGCTCGAGGCGTACAGGGTCCCCGCCCAGGAGGACGAGTCGGCGCGTCGGTGCGCGGACTGGCTCGTCGACCACGGGGCGTTCGAGCCGGGGGCGAGCGGGTTCGTGCGTGAACGTCTGTTCTTCGTCGAAGATGACGTCCTCCGCGACCTCACCGTCCACGGCGCGGAGGTCGTGGCGCGGATCGCGCTCGGCAAGGACGGCACTACGTCGGGGGAGGGCGGGAACCTGTGGTACGAGGAGCTCGTCCCCTCGGATGTGCTGCTGTACCTGCTGTCCTTCGCCACCGAGGGTCGCCGCGAAGTGAACGGGAGCCGCACCCCCGCGTCCGAGCTCATCGAGCTCGTGGCGATGGACGACGGAGAGGTCGTCCAGATCGGCGGCGAGGCCACGATCGGGCGGGGGCTCTTCCGGGTCCGGGTGCTCGGGAAGGAGGGGGCGTGATGACGGCGCTCCGGACGCTGGATCAGGAGCGCGCGGCTGCAGCGCTCCACGCTGTCGAGGAGGTCCGGGGGCGGGACGTCGCTCGCGAGTACCGTTCGCACGCCGAGGGACTTCCGGCGATGCTGGTGTCGTCCGGGTTGGCTCCTGCGCTCGCGTTCCTGAGCGCGAAGGGGGCGGGCGGCAAGGGTGGTGAACCGAAGGCGCCGGGGTACCTGGCTCGACACCTGGCTACGTGGGTGCTCCCCCAGGTCTTCGGGCGCGAGCCCGCCCGCGACCCCATCCTGGAGTGCTTCCAGTCCATCACGGGATGCGACAGCACCCGGTACCGGATCGCCGAGCGAGAGGCGCTCGAGCTGGCGGTGTGGATCAAGAGGTTCGCGCAGGCCTACTTGCCGAGGCCTGAAGGCGGAGGGGAGTAGATGGGCCAGCGCGGGGTGCGCGGGGGACCTGGGGGTGGCCGACCAGTCCGGGCGAGCGTGGTCGCTGCCCCGAAGGATGTGCGCGAGCTCCTCGGGCGCTGGTCGAGGAGAGCGCTGCATCCCGGGCTCCTTCTCGACCGGTTCCTCCTGGTCGACCCCACGGAAGGTCGGGTACCGGCACCCGCGAGGCGGGAGACGTTCCGGGAGGTGATGGAGAAGGGTCGACGGGCGATGGGCGATGCCGTGGGGTACGCGGAGCGGCGCGCCGATGCGCTCGCGGAGGGGCTGCGGTCCTCGGGGTTCACCGTCGCCGACCGCACCTTCAGCGTTGGGTGGCGGTTCACGATCGGGCTGGGGGGCGCGCATCCGACCGAGGTCGGCTTCACGCTGCACCGCATGGGCTTCCCCTATCTCCCGGCGAGCGGTCTCAAAGGGCTCGCGCGGGCCGTGGCCGGAGCCCGGCCGGCCCCCGGCGAACGCATCGCACAGCTCTTCGGCACACAGGACCGCCGGGGAGCGCTCGTCTTCCTCGACGGGCTGCCACTCGCGGGGCAGGAGCCCTACCTGGAGCTCGACGTCATGAATCCCCACGTGGCGGAGTACTACCGCGGGGACGAGCCGTGGCCCCGGGAGTGGCTGAACCCGGTGCCCCTCCACTTCTTGACGGTGCGTCGTGGGGTGCGGTTCCGGGTCATGGTCGCCGCCCGCGACCGTCGAGACGCGCAGGAGGGGCTCGACCTCCTCGTCGAGGGTCTCACGTCCTGGGGTGCGGCGGCGAAGCGGGCCGCTGGGTACGGATGGATGGAGGTCGCCGATGAGGCCTGAGGCCGTGCTGACGCTCGAGGCGGTCTCGCCCCTGTTCATCGGGGGCGCCGACCCGCGCGGCGACCCCGGCCCCGAATGCCTGCGAGCTCCCTCGCTGCGGGGAGCGCTCAGGTACTGGCTGCGCGCCGTGGTCTCGGCGGACGATCCAGGGCGTCTACGTGAGGCGGAGGCGGAGCTCTTCGGCTCGGCCAATCACCCCTCTCCGCTCGGTCTCCGCGTCGAGTCCATGGGGCCCCCGCGGATCAAGACCTGGGGTCAGATCAAGGCCATGGGTGAGCCGATGACGCAGCAGCGTCCAGGACCGGGGGCCCGCCCACCGGTCAGCGGGCTCGGGTACCTGGGTGACGTGGCGCTCCGGAAGACCCGGGAGGAAAGCGAGCGGAGGGCCATCGCCGCGGGGAGCCGGTTCCGTGTCGTCCTGCGGTGGCGCGCGGCAGGGGCGGCGTCCGACGGGGACCTGGCCAGGCTCGCTGCGACGCTCTGGCTGTTCGGTCGTCTGGGCGGGCTCGGTACCCGAGCGCGGCGCGGGTTCGGCGCCCTCCAGGTGCGCGAGGTCGTGGACGGAGGGTTCCTGGCGGCGGCCTTCGAGGCGTACCCGCCGGTCGTCGCCGCTCGATCGGCGACCGAACTCGCGGCGGAACTGACACGCCTGGCGCCTTCGCTCAGCAGCCTCAGGGTCGGGCGGGGCGCCTCCGACGGCTACCCGAACCTCTCCGTCTGCGAGGTTGCCGTCCCCACGGAGGAGTTCCGGTCCCCCTACGAAGCGCTCGAGTGGATGGGGGGGCGGTACCGTTCCTTCCGGGACGGAGTTCGTCCCCTCGAGCGGCGCATCCCCTTCGGCCTGCCCATCCCGCGGCGCGGCGCGGGGCCGATCACGGTGGACCACTTGAACAGGCGCGCCTCCCCCCTGCGGTTCCGGCCCGTCCTCCTCGCCACCGGGAGCTACGCGATGGTCGCGGTGCTCTTCCGAGATCGGCTCTTCCCTCAGCATCCCTCCAGTCATCGGGTCATCGAGGAGTTCCTCGAGTCCCTCAACGGACCACGCGTCCGCTTCTGACCTCAGCATGAGCATCCGGGGCGATCAGGTCGTCGGCGCCGAATGGGGGATGCAGCTGCGCGTGCTTCGCCCGGGGACCATCCCTAGCTGGACGGGGGCGATCGCCATGGCCGGCGTCATGAGCGCCTTCGCCCGATGCGACCGGGAAGCCGCCAACCTGTTGCATGAGCTCGAGGGCCCCAAGCCCTACACGATCTCGCCGCTCTCCGGTGTGGCCGTTCCGGCGAGCCAGCGGGACCGCCTCGTATTGGAGGAGGGAGCGCAGGTCGAGCTGCGCATCACGGCCGTGGGCGAGGCGAGAGCGATCGTCGGCGGCTTGCTCCAGCGCATGGACTCGCAGTTGGTGCTCCTGGACAATGCCGTGGCGGAGGTGCTCGGCGTCATCGAGGTGCGCGTCGTCACCAGAGCCGATCTCCACGCGCCGAGCCCCTCCACCGTGCTTCGGTTGCGGTTCTCGAGCCCTACGGCCTTCAAGCGGCCCGATGGGAGGCTGGGGTTGATCCCCCTCCCTGATCACGTGCTGGGATCGGCGGCCGAACGATGGCGCCGATGGCTCGGGGACCCCCCTGAGACGGACCCTGAGCACGTGTGGATACGTGCTCATCGGCTGCGGACCGTTCCGGTGGCCTTCGCCGGACACGTCCTCACTGGCTTCACCGGTGTCGTGGACTTCGAGACCGAACCCCATGCCGCTCAGACGGTGTCCACCCTCTGCCGATACCTGGAGTTGGCCGGGTGTGGTGTCAAGACCGCGCAGGGGATGGGGCAGGTGCAGGTCACCCATCTGGGGAAGGACGAGGATGTTCCTCCACGTGGCGACGCCGGGGGCGGTCCTCACCAGGAGGGAGGGCAGGCTCCAGGTCGTGCTGGATGGCAGCCCGATCGCGGACATCGGAACCGTGAACCTCGAGGGGGTCATCCTGTGGGGGGCCAACGCGACTGTTCCGGCCCTGCGACTGCTCCTCGCCCGTGAGATCCCGCTGGTCCTGTTCGATGCCCACGGACGGTACCGCGGCCGGTTGGAGCCGGCATGGAGCGGACACGCGTTCCTGCGAGATCTCCAGCGGGAGGTGTTCAGGTGCCGTCGCGTTGAGTTCGTCCGCACGCTCGTTTCCAGGAAGCTTCTGAACCAGGCTACGGTTCTCGAGCGGTGGGCCAGACGTGGATGCCGTCAGGTCAGGCCGACCGTCCAGCGGCTCCGCTCACTGTCGCGTGAGCTCAGCGCGCTCGAGGACCCGGCTGCGCTCCGGGGCGTTGAGGGGGCGGGCTCACGCGAGTACTTCCGCGCGGTCTCGCTGGCACTCCCGGGAGGTTTCGAGCGCACACGCCGACCGCCTCGGGATCTCCTGAACGCTGCGCTGTCCGTGGCATACGGCGTCCTGCTTGCCCGCACGCTGGCGGCAGTATCGGCGGTCGGGTTCGACCCTTACGCGGGCTTCTACCACGGTCGGAAGCACGGGCGGCCAGCGCTCGCGCTCGACCTCATGGAACCGCTGCGACCGGCGGTGGACAGGGTGGTCTTCGGCTGGGCACGGCGGCACGAGCTGCGGCAGGCCCATGCTCGATACCAGAACGGCGCCTGTTACCTCTCGCCGGAAGGGTGGGAGTTCGTTCTCGACCGACTCGGCCGCACCTTCGAGCGCCGTGTGGAGTACCTGGGGTCTACCTGGCGCTTGACGATCATCCCGGTGGAGCAGGCCCGAGCCCTTGCCCGCGCCGTTCTCGCCGGCTCTCCGTTCCAGCCGTTCCCGCTGCCCCGCGATTGAGAGGACTCCATGTTCACAGCCGTGTGTTACGACGTCAGCGATGATCGGCGCAGAACCCGCATCGCACGCATCCTGTCGGACTTCGGGCGCAGGGTCCAGCTGAGCGTCTTCGAGGCGGACCTCTCTCAGGAGCGGTTCGAACGCCTCATGGTGCGGATCCGCCGGGCGCTTGATCAAGATGAGGACCGGGTCCGGATCTACCGCCTCTGCGACGCGTGTCGCGCCCGGATCGTGGTCGTCTCGGGTGTGCCGCCGTACCGGGAGCCACCCGCTCTCGTGGTGACCGCTGGGCCGACCCGGCCATCAGCCTCTGACAGGGGGAGGTCGGCCAGATGACCCCATACGTCCAGTTGCGACCAGCGGTTATGCTGAAAGAGCGGCAAGATCCGCTCACCCCGAAAGGGGATGGAAACGGCGGACA
>FWWL01008597.1_pt1 | contig 12994 bp, 11 predicted proteins | sample 2228331 | NCBI WGS metagenome assembly FWWL01 (sample SAMEA103939775, study PRJEB20133) | metagenome | reverse complement strand
CATCTATTTCATTTATAAGTTCTTTGATTTCATTATTTATCTCTAAAGGGAACTTTGATTGATCTATCTTTTCTAAAATTATATTCCTTAAAGATTTTATGTTATTTTTTAATTTTAGTTTTTCCTCAAATTCAATATCTTCTTTTTCAAAGGCTCTTGAACTTTTTAAAATATTTTGAATATCTGAAAGTTTTAATTCTTTTGTTGAAGCATCAACTGTAATCTGTTGAAAAACCTTTGTATCCAGATCTTGTGCGCTAACAGTCAAAATACCATTTACATCTAAAGAAAATGTTACCTTAATTCTAGGTTCTCCTGCTTTAGCTTTTCTAATATTATTCAATATAAAAGTCCCTAATTTAAAATTTTCACTACATATTTTCCTTTCTCCCTGATAAATATTTATTTCTACTACCTTCTGATTATCGACAATAGTAGTAAACATCTTTGAATTTTCACAAGGTATTTTTGTATTTCTATCAATAACAGGTACAAACAAGCCTCCTGTTATTTCGACACCAAGTGATAATGGAGTAATATCAACAAGTATTATATCTTTTATCGAACCCTCAATAATAGCACCCTGAATTGCTGCGCCGATAGCTACAACTTTATCTGGATCAATTTTTTTCTCTATCTTATTAGGAAATAGATTTTCTAATCTCAATTGAACTAAAGGAATTTTTGTAGATCCACCTACTATAATTACTGTATCTATATCAGTTATTTCAAGACTACTATCATTAATTGTTTTTTTAACAAGATCAATTGTATAATTAACATAATTATCAATCATCTGTTCAAATTCTTCTCTTTTTATAGTGTATTCGAGATGAAGTGGACCTTTTTCATTTGCAGAAATGAAAGGAATTATAATTGACGCCTCCTTTTCTTCTGACAATGTTATTTTAGCTTTTTCAGCTGCATCATATAGTTTTGATAATGCAAATTTATCTTCGCTTAAATCTTTACCATTTTTATTTTTAAAATATTCTAAAACTTTTTTTACAATTAAATTATCAAATTCTATACCACCTAGCATATTATCGCCACTGGTTGCAACAACATTAAACATTCCATTGGATATATCTACTATTGAAACATCAAAAGTCCCTCCTCCAAAATCATATATTAATGCAAGCTTTTCAATATTTTCTTTTCCATAACCATACGCAAGACATGAAGCAGTTGGTTCATTAATGATTCTTAAAACATCTAAACCTGCTAATCTGCCTGCTTCAAAAGTGGCCTTTCTTTGTATTTCATTAAAATAAGCTGGAACTGTTATTACTGCTTTGTTAATTTTTTGTTTAAATCTTTTTTCGGCATCTTCCTTTAATTTTCTTAAAATAAAAGAAGATAACTCTATAGGTGAATATTCTTTATTTTTAACAAAATATCTTTTTTCAGTTCCAATAAATCTTTTTATTTCAGTAACAACCTGATCTGGATATAATATTCTTTGATTTTTAGCCATCTCTCCAACAATGATAGAATCGATCGATTTCCTTGATCATTAGGTACCATTAGTATTTCATCATATTCATAAACTGCACATAATGAATTTGTTGTACCAAGATCAATACCAAGAACAAGTTCCATTTTCCCTTCCCAAAATAGAATTTATAAGTTTTATAAAATATAATTATTCATTCAAATTTTCTGGTTTTATCCTTTTTTTCATATCTATATATGATATTGCAAATTGTATTTCACCAACATTTTTACTTAATTTTTCTGCAATTTCTTCATAATTAAATCCATTTGTATACAACCTATATGCTTGTTCCTGCCAATTTTCGAATATTGCTTTTTTTGCTATATTATTTGATTCTAGTGTATTTAAATTTCCTACTTTTTCTTTTTCTCTATCAATTATTTGATCATTATCAACTATATTTTCGGTATCTTCCAATATACTTTGATTTTTTAAATCTTTTTCATTCAAAATCTTTTTTAATTTTTCTAATTTTTTTATTTTATTATCAATTATTTTAATCTTTTCTTCTAAAAGTGTTATATTTCTGTCTGCTTCCTCATTAAAATATGTTATAATATCTTTCATTTCAGAAATTAAATCATTTTTAACATATTCTTTTTTTATTTTATTTATTTTTTCATTTAATATAAAATATGTAAAAAGGCAAATTAAAATTGTTAAAAATATTATAGTAATTGTCATGACTTAAACTTTTTTTTCAAAAGTATGTTCATCCTCTTCTTGCTGATAATATTTCTTTTTTTTATTTTGATCTTTATTATTTTGATAATTTTGCTTAAATTTTTCTATTTTTCTAAGTTGATTTTCATCTTCTCTAATTTTTTCAATTGTTGCTAATCCTTGTGCTTTTTGTAATGCTTCAAGTTTTTGTTTTTTTTCCTGTAATTGTTTCATTATAGATTCAGATATCTGTGATAGATTCGAAGTTTTGGATAAGTTTTCAATTCTTGCAAGCATATTTTGTATATCAATAGGTCTTATTGGCACCTAAACCTCGCAAATCTTTAATTAAAATATATTATGAATCAAATTGGAACAGAAACTTTTACAATTTGTTTCTCAAAGAAAGAATTCTCTTGTCAAACAATCTTCTATCCACATCTGGTGGTTCATAAGGTCCTGCTTTAATCTCATTATTTACATACCTTAAGGTACAAGCATTTTGTTCATAGGTGATTTCATAGGGTTCCAATCCATATTTAAAATAAATTTTTACACCTGCATATATTCTGTTTTTTACAGCTACTTTAGCATTAAGATTTAAAGTAGAAATTTTTTGCTTTATTTCTTCAATTGTTTCAAGTGCATTTTTTAAAGTCTCTTCTTGCTGTGAAAGGATTTCAATTTTATTTTTTAAAATTTCTTCTTTTTCATTATTCCAGTTTTTTCTTAATTTTCTTTGAGATGTTAAAGTAGCAATATCCCTTTTTAAATCATCTATTGCATTTTCTGTCTTTTTTTTGATCGCCATAATTTCTTCAAGATCTATTCTTAATTTTGGTGGAAGACCGACTTCGACAATTGTTTCAGAATAGGATACTGTTCCCAAATTTCTTGTATTAACTTCATTTCCTGCTCTAATAACTCCACCACCAATTTGAGCTCTATGACCAAAACATACAATCGCATCATTTGCATTAACTTCAGAATGATAGATATGATCATCTACAATTACCGAAACACCTGCAAAAACCTTTGTATTTTCAATAAATTTTGAAAAAATACTTCCTTCTGCAGAAATAAATGCTTCATAATATCCATTTACACCCTGAGCAATATAAATATCTCCATCAGATATTAATTCACATTTTCCAACACTTCCCCTTATTTCAATATTACCTTTTGCTTTAACAGAAAATCCGTCTAATACAGATCCATGAACTACAACAGAACCAACAAATGTTATATTTCCTGTTTTAATACCAACATCACCGTTAATATGTTGAACAGGTTCTACACCAATTTTTCCACCTTTTTTAACAACATGACCATCGACAGTTGCTCTTAAAAACTTTCCATCAGGCGATAATTCAGTATTTGGTCCCGGTAAAATTTGTCTATCTATTCCTTTTCTTGCTGGAATCAATTTACCGGTAACAGTATAACCATCCTCACCTGCAGTAGCAGGTATTTTTTCGCAAATAAGATCTCCTTTTAATACATTTTGAATATTTTTTACTATATTTTTAAAATCAAATTTGTCTTCTGCTATAGATTTATAAATTGTTTTTTCAGCATTTGGTTCAAAATACATCTTTATTTCAGCATCTTTACCATGAATAGGTTGTTTTGCTTTGGCAACTATAATCTCTTTGTATTCAATTTTCTCATCAGCCATTCTTGCTACAACATCTTCTAATATTCCATAATTTACACCTTGGGATTGTATTTCAGAAATTATTTCTTCTGGAGTCAATTCAAAACCACCAGGTTTTGGTGGAAATAATGTTGCAGTAGCTGTCATTTCATTAATGCCAATATTTACCTGGACTGTTGCAGAATTTTCTTCAATTCCTACATATGGTCCAATAATTAGATATTCTCCCGTAGGATTTGCAACCGCCTGCTTCACTAAATTTTGATCATATTTCTCAATATTTTTAGCTTTTAAAGCTTGTTCTACTTCTTTGAATTTTACCAGTTTACCATTTTTCTGAGGTGGAACAACTTTTAATAATATCCCATTTCTACTTTTTATAATTGCAAAATATCCATCTACAGTTTGTGTATAGATTTCCTCTTCTTCTTTTGACAAATTTTCTTCTTCTTCAAAAGTTTCAATAATTTCGCTTACAGGTCTTTTATAAGCAATTATCTTATAATTTTTACTCCCTATTCCTCCTACTAAGCCTTTAGTACCATATTGAGTTATTTCATAATCTAGTTCATCAATTGTTGCTTTAAGTCTTTTGCAAGCTTCGGCTATAGCTTTTTCTAAAGTTGGAGCCTCAATCTCAATTTTTTTCGAATCAAATCCAAAATTAATCTTTCTTAAGGCTTCTTTCAACTTATCCATATTTTACCTTTATTTAACCTTATTTTATTATAAAATCTCCTAAAAATCTGGCTATTTTGGATCTCAATCTCATAACTGCCTTTGTGTGGAGTTGCGAAACCCTTGATTCAGTAATTTCGAGAACTTCCCCTATCTCTTTTAATGTCAATTCTTCATAGTAATAAAGAATTAATACCTTTTTTTCTTTATCTGGAAGCTCTTTTATTGCATTAGCCAAAATTTTGGTAACTTCCTCTTTTTCCATTACTGTATCTGGATTTTTATGTACAGGAGCTTCAATTGTGCTTATAACTTCAATATTTTCTCCATCTTTCATATTTTGATAATATATTTCACTTAAACTAACAACAGTTGTTGGATTAACCTCAACATACATATCTTGAAGTTCTTCAAGAGAAATTCCAAGTTCAGCGGCAATTTCTTCATCTGTTGCAGGTGATCCTTTTTCTAGTTCTATCTTTGCCATTGCTTCTTCTATTCTTTTTGTCTTAGTTCTAATTGTTCTAGGTATCCAATCCATATTTCTAAGTTCGTCATATATAGCGCCTTGAATCCTTGTCATAGCATATGTGTTAAATTTAATATTTTTAGTAGGATCATACTTTTCAATAGCATCTAAAAGTCCTAGAGAACCATAACCTATTAAATCATCGAATTCAACAGAACCTTTTATCTTATACCCAATTTTCCCTGCAATATGTTTTACCAGTGGCGCATATTTTTTTACAAAATATTCTCTAATTTTTTCGTTTTTTGTTTTTTTGTATTCGATCCATAATTCTTTTTCATCTATTTTATCAAAAGAATCCATCTTCCCTCCCAATTTTTCTACATTGTTAACACAAGTAGTATAATAATAATGAATATCACAATGCCACCTATAACCATTAAAAGCAAGTTAGCTGAAATTTTATTTTTTTTGTTATATTTCTTTTTAGTTTGTACATAAGAATCTTTAAAATTATCAAATTTTCTACCATTAATTTCTGCTTCAATCTTTACATCTGTTCCACAAATTACCTTTCCATAAATTCCAGGTCCAAATTCTACCGTTATTTTAATTAAATTTTCATATAAATTTTCTTTTTTTAATATTTTTGCACTTATGCTTTCAGAAGTTTGATTATCGGCATTAATTATTAATTTTGCTAAAAACTTTGCAATCTCTCTATCATCAGAAATTCTAACTTTTAAATAATCCCCTTCCTGTAAAATTGCCACATCAACACCTTTAATTGGAGAATATACTGGTTCACATTCAAGTTCAATAAAACCTATCTGATTAACATCATTATCAAATTTTTCCTCATCTTTTTGCTTTTTTTCACCCTCAACCGGATCTTCAAGATTTTCGTTTAGTCCAACAGTTGCACTTATAATTTTCCCCATCTCAAATGGATCAATTTTTAAATATCTAAACTTGACAATAATATTCATCTCTGTAGTTAATTCATTCAAAATTGAAGTAAAAAAATTTATAACCCCTTCCTCTAAATGATCTTGATTTGTTAAATTTGTTAAATGAAATAACTTTTCTAAATATTTTGGATTATTTAATTTTTCTTCAATCCCTTTTATAATAAAATTAAAGTCAGAAGTAACTTCTGTAACTTCTATAAGCTGTCTAATTTCTTTTGGATCTTTAAACAAATCCAAAGACAGCAATTGGGAATTATCGGATACAGTTAAATATAATTTTTCTAACTTATTGCTATGTAAATTTAATATTATTAATATAATACCATATGCTTTAATTCCTATTAGTCCAAACTTTACAATCAAACAACCAATATTTTTTTCAAAAGAAGACAAAATTTTTTTAGCCCCTTCTAAATCTCCGCCAGTAAAAATAAGCAAAGATTTAGCAAGCTGTGGATCTGCACCAGTTTCTTCTATTAATTGTTCTAAGGATGATTTTGCCATATTTTAAACCTTTTGTTAAATTACTTATTCATTTTTCAACATTTCCTTAATTACTTTTGCTATTTTTTCAGGTTTATTTTCAATCTTCGAACCCTTTGAGAAATAAATATACTTATCATCAATACCTTTAATTTCTCCTGAAATTGAAGGCATTTTAGATGTTGCGCAAATTTTTGCTGCCTCTTCCGCAGAAATAGAATTTCTATTAAATTCAGTATCTCCCTCAACAATATCACTATCAGCCAATATATTTATATTAATTTGTTCTTTCTTTTTTTCTTCATTCATTTCTTCTATAATAGAACTTTTATAAAATTCTTGATTTTTGGAAGAATCACCTGATTTTTTACTTAAAAAATCTTTTAATTTTGTCGGGTTACTCTCCTTTTCCTCCTTAATTTCTTTACCAATATCAGTTTCATCTTCATTAAGTTTTGCAAATAATTTTTCATATGAAATAGGTTCTTCTTCATCTGAAATTATAGTTGCATTGGACAAGTTTTTATTTTTATCTAAATTTGAAGTGGAAAAATTTTGCCCTTCTTCAATAACAACATCTTCATCTTTATTTACATTTTTATTTACATTTTTATTAACTTCTTTAGATGTGTAACTGTTTTCTGGTCCAATATTCCCAACAAATTTATTCAATAAATATACAAGAGTAAATCCAAGTCCTCCCAATAATATTGCAGAAAGCAAAGATCTAAATAATACTGTACTAAATGAAGAACCGGCAAAAATAGATAACAATAAAGAAATAAAAAATCCAATTATTGCTAAAATTAACGCAAGTAAATATCTTTCTTGCAAAACCAGCTTCCTTTTTTAACTGTTTTTCCACTTAATATTATATTTTTTTTATTCTTTAAGTCAATTTTTTGCAAATAAAAATTAAGAATATTTTAAATATTTTTTTAAGAAATTTTGTATTCCCTTTCCCTCAACAACATTTATATGCTCAAGTTGAGACAAAACATGATCAATACCAATAGATGCCTTAGATTTTGGATTTAAAATATAAAAAGGCTTTTGAACCTTAACAGCTTTTTCAACAATTTCATCATTCATAATAAAACCTAAATTTTCAACCTTTATAGAAAGGAACTGGAAAGATATATTTATAATCCTATCTGCAACTCTCTTACCTTCAATTATTGATTCGCACTTATTAATTACAAGTTTTATTGGTATATCTTTATCAAGAGCATAAATAGATTTTATAATTCCGTAAGCATCTGTAATTGCAGTGGTTTCTGGAGTTGTTATTATTATAGTTTCATCAGCAGCTAAAATAAAAGATAAAACGTTATTTGAAACGCCTGCACCAGTATCAATAATTATAATATCTGCATATTCAAGTTCCGAAAGTGAATTGATAAAAATCTCCCTTTGCTCATCTGTTAAATTTGCTAACTGAGAAAAACCAGAAGCCCCAGCAATTATTTTAATCCCATAAGGAGTATCTAAAACTATCTCTTTTAAAGATTTTTTATTTTTTATTACATGGTAAAGGTTATATTTAGGGATAATTCCAAGTATAACATTTACATTTGCAAGACCAAGATCGGCATCCATTACTATTACTTTTTTACCCAGTTTAGAATAACCAATAGCAAGGTTAACTGCAAAATTGGTTTTCCCAACACCACCTTTACCAGAAGATACAGTAATTATCTTTGTTTTCTGCTTTTTATTAGAATTTTGGACAATCTGTTTTAATTGCTGCTCTTGATTAATCATCCTTATCTCCTAATACTTTAATATTAAACAATTTCAGAACTTAGTGCAAGTTTCAAAATAAAATCTTCATCAGGTTCAATTAAATTTTTCGTCATTTCTTGACCATTAGTAATATATGATATTGGAAAATCATATTTAGATATCGCACTTATTACCTGTCCAAAAGTTGATGTTTCATCAATTTTTGTAATTATTAGATGTGTATAATTTAAAAATTTAAATCTTTCAAAAATGTCTATTAAATCACAATATTTTGTTGTCGCGGCAATTGTTAAAAAAGTCTTGATATTTTTCTTTTTTACATCCAGAATATCTTTTATTGAACCGAGCATTCTGCTATCTTTCTGAGATGTTCCGGGACTATCCACAAAAATAACATCATCTTTTTCAGTAATTAGTGAAATATAATCATCTCTTTTCATTATAGGATAAAATGGGACCTGTAATATTTCTGCTGCAATTTGAAGATGAGCATAACCACCTATTTTTGCTTGATCTGCACTTAAAAGTTTTACCTTATAATTTTGATTCACCTTTGCATTTGTTGCTAATTTAACTATAGTTGTTGTTTTTCCAACCCCTGTAGGTCCAACTAAAACAGCAATATCATTTTTAGTTATTCTTTTTTTATCCACTTTAATTTTAGAAGAAATATATTCTAATGCCTTTTGTCTTATTAAATCGATAGAATTTGATTCTTCATATGTTAAATTTTTAGATAAATATTCAAAAAGCTCTTGCTGAAAATCTTTTGCATAATCTAGATTGGTTAAGGAATTTATATATTTATCTAACACTGTTTCTATTTTTATATTTGATGATGTAATATCATTAAGTTTTTTCTCAATCTGCTCTAGTTTTTCAACAATAGGGTTGTCGGCTATTTTTATTCTTCTATTTTGATCATCATTTTCCTCTTCGGCAATATCATTGTAGACAGGATCGAAAGCATAATCTTCCGGCTTTATTTTTTCATTTATTGACATTTTATAGTTAATATCTGAAAAATACTTAGAGTTGTTTAAACTCTCTGTATTTATCTTTGAAATTTGTAAATCCTTAGTATTTAAAGCATTTTTCTTTAATTTAGCAGCTTTTAAAAGTTCTCTTTTCTGTTTTTGAAGATAATCTTCATCTCTAATTCCAGCAATCATGACATATTTTACCTTTTTTAATAGTCCCTTCTTTTTCTGTTCAACCTTAATAACATAAGCATCTTCACCATACTCACGAATCAATTTTTCTTTTAAATCCTTTACACTTTCACCTTCCAAAGTTATATAATGCATTAATTCTCCTCCTGTTGTTCAATTATTGAAATTTGTCCAACATATTCAAGTGAAATTGAAGGAGAAATTTCTGATGTTGAAAGTATAACTGCCCTTGGACAAACCGTTGAAGTTATTGATCTGATATTTCTTCTTATTCTTGGACTTGTTAATATTATAAAATAGTCCAGCTTTTTATTAATAGATTCCTGCTCATATTTTAAAATTGTATTTATAAAATTTGGCAAAAATTTAGGTGGAAATGTATAAATCCCAAGTCTTTCCGATTTTTCGAACTCATTTGCAAGGTAATTTTCAAGCTTGGGATTAAAGGCATAAACTCTTAATCTTCCTTTTTCGTCAGAATAAGTTCTACATATTTGGTTCTTAAGTTTCTGTCTAACAAATTCAGTAACTAAATCCGGATCTAAATTTTTATTTTGATTTAATTTATCAGCAACTGTTTCCAGTATAGTAGTAATATTTCTAATTGAAATCTTTTCGGCTAATAGATTTTGAAAAACTTTTTGTAAAAATCCAATATTAGTAACTGATTCTACTTCACTAACTAAAGTCTTATATTCTTCTCTAATTGAATCTATTATTTTTTTAACTTCCTCTCTTCCAAGCAAGCTATCTACATTAGCAATAATTGTTTCTATAAGGTGAGTTGCAATAACTGTTGCGCAATTTATAACTGTATAACCAAAAGATTCCGCAACGTCTTTTTTTGCATGATCTATCCATACAGCTTCAAGATTATATGTTGGTTCTTTTGTCTCAATACCATCTATCTTTTCAGAAATAGTTCCTGGATTAATAGCTAAAAATTTATCCGCAAATAATTTCCATGAAGCAACCTTAACCCCATGAATTTTTATTGCATATTCATTTGCTTCAAGTTTTAATGAATCCCTGACAACTATCGGGGGGACAATCATGCCATAATCATAAGCAACCTGTTTTCTAACATTTGCAATTCTATCGAAAAGATCTCCTCCCTGACTTTTATCTACAAGTGGTATCAAAGAATAACCAATTTCTAAAGCTATTGGCTCGATAGGAACAAGTTTATCTATTATTACAGGTTTTTCTTCTTCTTTTCTCTCTTCTTTCTTAATTTCTTCAAACTTCTTCGTTCTTTGCATTGTGTATGCAAGGTATCCAAATAAAATTCCTAAAGGAATAAAAACATAAAAAGGAAACCCTGGAACAAATCCAAAAAACAATAATGATCCACTTAAAACCCAAATAGGAAGAACCGATTTAGTCGATTCTCTTTTGAATTCAGAACCGAGTGAATCGGCAGCTTCAGATCTTGAAACTATAATGCCGGCTGAAATACCATTTAAAAGAGATGGTATTTGTGAGACAAGTCCATCACCAACTGTAAATATTAGAAATGTTTGCATCGCTTCTTGAAATCCCATTCCAAATTTTAAGCTACCGATTAAAATTCCTCCAATTATATTTACAAGTGTTATAAAAATACCTACAATAACATCTCCAGAAACGAATTTTGAGGCACCATCCATTGATCCATAAAAATCTGCCTCCCTTTGAAGAGCCTGTCTTCTTCTTAATGCTTCTTGTTCATTTATAATTCCAGCAGCAAGATCAGAATCTATCATCATCTGCTTTCCAGGCAAAGAATCCAATGCAAATCTTGCAGCTACTTCAGACATTCTGGTTGTTCCTCGAGCAATAACAATATACTGAACAGCAATTATAATAATAAATATTACTAGACCTACTACAAAATTGCCTCCAACAACAAAAGAACCAAATGCCGTAATAAGTCTTCCCTTAAATGATGGTCCTTGACTTAATATTAGTCTTGTTGAAGATATATTTAATCCAAGCCTCATAAGAGTCATAAGTAATAGTAGACTTGGAAAGATTGATATTTCTAATGGATTTACTGAAAATATAACTAAAAAAAGAACAAACAATGAAAATGCTAGGGATAATGACATAAAGAAATCGAGAAAAAAGGTAGGCAGTGGTATAATAAACATAAGTAATATTGTCATTATTCCAATTGCTATTAAAATGTCAGGAGAATTTAATATTTTGTTTAAGTTTAATTTTGGTCTAACTACATCAGCCATTTATAGGCCTCCAAAACTGTATTTTCTATTTTTTCTTCTTGAATATTCCTTATAAATATATTTATAAATATTTGCAACGACATAAAGCATATCTTCTGGTATATAATCTCCAACAGAAACCCTACTATATAATTCTCTTGCTAAAGGCTTATTTTCTATAGTAATAATATCATTTTCAAAAGCAATTCTTTTAATTTGCTGAGCTAAAAGATCCTCTCCTTTTGCAACTACTTTTGGAGCAGGATCAATACCCATTTCATATTTTAATGCAACTGCATAGTGAGTTGGGTTAGTAATAACAACATCTGCTGTTTTGACATTTTGAAGACTTTTTCTTTGAGCTATTTCTCTTCTTTTTTTATTTAATGCCTGCCTAACCTCAGGTCTTCCTTCCTGTTCATAAAGTTCATCAAGAAGCTCTTGTCTACTCATTTTTAAAGAATCAATATATCTTTTTCTTTGCATCAGATAATCTATTACAACAATGACGATAAGTATAATTATCATCCTTAAAAATATTGATTTAAATAGATTAATTCCAAGTTCAATTGTTTTCTTGTAAGAATCAGAAATAGATTCGAATAAATTACCTAAAGAATAATTAATCGCTAAAATTACTATTGATAAAAGTCCAATAACAAGAGCCAAACTTTTTAATAAATTGACCAATCCTTCAACACTAAAAATTCTTTTAAAATATGCCGAAAAATTTGGAGCGATTCTATTAAGGTTTGGCGTAATTAAAGATGGAACTACCAGAAATCCAATCTGAGCTACATTTGCAATTATTGATGCAACTATTGGTGGAATGAAAATTATTGCAAAAACCGGTAACAATTGATTTAATGAGTATTTTATAAAATAATCCAAATTTTCTATTGTAAAATCAAGATCAACTTGAAAGAAAAAATATATTAAATTTATAATTCTTTGCCAAATTATTGGGAAAAATATGAAAATTGAAATTAATGTTGCTAAAAGTGAAGAAAGAGTCACGATTTCTTGAGATTTTAAAACCTGACCTTTTTCTCTGGCCCTTTTCTTTTTTGTCTCAGTTGGAAGTTCAGTTCTACCTTCATCCTCTGCAGCAAATCTTTGTAAATCAAGTTTTGGAATATTTTTTAAATTTATATTTTCAAAAAAAAGCCAACCTGTATCTGTAAAATCATTTTTTTCAATCAAATTTAATTTCAAACACATACCTTTTTTTCTTTATTTTTCTTTCTTTTTTTCTTTTTTTGCTTTTTTATTTTTTTGTTTGTTTTAAATTCTTCTTTTTTTTGATTTATAATTATTTTAACTTATTATCTTTTTTATTTTATTCATTTATTTTATTATTTTATTCATTTATTTTATTTTTTTTTAAATTTTTTCTTTATCATTATTTTTTTATCTATTTACCATCTTCATTTTTATAAAAATTTAGTTTATT
>FWWL01008596.1_pt1 | contig 12994 bp, 7 predicted proteins | sample 2228331 | NCBI WGS metagenome assembly FWWL01 (sample SAMEA103939775, study PRJEB20133) | metagenome | reverse complement strand
GGAAGAGCGCGCTCACTACATCAACAATTTTGAGCGCACCTACGATGGCAAACTATGGGGAATGGGGTGGTATCTTTCGGGTAACCCCATGGTCTATAACCCAACCCTGTTCGAAAAAGCCGGCATTACCGAGTTGCCGCAAACTTGGGATGACTTAATTGCAGCCTGTGACAAACTGAATGCGATTGGGGTAACCCCCATTTCGGGTGGCTTGAAGGATGGCTGGTTTGGTGGTTGGCTGTTCTCGATTCTCGGCCGCCAAAATCTGGATAGCGAAAAGGACTTTATGAAAGCTTCGATCGGAGAAGCGAAATTCACCGACCCGGCTTATGCCGAATGGTGGGAGCGCCTCAACCAGCTCAAAGAAGCGAAATGTTGGAACGCGGATATTAATTCCGTAGACTACCAGCAGGGCCAAGATCAGTTCGTTCAGGGCAAATCGGCGATGATCTTTGGCAACGATACCTTCTTGAAGGGTTGGGCGGATATTATTGGTTGGGACAATATGGGTGTCATGCGAGTTCCCAAATATGGGACTGGCAAACTGGCAGATACCTATGTGGTTACCGCTCAAGGTTTGGGGATCACTTCGTGGTCGAAGCACAAGCAAGAAGCAGCCGACTTTCTGATGTTCACCCATACGCCCGATCGGCTCAATGCTTGGTTCAAGTACACGGGTGTCTTACCAGCGGATGACCGCTTCGATACCTCCCAAATCGATCAACCTATCCTCAAGACGATCTTCGATTGGGTTGTGCAATCTGCAGGCCCGAACTTGGAGAACTTCATCCCCAGCATGTTGGACGAACAGGCGATGTTCACCGGCACGCAATTGCTGTTTGCCGGCGATAAGACCCCTGCCGAATTAGCCCAACTAGCTGAAGAAGTTATCCAAAAGTGGCGTGAGCAGAATCCGGATCAATTGCAGAACTTTATCAATTGGTATTCGAAATAGCACTCAACGCCTTGAGCTAATTACCAAGCTGGGCGCAAACCGAAAGGCTGACTTGCGCCCAGCTTCTAAAAAATCAATTGCTTTGTTTAGCGGAGTCGCATGATGTCACTTGGTAGCGCCAATCGTTATAAACTTCTCCGCCGAATTGAGCCCTATCTGTTTCTGTTACCGGCTCTGGTGGTCATCGGTTTGATCTTCGCCTTTCCCATTGTGCGCTTGGTCACCTTGAGCTTCCAACGTCCGTTTCAGGGGGAGATGCTTTTCGTTGGCTTAACCAATTATCAGGCAATTTTCAAGGATGCGGTCTTTCTGAGCGCTGTGCGCAATAATCTCACGTTGTTAATCAGTGTCCCGATTATGGTTTCGATTGCGTTGATTCTGGCGATTTTCTTATTCGATCGCATCCGAGGCTGGCAATTTTACCGCACCACGCTGTTTTTGCCCTATCTGTTACCGATCACGGTTGTTGGCTTAATCTTTTCCTACATCTTTCAATTGAGCGGCGTTTTGAACGATTTCCTCAAAGTGATTGGTTTAGAACGCTTTATCTTGGATTGGCTGGGCAGTACCAAGTTAGCTTTGCCAACGTTGATGTTTGTTATTGTGTGGAAAGAAGTCGGTTTTGGGATTGTGCTTTTCCTCGCCCGCCTGATGTCGGTGGAAGAGGAGCTGTTCGATGCTGCCAAAATCGATGGCGCCAACTGGTGGCGATTGCAATGGCATATTACGATTCCTCAACTGGCTACGACGATTGAGTTTTTCACGATTGTGTCGATCATTACGATTTTGTCTTGGGTCTTTGGCTATGTCTACGTGATGACCGGCGGGGGACCCGGAAACGCAACCATGGTTACGGCATTATTTATTTATCTGACCGGTTTTCGTTATAACCAGATGAATATTGCCTCTGCGGTGTCCGTGATCCTGCTGCTGGTTACCGGCATCTTTATCTTCCTTGAGCTGCGGTTGCGCGAGCGCTCCGTCGCTCTGGAGGAAATACCATGAAGCCCATCGATCGCATTTTTAGCCTGATCGGCAGTTTTATCCGTCAGGCACTGGTCATCAGCGCAACCCTGCTATCGCTGTTCCCGGTCTATTTTATGATTGTTTCGGCGTTCAAGACGCGCTTTGAGTACATTGAGGATAAGTGGGGCTTGCCTCAATCCCTCTACTTAACGAATTTCAACACGGCTCTAGCGGGAGAAAAATTTTTCATCCGCTTTGCGAATAGCTCAATCCTGACAGTTGGATCGGTGCTGATTTCCTTGCTCATCGCCTGTCTGGCAGCTTATGCTTTTGCGCGCATGGAGTTTTACGGCAAACGCACCTTGTTCAATATTATCCTTTCCTTGATGGTTGTGCCGCCGGTCGTGATGATTGTGCCGTTGTTTGTCGCCATGGTGCGCTGGAATCTGGTTAACACCTATCATGGCACGATCATGATCTATACCGGCTTGTTATTGCCTTTCTCGATTTACTTGATGACCAATTTCTTCCGCACCATCCCGCGCGAGATCATTGAAGCTGCCCGCATTGATGGTTGTTCAAGCTTACGGGTTTTCTGGAATATCATGATGCCCCTCTCTGCGCCTGCTCTGATCACTTTGATCGTGGTCAATGCTTTGTGGGTGTGGAATGAGCTGCTGATTGCTTTGGTATTCATGCAAAAAGATGAGTTGAAAACCTTGATGGTGGGGATTGCAGCATTGCGCTCGCGTAATTATGTCGATATTCCCGCAACCATGGCGGGGCTGTTGATCGCCACCATTCCGATTGTGGTGGTTTATATGTTCGGGCAACGCTATTTCATCCGCGGCCTGACCGGCGGAGCGGTCAAGTGAGCTCAACCGAGCTAAGCCAAAGAGAACTGGGGTGGATTGCCTTGCGGGGAGAGATGCCCCCGCGCCTGCCGTTTATTACGCGCTTAGAAGCCTGGCATCGCAGTCATCAGCGCACCCAAAGCTTGCCACCTCACATGGCAGACTGGGATTTAGATCGCCTTCATCAAGAGGTGGGGGTTGGACGGTTGAAATTCGTCAATGCCTATGCCTTCCGCTTGCGGGGGGTGGAGGTGCGCGCTCGCTTTGAGGGCGAGACCTTTTATCATGAGTACGAACCCGTCATCGAAAATTTCCCCAGCTTTTGGGATATCGTTTCGACTACCAAGGCAGGCATCACCGAGACCGATCTCATTACCCCTGAAGGCACCTTACACTTAAGGCATGGATTGTTAGAAGAGCATATCCTGAGCGGATTAGACCCCTATCTGCAAAAGCATTTGATCTCCCAACCGGAAGATTATCCGATTGTCGAAGCGCTCATCGAGCGCATGGAGTTTGTGCCGTTGTTCGAGAGCGTCAAGAGCTGGCAGGATCAAATTGGCGAGCATGGCTTGGTCGTGCCGCTTTTGCAGCGCATTCCTTTCCAGCAGCTTCTCTTGGAATATCTGGGTGAGATCAACTTGTTCAAAGCGCTGCATTACGAACGGCAACGGGTCGAGCGACTGATGCAGTTGTTAGATGAGCAGCTTTTCGATGTCCTTCCCCGTTTAGCGCCTTTAGATGCAGGCGATCCTCAAGGGACAGCGTATGTTGAATTTCCCGATAACTTACATGGCATGATGACCAGCCCGCCGCTCTTCCGCAAGTATTGCCTCGAGGCTTACCAAAAGTACACAGCCATCTTACATGGTCAGGGCAAGAAGGTCGGCAGCCACACCGATGGAGACATGCGCACCTTATTATCCATGTTGCCCGAAAGCGGCTTGGATGTCTGTGAGTCGTTCTCGCAACAACCCCTGACCAGTTGTACGTTTGAAGAGGCTTGGCAAGCTTTCCAAAATGGTCCCCTGATTTGGGGGGGGATCCCGTCAACGTGGTTGGAGGAGCAAACATCGCAGGAGGAATTCGAGAGAAATCTAGAATCGCTCTTATCGTTGATAGATCGGCCCATTTTGCTAGGGGTGGTTGATTTATTCATGCGCCACAATTCTATTGAGCGGGTGGCGCAGATTGCCCAGAGATTAAAACAACTGGAGGTGCGTCATTAAGCACTTGATCCACGTTGGAGGCAATTCCACCTAGGAGGCAGAATGGTGTCTTATCAGGAAAATGGTTCACACCCGCTGTTGAGGAAACGGGTTGGCTTGCGGGAAGTCGCCAAAGCTGCCCAGACCTCTATTGCCACCGTATCGAGAGTCTTGAACAACACCGGCTATGTCTCACAGGAGAGCCGCCGTCGCGTTTTAGAGGCAGTGCGTCAGCTCAATTATCAACCCAATCTGCGTGCCAAGGCGTTACGCCAACGCTATAGCCAAACGATCGGTTTGATTATCCCCAACTTGCTCAATGCCTATTACACTGCCCTCGCTGATCAGATCAGCATGTTGCTCAACCGGGAGGGCTTTCAATTATTGCTTTCTTCCACCCGTGACGAAGCCGCTGTCGAGCGCACAGCCTTGCAAAAACTAATTGGACATGATGTGGATGGCTTGATCTGGGTGCCCACTGCTCCGGATGAGGAATTACTAGACCACTTGAACTCACAGAATATTCCCACCGTTTGCATTGTTCGTCAGGTCAAGGGTGCAGCCCTGGATGCGATCGTCTTTGAGGATTTCAAGGGCGCCAAAGCCGCCACCGAGGAATTGCTCAGGGTTGGACATCGGCGGATTGGTTATATTGGTGGCGATATTGTTTATAGCAGTAATTACGACCGCTGGCAGGGCTTTTTGCAGGCGATGAAGGAGGCTGGTATCCCCACCGAAGACTGTTGCGTGCGCCTAGGCGCCTTGCGCAGCGAATGGGGGGCGAAAGCCGCCGATGAACTGTTGCGCTTACAGCCGCCGCCGACGGCTCTGTTTGTCGCCAGCAATGCGATCATGCCCGGCGTCATCAAAACCCTGCGCGCTCATGGCGTGGAAATTCCCCATCAGATTTCCCTGATCTGCTTCGATGATTTAGATTGGTTTTCATTCTCTCAGCCACCGATTAGCGCAGTGGCGACCAGCCACACCCATTTGGCTCAAGAATGTGTCGATTTGCTCTTGCGCCGTATCATGGGTGAGGATGATGACTTACCGCGTCCGCTACTCAGACAAATTAGCTTCGAGCTCGTTTTGCGAGCTTCAATCGCTGCGCCGCAGCTTGTCTGAAGGGCGAAATGTTTAGACCTAAACCAAGGAGTATGTCATGAAAAGTGGCGCTAAAGCCGGTAATTTGACCATTCTCTCGGATGATCAGCTTGACCGCATCTATCAGGCATCCTTAGACCTTTTGATGGATCCGGGGATCTTTAGCGAATCGGATTTGTTCCTCGATATTTTTGAACGCGGCGGGGCTAAGGTGAACCGCGATACGCGCTCCATTCATATTCCCCCTGAAATGGTAGCTTGGGCAATTGAACAAGCGCCGAAATCGTTCATCCTGCACGGGCGGAATGATCCGGCGATGGATTTGCAAATTGAATTGGGGCGTGTTTACTATGGTATGGGGGGAACTTCTGAGCCGATGTTTTGGGACTATGAAGCCCGTCGTCCACGCCAACCGACCAAGCAAGATATGATCAACAATACGCGTGTCGGACATGCGTTGGAGAACATCGATTTTGTGCAAACGTTGTGTATGTCGGGGGATATGCCCACTTCGACCATCTTTTTCCATGATTTCGATGCTATCCTGCGCAACACGACCAAACCGACAGTGATCAATATCCTAGAGCGTCCTTTCACACAAAAATTACTTGCCATGGTAGCGGCCGCCAGTGGGGGCGAGAGTGCATTACGTGAAAAACCGTGTGCCTTGGGCATCACCACCCCGATAACGCCGCTGAAAATTGCGGTGATGAACGAAGGGTTGGTTGACGCGGTTCAGGCTGGTATCCCGATCTTATACTCCCCTGGACCCTTAATGGGTGCCACGGGTCCGGCGACGGTTGCTGGGACGGTGGTTTTGACCAATGCTGAGGTGCTGTTTGGGGTTGTGTTGACTCAGCTAATCAAGCCAGGCGCCAAGGTGGTCTTGAAGCCTGATACCGATGTTTTCGATATGCGCACGACCCAAGTGACCTACGGCAGCCCGGAGCAAGATTTGGGCAAAGTTGCCATGGTGCAGCTTGCTAAACGCTACGGCATCCCCATCTACGGATTGGGTGGCGGGGTCGAGGCAAAATTGCCGGATGCCGAGGCGGCAGCCGAAGCTGCCCTGACCTTGCTAGTGGTGAGTTTGGCAGGCATGACTCTGTGCCAGGCAAACGGCACGCTCGCCTTTGGACAATATGGATCGCCAGAGATGGCGATTATCTGCGATGAGATCATCCGCCATGTTAAGCGCATCCTGCAGGGTTTTGAGGTCAATGACGATACCCTTGCTGTCGAAGTCATCCGTCAGGTAGGGTATGGGGGCAGTTTCTTAGGTCATCCGCACACCAGTCGGTACTTCCGCAAAGAGTTGTTCTTCCCGGTGCTCTTTAAGCGCCAGACGATTGACGAATGGCTGAAGGCGGGTGGAAAAACAGTCGATCAGGTTGCCCACGAGAAAGTGTTGGACATTCTTGAAAAGGCAAAGCCGGTCGAACTCTTGCCCGGCGCGGACGAAGCGCTTGAACGCGCCTTGCAAGACGCCATTCGAGATGCTTAGTTAGCATCGTTTGACAGAGCCATGCTTACGCCTCAGCACAAGGAAGACCGCTGAGGCGTTTTTGTTGCGGCAAAAATATGGACGGGAAAAGCTAACCGCTTCTCTCTCCCAACAAAATTGTAAGAATCCGTTGGTTGCAAATCGGCTATAATGCAAATCAGAGGATGTAATGGATATTTCTGTTCTTGTGCTGGTGGCGGTCATTTGTGTCGCCGTGGCAGTGTTGATCGGCTATCTGCTGGCAACTGTATTGGGGGGCAAATACTCTCTACCGCCTCCGCCACAGGCACGCCAAGAGGGTTTGGATCACTTGATCAGTTTTTGGACTGACCGTCAATTGCGCCAAATCATCCCTCAGATTGACGGCAAAGTCATCGTAGCGCCCAATTTGCTAAAGGAAAACGAACGTCGTCAGCTTTTGCTGCTCTATCAGGCTTTGCGTAAATGGCTAAATCTCGAAGCGACTGTAGTGCAGGATGCCGCCGAACCGCCTGCCCAAACGGCGACCCTATCCCCCTCGATGTCTGGGGTGCAAGTGGAAGAGCAGCTCTCCTCTATCCCAGCATCCCCCAAAAAGGGAGTGGCCGATTGGCTTGCTCAGTCGCTTCAACCCAAGTCTGCTATCGCCGAACCACCCAAAAGCATTGCCATGCAAGTGGATGAAATCCTGCAGAAAAAGCTGGTGGAACGCGGCTGGAACAAGCGGGGCATTCGGCTGATGGAATTGCCGAACAAAGGTATGGTGGTCTTAATTGGCTTGAACCAGTATGCCACAGTTGATGAGGTGCCAGACCCTGAAATCCAAGCTTTGATCCGCGCCTCGGTCAGCGAGTGGGAGACCAAAATGCTGGGCGGCTAACGATGCCGCCGCCGTTTCTTTTTGGAACTAGCGCCGCTTTTTTCTGTTGGCTCCTGTCGTTGGGGGGTGGGGGCAACCACTGTGCCTTGGTCGTCTGTTGCCTCTTCAGCGGCTAAAGCTGCTCTCTCTTCCGAAACGGGGCTGCGCTCTGCAGTCTGGACGACCTCGATTTGGCGCGGCCGATAGGTGAACATGCGGGAAATGACGCCGAGGCGCATGTTTTGAATCAGTTCTTGAAAGAGTGTCGATGCACGGGATTTATACTGCACCAATGGATCGCGCTGCGCATAGGCCTCCAGCCCGATCGAGACTCTGAGGGCTTCCATTTGAGTTAGGTAATCCACCCACAATTCAGAGATGACACCCAACAGCAATTGCCGATAGATGATGGTCAGGGCGCGCTTTCCAAGCCCGGCAATGATGGTTTCTTGCGTTTCTCTCGCTAGACTTTGGATAGGCACAGAAAGAGCTTGTTGATCGAACTGCTCATCGAGGGCTTTTAGGATTGCTGAGCGGGTTGTTTCATCTAGTTCTGCCAGACTGTAGTGAGCAATCTTTTGAAATTCTTCGACTCCTAAAAGGAAACGGTGCGCTTGTTGGGCGGCTTCGAGGTGCGCTAAAACTTCCTGAGCGACTTCTTGGGGGGAGCGTCCCTCCAAATAGCGGGCAGCCAGAAAAACATAATTCAAGCGCGGCGTCACAATTAGAACGCGGCGATGGGTGCGTTTATCGAAAACCGTTTGTTGGCTTTGCGCCATCATAATGAGCAGGTGAACCACCGCAGATGGCTCAAGGTACCCCTCGACTTTACCGAGGATCGAGTCGAGGTCGCGCGCAATCGCCCCGGCAGAGTCATTGTCATCCTTGCCCAGCCATTGCTGGCGGCGATTAACAAGCAGTTGATCGATCACGTCGAACAGGGTGTCTTCTAATTCATCCCACGATCGGGTGGGGGCAAGGGCATTTTTCAGGTTGCTTTCGTCTTGAAGACGACGGGCGATTGCCCCGCTCACGCGGATGATGGTTTGGTTCCATAGTATTTCCTGTACTTGGGACTTTATGATTTCCTCCAGCGCTTGCGGTTCTTCTTTCAGCAAACGGAGATGCTCATTCGAGAGCTTGATCGGTAAGCGCACCAGGCTGTTGAGTTCCTCTGCTAGTTGACGGGTATTGATGGACTGCTCATCGTTATCTTCTTCCAGGTTGCTAAGGAAAGTCTCAACCGCTTCAAAACGTTCTTCCAGTTGGCTTTCATAACGTTCACGGATTTGTTCTAACAGCTCGGTCAGCACGCGGCGATGATGTTCTTCTTCCGCTTCCATTGCCATGCGGGCGATTTCAAGGAGAGCGGGTTTGATCTGTGAAACGGGGATGGCGGTTTTACCATTCAATTTAACGGAGCAACGCTCGATGAGCTCTTCTGAAACCAGTTTCAACGTAAAGGATGGGAAGAGATGATGATTGACAGCAAAGGGAGGTTGAACTTGTTCCAACCACGAGAGCAACCGCCATGGCCCTTCCTCCTCACGCAAGGCTTCGGGAACACGGCGGGAGATTTCCGTCTGCAACATTTCGGTGACGTCATCGTGTAGGTCTTCTTTGGTAAAGATTCGGTCGCGTTGCTTGTAGATGCTCAACCGTTGGCTGTTCAGGACGTCATCGTACTCGAGCAGATGCTTGCGGATATCGAAGTTTGCCCCTTCGACGCGGGTTTGGGATTGTTCGATCAGGCGGCTGACGAGGTTCATTTCCAACGGCAAAGCGTCGTCCATCTTGAAGCGTTGCATCAGGGCATCGGCTTGTTCACCGCCGAACAGGCGTAACAGATCATCCTCCATCGAAAGGTAGAAGCGCGATGAGCCTGGATCGCCTTGTCGGGCGGCACGGCCGCGCAGTTGGTTATCTATGCGCCGCGCTTCATGCCGTTCGGAGCCGATGACATGTAAACCGCCCAACGCGCGCACTTTCTCCATCTCATCCATGTACCGCAGGAAGTCGTTGACTTGAACGTCATAGATCCCATAATCACCGGGGTCTAATTTGAGCAGCGCCTCTCGTCGTTCTTGAAGGGACATTTCGAAGGGATCCGAGTACCCGGCGCGGCGCAGGACGCGGTGCACGGCAGAAATGGTTTCTTCTTTGAGTTCGCCGCCTAGCTTGATGTCAACACCGCGACCGGCCATATTGGTGGCGATGGTCACAGCGCCAAAGGCGCCTGCGCCAGCGATGATCTGGCTCTCTTCAGTGTGTTTGCGGGCATTCAGCACTTGATGCGGGATACCCCCCTGGAGGATTGCCAGTAAGCGCTTTTCATCCTGTTCTTCGAGAGAGAGGATTTGGCGCAATCGGGCGAGGTTGGTGGGCTCTTCAGGGTTGAAGGGAAGATCCAGCTCACGCGCCAATTTGCGCATCTGGGTCAGATCGAGTTTCTCCAATGGTTCATTGAGGAAAAGCAGCTCTGGAATCTGGTGACCGTCTTCTTCGCGGTTATTCTTTTCAAACCATGTCGTGCGTAGAAGAATCACTTGTGCGAGGCGACGCAGCGGTTCGGCGCGCAAGCGAGATGAGAGGCGTTCGGACATCTCGACTGAGGTCGTGCCGACCAAAAGAGGGCGTCCACGAGCGTGGTTTTGGATGATCTCTTGCATGATTGCCCGCAGCTTGGCTTCTTGGGTGCGATAGACAACATCCGGGTAGTCTTTTCGCTTCCAGTAGACAGGCTTCTTTTCGGGGTCATCTTTGCGTGCGTAATAGCGATACTTGTATCCCCATTCATCTTTGCTTTCCAGTTCGATGAGGCCCGAATCGGGCTGCATGGCGTGATATTCCAAATTGGTCGGGATGGCAACCACTCCCAACTTATAAATCTTATCGAACTCTTCTGCCTCGGTGACGGCCGTACCGCTCATACCGGCAAGCTTTTCGTACATGCGGAAGTAATTTTGGATGGTAATCGTGGCGTAAGTGACATTTTCGGGTTGTACGCGCACACCTTCTTTAGCTTCCACCGCTTGATGTAAGCCATCTGACCAGCGTCTTCCGGGCATCAGCCGGCCGGTAAACTCATCGATGATAATGACTTTTCCGCCTTGAACGAGGTAATCTTTATTGCGATGGAATAGGAATTGAGCGCGCAGGGCTTGTTCCAGATAGCCAAGTAGGCGTGCCTGTTCGGGGGTGACATCTTCGGGACGATCAGGGTCGCGCAGCGGGATGCCCAGCAATTCTTCGACATGTACCTCGCCGATTTCGGTCAACGCTACACTGCGATCGCGCTCGTTGACCTCGTAATCTTCGGGTCGCAAGGCGCGCACGACTTGCGCCATACGAGTGTACCATTCGACATCTTCAGAGGCTGGCCCGGAGATGATCAGCGGAGTGCGCGCTTCATCGATGAGGATATTATCGACCTCGTCTACAATGGCGTAATAATGACCGCGCTGGACACGATCCTCTAGGCTCCAAGCCATGTTATCGCGTAGGTAATCGAATCCAAACTCGCTGTTGGTGCCATAAACGATGTCCGCAGCATAGGCTTCGGCGCGCGGCACCATGCGCAGTTGGTGTTGATCTTCATGGGGCGATTGACGTTCTAAATCGACCACGAAGGCTTTCTTGCCATTCTCGGTGCGGGCTGCCATTTGCAATACCCCCACCGACATGCCTAGCGCGTTGTAGATCGGTGCCATCCAGCGGGCATCGCGCCGTGCCAGGTAATCGTTGACGGTGACCAGATGAACCCCTTTTCCGCTAAGGGCGTTCAGATAAAGGGGCAGGGTGGCAACCAACGTTTTTCCTTCGCCGGTGCGCATTTCGGCGATTTTGCCTTGATGTAAGACAATCCCACCGATGAGTTGGACATCATAATGGCGTAAGCCGATCGTGCGCTTGCTGGCTTCGCGGACAGCCGCAAAGGCTTCCGGCAAAAGGTCGTCCAGTGACTCTCCTTCCCGCAAACGCTGACGAAACTCAACCGTTTTGGCTGCTAGCGCGTCATCGCTTAGCGCCTCGAATTCTTTTTCGACGGCGTTGATCTCATTGACGATCAGAGCGTATTTTTCAATTTCTTTTTTATTGGGGTCACCCCCGATCAGTGTGACAAACCTTCTCAACATAGACATTACCTCGAATGGGGATTATAGCACAGGCGATGTGTTGCTTTGACGGATTAGAATGTTATAATTTATTCATCTCGGTGGGGATTGGGGAGACGAAGGATTTGGAGGAAAAAATGAACGAAAAAGCAGGTGCACAGATTAGTCGACGCGCTTTTATCCAATCGGCATTGATTCTCTTGATCATGATGATTGCTGCTGGTATGCTTACTTTGGTTTTACCAGCCGGTGAATATCAACGTTCGATCATCGAGGGGCGCGAGGTGATTGATCCACAATCTTATCGTCAGGTAGAGCAACCCCCTTATCCTATCTGGCGCTGGTTTCTTGCGCCACTCGAGGTGCTAGCAGGGCCAGATCGGTTGACCTTGATCGTCATTCTCCTCTTTATCTTGATGGTGGGTAGCGGCTTTGCCGTTTTGGACAAGTGTGGGATTTTACAAGCCGGGCTTGGACGGTTAATTGGACGTTTTCAGGGCAGGAAATATCTGCTCTTGGCTTTGATTTCCTTATTTTTCATGGCTTTGGGGGCTTTTTTGGGTATCTTCGAAGAGGTCGTGCCTTTGGTGCCCCTGATGCTTGCCTTGTCCTATGTACTTGGATGGGATTCGCTAGTTGGTTTGGGGATGAGCATTCTAGCCACCAATATTGGCTTCTCTGCGGCGATCACCAATCCATTTACCATCGGTGTTGCGCAGCGCATCGCCGGCTTGCCGCCGTTTTCCGGCGCTGGCTTCCGTGCCATCGTCTTTGTCGTGATGTACGGTATCTTCCTGATGTTTATCTTGCGCTATGCCAAACGCATCGAAAGGAAACCACAAGACTCATTGACCTATCAAGAAGATCAACATTTCCGCCAACGCTTTCAAGCTTTGCAGGTTGAGCAATTGACTGCCTCTGCTCCAAAACTATCAACCGCCCTGGCTGTATTCGGGCTTTTTCTGCTCTTGATTTTGTTGGTTTTGGTCTCGGCACCGTTTGTTTCATTTTTGAGCGATTTCAGTTTGCCGCTGGTCGGTTTGCTTTTCTTGATCGGTGGGTTGGCGGCTGGCTTGAGCAGTGGGGCAGGTTGGAAAACCGTGCGCACCGCCTTAGCTGAGGGGGTGGGGGGAATCGCACCGGGTATCCCGCTGATCTTAATGGCTGCCAGTGTCAAATACATTGTTGCTACAGGGGGAGTCATGGATACAATACTACATGAAGCTTCTCGCTCTCTTGGCGATTTATCCCCTTTTGAAGCGGCTTTATGGGTGTATGGCTTGGCATTACTGCTGGAGTTCTTTATCGCTTCGGGATCGGCAAAGGCTTTGTTGGTGATGCCAATCCTTCTGCCTTTGGCTGACCTGCTGGGTGTCACGCGACAGGTCACCGTAACAGCCTACTGCTTTGGGGATGGATTCTCAAACCTCGCTTATCCGACCAACCCGGT
>FWWL01008591.1_pt1 | contig 13007 bp, 14 predicted proteins | sample 2228331 | NCBI WGS metagenome assembly FWWL01 (sample SAMEA103939775, study PRJEB20133) | metagenome | reverse complement strand
GCGCACCAGGGTCATGTGCTCCCCTTCCATCTCCAGCACGGAGATGGCCGCCACCTCGTGTCGCAGGCGGCGGAAGGCAGAGAGGGGCAGGCCCAAGGCCCGGGTGAGGATGGAGAGGATGACGAAGTTGTGGGTGACCACCACTACCGTGTCCTGGGGGTGGCGCTGGGCCAGGGCAGCCACGGCGGCCCAGGCCCGCTCCTGCACCGCCGGAAGCCCCTCCCCCCCGGGCATGGTGGCCGCCGCTGGGTCAGGGCCCAGCCACCGCTGCAGCAGGTCAGGGTAGCGCTCCCGCACCTGGGCATAGGTCATGCCCTCCGCCTCCCCAATGTCCATCTCCACCAGGTCAGGGAGGGCCTCCACCGCCAGGCCGTGCAGGCGAGCGATCTCCCGTGCCGTGTCCAGACAGCGGCTCAGGGGGCTGGAGTACACGGCCCTGATGGGCTCGCCGGCCAGGGCCCGGGCCAAGAGGCGGGCCTGCTCTCGACCCCGCTCGTTGAGGGGGATATCGGACCGGCCCAGGGCCAGGCCCCGCCGGTTGTAATCCGTCTCCCCATGCCGCACCAAGAGGAGCCGCACGCCTAAAAGGATACACCGCCAAAGAGGGCACAGGGAGCTAATAAGCTGTCCACCCGCCGTCCAAGACCAAGACGGCCCCCGTCATGAACGAGGAATCATCGCTGGCCAAAAATAGGGCCCCTTGGGCGATCTCCTCCGGCCTCCCGAAGCGCCCCAGGGGCGTAGTCTGCACCACCCACTCTCGCAGGGCCTCCGTCTCCCACACCAGGCGGGTGAGGGGCGTCTCTATCCAGCCGGGGCAGATGGCGTTGACCCGCACCGTGGGGGCCCCATCCAAGGCGAACTGACGGGTGAGGCCGATGACCCCATGCTTGGCAGCGATATAGGCGTAGCCGTAGCCCCCCACGGCCCCCGGGATGCGGGCCCCACCCAGCCCGGCGATGGAGGCCATGTTGATGATGGAACCCCCACCTTGCTCTCGGAGCACAGGCAAGGCGTATAAGCACCCGTAATAGACGCCTGCTAGGTTGACGGCAATGATTTGGTCCCAGGTGTATCCTGGGCCGCCGATGCCGGCGTTGTTCACCACCACGTCCAAGCGCCCGAAGGTCTCCCTGGCAGCGGCGATGGCCGCCTTGACCTCCTCCTCCCGCGAGGTATCGGTACGCAGGAAGCGGCCTCGCCCTCCGGCGGCCTCCATCTCCCTCACCACCTCCCGTCCCCCTTCCTCGTTCACGTCGGCCACCAGCACCGCTGCCCCCTCCCGAGCGAAGAGAAGGGCAATGGCCCGCCCGATGCCGGAGGCGGCCCCGGTGACTAACGCAACCTTGCTTTGGAGCTTCATCTCCTTCACCCCCTTTCCGCCCCACTATATGGCCCTCCGGCCTGGCCCTTCCAGGCCCCAGGGGTAAAATGGGGGTGATGAGCAAGCTGGGCCAGCTCATAAGGCGTGCCCTCCGCCGCGAGCCCGCCCCCTTGGGGTTTGGGGTGGGCCCCCGCACCACCTCCCCGCCCATGTTGGTGCTGGCCGCCCCCACCGACCTGGAAGGGGTGCGCCGGGCCGTGGACCAGGGGGCCCATGCCCTCCTCCTCCCCTGGGAGCAGGCCCAGGCCCTGGCGGGGGCTATGAAGGAGGTCTCCATCCCCTGGGGGGTGCGCCTGCCCGCTGCCCGCGCCGCCCTCCTGCCACCCCTGCAGGAGGCAGGCCTGGACTTCTTGGTCCTCCATCCGCGGGAGAGCGAGGCGGCGGTCCTCCTGAACGAGGGCCTGGGCCTGGTGGCCGAGCCCCCACCCGAGGCCTCGGACACCGAGCTGCGCCTCTTGGGGGAGCTACCCTTGGAGGCCGTCCTCGTCCCTGCCCCCTCCTCCCCTCTGACCGTGGCCCAGGTCCTGGCCCTTCGCCGGTTCACCTTTTTGGCGCAATTGCCAGGCCTGGCCCCCCTGCCCTCGGGAGCGGACGCCTCTTACCTGCGCTCCCTACTGGGCGCTGGGGTGGTGGGGGTTATCGCCGCCCCCCAAGAGGTGCAGGCCCTGCGCCAGCTCATCGCCTCCCTCCCCCCGCCCCGGCGGCGGGAGGAGAGGCGGGAGCCGGTGCTGCCCCTTATCTCTCCCGCCCGCGCCGCCCCCCCGCCCGAGGGGCCGGAGGAGCCCGAGGAGGGTGACTCACCTTGACGTGTAGGTAGGGCCCTCCCTACAATAAGGGGCCAGCAGGAGGAGGTATGAGCGCAGGGGCACGCCCCAAGAACGCCTATCTCCAAATAGGGGAAGTGGCGGAGCGGGCCGGCGTCAGCCAGCGCACCCTGCGCTTCTATGAGGAGAAGGGCCTCCTCAAACCCCCCGCCCGTCTGGAGAGCGGCTTTCGCCTATACACCGAGGAGGACGTCCGCCGCGTCAGGCAGATCAAGAAGCTGCAGCAGCTCCTGGGGGTGAGCCTGGCCGAGATCAAGGAGATGGTGGACGCCCAGGACACCCTGCGCCAGCTAAAGGCCGAATATCGTCCCGACGCCCCCCCAGAGGTCAAGCTGGAGCAGCTGCGTAAGGCCACAGAGGTGGTCCAGCGCCAGTATGACATCGTGCGCCACAAGGTGGAGCAGCTGCTGGAGATGAAGGCCCAGCTGGAGGAGTGGCTGCGCACCTTTGAGCGATGGCGGCAGCGCCTGGAACGGGAGGCCGCCGGCCGCTAGCTCACTCCTCCCAGAGGACGGCCACCACCATCGCCCCCGCCCGCACCACCCTTTGCCAGGCCAGTTGTAGGCGCCTCTTGGCCGGCAAGGGCACAGGTGGCTGTCCCTTGGGCCGACGGGCCTGCTGGGGGAGACGGATCTTGCGGGCCACCCTCTCACCTCCTCAGGGCTGGAAGACGGCCACCAGCACACCATCCCGCGGGTTGGCGGGATCGGCCAGCAGCAGAAGGCAACGGCGGCCAGAGGCCATCTCCGAGGCCGGGATATTCCTGGCCACCGGGACGCCCTCCAGCCACACCGACAAGGAACCGTCCACCTGTACGGTGGCCGTGTAGGTGGCGGCATTGAAGGCGCGCACCGTGCCCCACAGGACGGTCAACCCTCCCACCTCCTTCAGGGCGGGGCCAGGGCCAGGCGTTGCCGGTACAGGCCCCGCTGGGCATGGAACACCGTCTCCAGGCCCACCACCCGGTACCGGCCAGGTGGGAGGAGGGGCACGGCAGTCACCTCCACCACGTCGAACAGCTCCTGGCCGCAATTGGGGGGCACCTCCAGATGGGCCAGAGGGGCCTCCTGAAGCCGCCTCAGCTCGGCCTGGAGGCGGTGGCCCACCTGGGCGGGGGTGGAGAGGGCCGGGGCCCGCACCTGCCGCAGGCGGTCGCCCACCTGCCACACGCTGTCCCAAAGGAAGGCCTCGCCGAAGACGCCGCCCCCGAAGACTTGCACCCTATTGGCCGGAGGAGAGGCCAGACGTCGCCAGGCCCCCAGCACAGGGTGGTGGTCCCCGTAGCGGTAGGCGGGGGCCTCGTCGGCCTGTGGCTCCTTCAGGTAGGCCGCCGGGCCCACCCCCACTAGCACATCGGGCACCAGGGAGAGGAGGGCCTGTACGGCCTGGGCCCCCGATTGCCCAGGGTGGAGGGCAAAGGCCGGGTACAGGTTCACCGCCGCGTCCGAATAGCTGAGGCTAGAGAAGGGCACCCCGGCCCGCCCCAACACGGTGGCCAAAAGCTGGAACACATTGTTCTCACCCGCTGGCCAGGAGAACTGGCGGCGGGCCCGGAAGGCCTCCAATAACCCCCAGAAGGGGCGGGCCTCCACCGCCAGGGTGGCCCTCCCCCTCTCCCACCGCCGCTCCACCGCCTCCACCCAGTAATAGGGGAGGGGGGAGGCCTGGGGCCCCACGGAAGTGAGGTAGCCGATGGCCACCTCCACCTCCGCCCCCGGCACCACCAGCCCCGACTCCCACGCCTGGCCATCGCTATCCTCCAGCAGGAGGCGCATCCGGCCCCCCAAGGGCCTCTCCTCCGCCTCCAAGGCCAGCAGGCGGGGGCCCACCTCCAGGGCTGGGCCGGGCAGAGGCGCGTTCCACACCTCGTGGGGGGCCGCAAGCCAGGCCCCGCCCGGCCCCACGGCCAGGGCCGCGGCAGGCTGCAGGTCCATGGGCAGGGGCTCCCGCCAGCGGCCCTCGGAGAACTCCCCCTCCAGGGGGATGTGAGAGAGATAGAGGCGGGAGTAGGCCGTGGTGCCGGCGTAGCTCTCCCGGAAGCAGAGGCGGTAGACCTCCGCCAAGGCCAGGGAGGGGGCATCGAAGGAGACCTGGGAGCCGGCATCGGCCACCTGGACCTCCCGCAGGGGCGACCAGTAGCCCACGGGCCAGCGGTGGCCATCGCCATAGGCCAGGGCCCAGACCCCAGCCCGTCCCCCGTTGTCGCTGCCGGTGACCACCAGGTGATAGTCGCCCTGGTGATGGCAAGCAAGGCCGCTCACGCTGGCCAGGGAGTGAGTCCAGGCCGTGGGCTGGCCCCACGCCCCACCGCTGCGCTTGACCACCAGCACCCGGGAGCTAGTGGCGAAAAAGAGGGCAGCCTTATCCCCTGGGCCCAGGGCCGCTGCCAGGTGCAGGGCCCCCGTAGGGGCAGGGAGGGCCACTGCCGGTGGGCCCAGGGTGGCCCCGTAGTCGGCGCTCTCCCTCACCACTATGGCGTCGTTCTGGATGTAGGCCAAGAGCAGGCGCTGCCCCCACGCCGCCAGGGCCACCGCCCTGTGAGCGGAGTCGAGGGCCGTCCATTGGGAGAAGTCGCTCCCCGGCCTGGGGGCGGCCACCCGCTGGTAGAGGAGCTGGGAGCCCTGGATGCGGGCCCGCACCAGGGAGCCGTCGGCGGGGGCGGCCAGGGCATGGGGGCCGGCGGGCTCCGCCCCCGCATACCAGCGGTAGAAGCGCAGCCTCTCCACCCCGCCCTCCCGCCGCCGGAAGGTCACCGTTAGGTATGGGGTGCCGGCGCCCTTCTGCTGGGCCTGCCGCAGCTCTGGGGGCAAGGGGCGCATGGCCTGCCTCCCTCATGCCGGGCGCAAGAGGCGGGAACGCGGGGCCCGCCGGCGGCTACGGGCCTCCAGGCCCTGTCGGAACTGGGACATCATCTCCCGCCCCCAGGCCAGAAAGCGGCGCCACACCTCCTCCCCGCCCACGTTGATGCGGTCGGCGGCGTAGCCCGCCCACTCTAGGGCGGCAAAGGCTGCGGCCCCCAAAAGCACCAGCTCCTCCAGGGCCTGGGGGATGGTGGAGCCGGACTCGTCCAGGCGGTGTAAGGCCCCATAGTAGATGCGCACCTCCTCCCCCGCGGCCGGGTAAGACTCGCCCACAATGGTCAGGGTCTGCCCCCACAGGGAGAAGGGGACCAGGGAGGGCGGGAAGCGCCCCACGGGGAACTCCACCGCCTCCACCTCCACCAGGTCGGTGAGGGAGGAGATGTCCAGCTGGCGGCCGCCGGGGGCGGTGATGGTGGCCACCGCCTCCCGGGGCAAGGCCAGACTCAGCTCCCGCACCGCCCGCTGCAGGTGACGGTCCAGCTCGGCGTCTGTCCACCGCTGCTGGGCAGGGTCCTCGTCGTGGAGGTCGCGGCGCAGGCGGGCCCGTAGTGCGGCCACGGTCATGGTCATCTCCCCCTAGCTCAGGCTGGCGTAGATACGGAGGGAGAGGGAGTGGGCCTGGGCGTCCACCACCTTGAGGAAGACCACCGCCCCTCGCACCTCGGCCTCCAGGGAGGGGCAGGGGTTCTGGGCCAGCTCCTCCCCTTCGAACCGGCGCCCGGCCCCGCCGAAGAAGCGGCCGGCGGCCTCGTTCCACACCAGGAGGCGCACCTCCAGGGCCGTGAGGCCCACGCTGCCGGTGGTGTCCAGGTCGAACCGCACCATGCGGTAGCCGGCGCAGTCCACCCCCGCCTCCGGCCCCGTGGGGTCGGCAACGTCGGGGGCGGTGATGGGCCCCCGGTGGAGGATGGGGGTGGTGGTCTCGTAGACCGGGGCCTTGGGGACCCCCTGGGAGTCGATGCGCACATCGGGCATGGCCCCACCCCCGCTACGGCCGCACGCCGATGAGCTTGGCCAGCTTCACCTTGTTGAACAGGGCGATGGCCGCATACCACTTGATGCGGATGCGGGTGGCGTCCTTGCTCTCCAGGCTGCCCACCCTCTCCACCTGCAGGCCGCCGGGGGCTGTGAGCCCGGCCACCCCACCCTCCCCGAACTCCAGGGCGTAGATGGTGGAGCAGTCGTTGGACGTCCCCACCGTCTGGTTGTCGGAGATGTAGTCGCAGATGCCGATGGGGATGCCGTCGTAGAACTGGACCATCTGCCCGAACTCGTTGCGGTCGGTCTCCAAAAAGGCCCCCGACTGGCGGGCCAGCCTGTTGAGGGTGCGGCGGGTGCGCCGGCTCATGAGGAGCATGTCCGGCTTGCCCCCCTTGATGAGGTCGATAAGCTCGTCCAGCTTCTCCAGGGTGAGGGTGCCCCCGTTGGGCCCCATAGAGATGGTCTGGGAGGGGTCGCACAGCTTGTCGATGCCGTCGAAGGCCTTGGGGTTGACTGTCGAGTCGCCGTTGATGAAGGTGTCCTCGAACAGCTGACGCACGGCCTTGGCCTTGAGCTGCACGATGGCCGCCTCCAGGTCCTGCACGTTGGAGCGGGTGGCCAGGAGGAAGTTGTCGATGTCTGCATCCCCGCCCAGGATCTTGAGCTGCGCCGTCTTCTGCTCGAAGGTGGGGGTGGACTCCGTCCACACGTCCCCCACGTCGTAGAAGGCGGCGGTGGGGGCCGTGGCCTCCTGGTTATAGGTGAGGCCATTGCCCACGATCTCGATGAACGGGAGCACCTGCAGGATGGGGGACTCCTTGACGATGGTCTCGATGACCCCTATCAAGAGCATGTCATTGGACAGCTTGGCCGCCTCAGAAAGCGTGAGCGCCATGGGCGTCACCTCCCCTCAAATGCTTTTCACAGCCGCCTCAGGCCCTGGCGTATCTTCTCCAGGGGGCTGAGGGCCGAAAGGTCAGGCCGACGGCGGGGCGGGGCCCCCAGGGGGAAGCGAGCGGCTTGGGCTTGCTCCCCCAAGCGCCGCTTCAGCTCGGAGACGATGCGCTCCGCCTGCCGAAACCGCTCCTCCACCTCCTCGATGCTCTCCCCGGCCACCAGCTCTGGGGGCACCTCGGGGGCGGCGGCCAGCCGCGCCTCCCGGTAGAGCCTGGCCGCCTCCCGCAAGCGCTGACGCAGCTCCTGGACCTCCTGCTGGGCCTGGGCCAGCTCCTGGCGCAGGGCCTGCACCTCCTCCCCCAACTGGGCCAGGCGGGCCTGGGCCTCCCTGAGGGCGGCCTGGGCCGCATCCCGCTCCTCTCGGTGGTGGGCGGCGCGGGCCTCGGCATCGGCCACCTGCGCCCGCAGGGCCTCCACCTCCGCCTGCACCTCCAACAGCGCCTGCCGCAACTCCTCCTCTTCCATCACCCTTCACCCCCCTCCTCTCAACCCCCGATGCTAGAACATATGTTCCAAAAGCGTCAACGGCGGGCTGGCACTTGACGGAGGAGAACTTGTGTTCTATTATTGGAACAGAGGTTCTAGGAGGTGATGGTTATGGTGCGGGCGGTGGGGGTGCAGATGCGGTTGCCCTTGTTTCCGCGGCGGCGGTGTCCGTGGTGTGGGGGGCCGCTGGTGGTGGGGGAGGGGGAGGAGGCCTGTGTCCTCTGCTCCTTCCTCCGGCCCTGCTAGCCCCACCAGGGGCCCTGGAGGCCCTGTTGTTTGTGGCTGCGGGCCCGGTGACGGTAGAGAGGCTCTGCCGGGCCCTCGATGCCCCCCGCCCCCTAGTGGAGGAGGCCCTGGCGGCCCTGGCCCGCGCCCTGCGGGGGCGCGGCCTGCGCCTGCAACGTCAGGGCCAGGAGGTGCGCCTGGTCACCGCCCCCGAGGCCGCCCCCTATGTGGAGCGGTTCCTGGGCCGGCGCGGCGGCCACCGCCTCTCCCGCTCGGCCCTGGAGACCCTGGCCATCATCGCCTATCGCCAGCCCATCACCCGGGCCCAGATGGAGGCCATCCGAGGCACCAGCTGCCAGCGGGCCCTGGCCACCCTCAAGGCCCGCGGCCTGATCCAGGAGGTGGGGCGGGCCTCCCTCCCCGGACGCCCTTACCTTTACGGCACCACCCTCAAGTTCCTGGAGCACTTCGGCCTGGAGCGACCGGAAGACCTCCCTCCCTTGACGGCCCTGGGAGAGGAAGACAATATGGGCCCTGGGCCCCCCAAGACCAGGAGGCGAAGGGCATGACCGTGGGCCTCTGCCGGGTGTGGCTGCGCCTGCCCGAGAACCATTCCCTCAAGGGCAAGCGCCAGGCCGTGCGCTCCCTTACCGAGGGCCTCCGCCACCGGTTCAACATCGCCGTGGCCGAGGTGGACGACCACGATCGCTGGCAAATGGTCTGCCTGGGCATCTCCTGCGTCGCCCCCTCCGAGGGCCAGGCCCACCAGCTCCTGGCCAGCGTCATCCACTACATCCAGCACCAGCGCCTGGACATGGAGCTGGTGGACTACCGCATAGAGGTCATCCACGCCCTGACTGAGGGCCGGTTCCGGAGCTAGCTCCCCAGGGCCCGGGCCAAAAAAGAGAGCACCCGCTTTCGGTACTCGTGGGGATGGTCCCAGCGGGCCATGGCGTGATCGCTGCCTGGAGCCACCCACATCTCCTTGGGCTGGCCCGCCCGTCGGAACATCTCCTCCCGCTGATGGGGGGGAACGAAGGAGTCCCTCTCCCCATAGATCAGCAACAGGGGGCGGGGGGCGAGATGGCCCACCCAGTCCGCAGGCCGCACCTCCCGCGTCCGGAAAGAGGCCAACAGCTCCCCCAGGCGCACGCTGGCCCGGGCCAGGGGCCGCATAGGGGGGAGGGGGATGCCGGCCCGTACCCGGTAGGCCACCAGGTCGGCCAGATCGGCATAGGCGGAGTCGGCCACCACCGCCCGCACACGGGGCTGACGGGCGGCCGCCATTATGGCGGCTGCCGCCCCCATGGATATTCCCATAAGGACCAGCGGCCCCCCACCTCGCCGCTCGGCCTCCCCTATGGCGGCCAACACGTCCAAGACCTCGCGGGCCCCTAGGGTAGTGAAGTAACCATCGCTACGCCCGCAAGCCCGGAAATCGAACAGGAGGACGCGGAACCCGGCACGCCAGAGGTCCAGGCCCACCTCGTAGGGCTCAGCCAGGCTGCGGAAATATCCGTGGCAAAGGACGACAGTCGGCCCCTGCCCTTCCCCCAGCCAGAGCCCCCGCAGGCGCGTGCCATCCAAGCTAGGAAACTCCACGGGCGTGCCCTCGGCCCCAGGGGGCCAAGGCAGGCGGGGAGGATGCACCCACCGCCACCCAGCATACCCCACCACCCCACCCACGAACCCCAGGGCGATGCCCATCCACCACCCGGGGCCCCCGCCCATACCCTACCTTTCCACCACCAGCAACACCGGCCCCTCCCCCTCCATAGGGGCCCAAGGAGGAGGGGCCTGCTCCACCACCCTCGCCTCCCCCTCCGAGGCCGCGCCCCGCTCCACCAGCACGAAGCCTAGGCCGGCCTCCCGCAGAGCGGAGACGGCGGAGGCCACCCCTTGCCCGGTGACGTCGGGCACAAGGCCCCCGGGCCCCACGCCAAGGCGGGCCGCCCCCCCACCATCCCAGGCCACGGTCAGCACCAGCACCAAGGCCAACAGCAGCGAGCCCAAGATAGAGGTCAGGGCCACCACCGGCATCGACAGTCCGGAAACCCGCTCCACCCGCACCAGAGGCCGCAGGCGCAACTCCTCCACCTGGGGGAGGAGGGAAAGCACTTCCCGCTCGTCAAGGCCCAGATAGTTGGCATAGGTGCGCAGGAACCCTCGGGCATAAGCCGGCGAGGGAAGGCGGGACATATCCCCCTCCTCCAGGGCCAAGAGATACTTACGGGGTATGCGGATGGCCTGCTCCACCTCCTCCAAAGAGAGGCCGCGGCGGCTCCGGGTCTGTCTCAGGACCTCGCCCACCCCGTGCATGGCCTGCCCGCCGTCAGTATAGGCCTTCGCCGCCCCTCAGGCGGTCTTGCGCACCGCCAGCACCACGCGGTGGCCATCCAGCTTCTGCTCCTCCCAGTAGGCCCCCTCAGGGGGTGGCCCCTCCACCACCTCCACCGAGAGGGTCTCCTGGCGCACGTAGTCGCCGTGGCGGGCCAAAAGCTCCCGCAACCCCTCCCACCCCTGGTAATAGAGGACGATGCGGTCGGAGATCTCCAGCCCCGCCGCCTTGCGCAGGTTCTGGATGCGGTGCACCAGCTCCCGCGCCAGCCCCTCCTGGGCCAGCTCGGGGGTAATGGCGGTGTCCACCCCTACGGCATAGCCGGCATCATCGCCGGCCACCACCAGGCCGGCCAAGTCATCCTCCCCCTCCGCCAGGCACATCTCCTTTATGTTCAGCTCCTCCAGCACCAGGGGGGCCAGCTCCTCCACCGCCCGTCGCTCCACGGGGTGCCTGAGGCGCACCACCATACGGGAGAGGGGCTGGCGCACCTTGATGCCGGCCTTGTTGCGGGCCGCCCGCCCCAGGCTGGTGATGCGCATGGCCAGGCGCATGTCGGCCATCAGCCCCTCGTCCATCAGGGAGGCATCGGCCTGGGGCCAGTCGCAGAGGTGGACGCTCTCCGGCGCCTGAGGGTCCACCCGCCGCACCAGGTTCTGGTACATGGCCTCGGCCACGAAGGGGGTCAGAGGGGCCAGCAGCTTGCACAGGGTCACCAAGCAGGTGTACAAGGTGTGATAGGCGGCCAGCTTATCCTCGTCGCTCCCCAACCTCCAGAAGCGGCGCCGACTGCGCCGCACATACCAATTGGACAGCTCGTCCACAAAGCCCTCAATAGCCCGCCCGGCCTCAGTGGGGTTGTAGTCCTCCAGCTCACGGGTGACCTGGGCCACCAGCCGGTGCAGCGCCGCAAGGGCCCAGCGGTCCAGGGCCGTGGGGCGCCCTGGCGGGGCCTTGTGAGGGTGAAAGCCGTCCAGGTTGGCGTAGGTCACGAAGAAGACATAGGTGTTCCAGAGGGTGAGGAGAAAGCGACGCAGGCTCTCGGCCACCAGGCCCTGGGAGAAACGCCGCGGCACCCAGGGGGGCGAGCTGGTCAACATGTACCAACGCATAGCGTCCGCCCCATGGGCCTGGATGACCGGCCAGGGCTCCACCACGTTGCCCCGTGACTTGCTCATCTTCTCGCCCTTCTCGTCCAAGATGAGCTCCAGGCACAGACAGTTGCGGAAGCAGAGGGAGTCGAACAGGAGGGTGGAGAGGGCGTGCAGGGTGTAGAACCAGCCCCGCGTCTGGTCGATGCCCTCGCAGATGAAGTCAGCGGGGAAGGAGCGCCGGAACTCCTCTTGGTGCTCAAAGGGATAGTGCCACTGGGCGTAGGGCATAGAGCCGGAATCGAACCAGACGTCGGCCACCTCCGGCACGCGGGACATGGCCCCCCCGCAACGGGGGCAACGCAACTTCACCTCGTCCACATAGGGCCGGTGCAGGTCCTGCAGGGCCTCCGCCGCCTCCCGATGCAGGGCCCTCTCCCGCAGCTCGGCCAGCGAGCCGATGCACACCTGCTCCCCACAGGCCTCGCACTCCCAGAAGGGCAGAGGGATGCCCCAAAACCGCTCGCGGGAGATGGCCCAGTCCACATTGTTCTCCAGCCAGTTCCCGAACCGCCCCTCGCGGATGTGGGGAGGGTACCAGTTGATCTGGCGGTTCAGGGCCACCAGCCGCTCCTTCCTGGCCGTGGTGCGGATGTACCAGCTGGGCTTGGCATAGTAGAGGAGGGGGGTGCCACACCGCCAGCAGAAGGGATAAGTGTGCAGCACCGTCTCCCGCCGCAAGAGGAGGCCCCGCCTTTGCAAATCGTTTATCACCGCCTCGTCGGCGTCCTTGACGAACTGCCCAGCGAAGGGGCCGCCCACGAACCGGCCGCGGGTGTCTACCGGCTGGAGGTATAGGAGCCCCTCCTCCCGCCCCAGCTGAAAGTCCTCCCCACCAAAGGCGGGGGCGATGTGCACCACCCCCGTGCCCTCCTCCAAAGAGACGAAAGGGGCGGCCACCACCGTATAGGCCTTCTCCACCTCCCAGCCTGGGGGCACAGGCACTAGCCTCCCCCCCTGTGCGGGGTCGAACCACATGGGAGGCACGCCCCAGGAGGCGGCATCGAACAGGGGTTCATAGGGCAGGCCTACCAGCTCCTGCCCGCTCACCCTGGCCAGGATGTGGTACTGGTCCACCGTCAGGGGCAGGAGGGAGGAGGCCACCACCAGCACCTCCTCCCCCACCTGGGCCAGGGCATACTCGGCCTCGGGGTGGACGGCCAGGGCCGTATTGCCGGGCAACGTCCAAGGGGTAGTGGTCCAGGCCACCAGGTAGACCGGCCTCTCCTCCCCCACCAGAGAGGCCAGGCGCTGCCGCCCGGGGGCCGCCACCCGGAACTTGACCCAGATGGAGGGGTCGGGGGTGTCCTCCCGGTAGCCCTGGGCCACCTCATGGTCGGACAGGGTGGTACCACAACGTGGGCAATGGGGCGTAGTACGGTAATCACGGTAGATAAGGCCCTTGTCCCATAACTGCTTCAGGACCCACCAGCAGGACTCGATGTACTCGTTGCGGTAGGTGACGTAGGCGTTCTCCAGGTCCAGCCAGAAGGCGATGCGCTCCGTGAGGGCCTCCCACTCCTTCAGATAGCGCATCACGTTCTCCCGGCACAGGCGGTTGAACTCGGCGATGCCCACCTTCTCCTCGATCTCGGACTTGGTGGTGATGCCCAGCTGCTTTTCCACCTCCAGCTCCGCTGGCAGGCCGTGGGTGTCCCAGCCCGCCCGCCGCGGCACGCGGTATCCCTGCATGGTCCGGAAGCGGACAATGACGTCCTTGAACACGCGGGCCAGGACGTGGTGGATGCCGGGGCTGGCGTTGGCGTAGGGCGGGCCTTCGTAAAAGGTGAACTGCCGCTC
>FWWL01008590.1_pt1 | contig 13008 bp, 12 predicted proteins | sample 2228331 | NCBI WGS metagenome assembly FWWL01 (sample SAMEA103939775, study PRJEB20133) | metagenome | reverse complement strand
GGCGACGGAGGCCGGGGCCGTCGACCCGGAGGCGCTGTACCGGCAGTTGGAGCGGCACTTTGCCCCCTTGGAGGGTCGCTCGGGCCAGGGGACCGAGCGTCGGCCCCCGGCGGCCCGTCCCTTCGCCCACTACTGGCATCGGCCGGGTCTTGAGCAGGCCCAGGTCATCATCGGCGGGCCGGGCCTGTCGCTCCGGGACCCCCGCCGGAACGCCTATGCCCTGCTGTTGAGCGTCCTGGGAGGGGGCATGAGTTCCCGGCTCTTCATGAAGGTCCGGGAGGAGCGGGGCCTGGTGTATAGCATTCATGCGTCCATCGTCCCATACTCGGATGCGGGCTTCTGGTACGTGACGGCGGCGACGATGCCGAACCGTCTGCCCGAGCTCCTGCGGGTCATCCGGGAGGAACTCGACCGCATGCGGGAGGAGCCGGTCCAGCCGGAGGAACTCCATTTGGTCCAAGAACAGTCCCGGGTCAACCTCGTCATGAGCTGGGAGAGCGCCTCCGACCGGATGTTCACCCGCGCCAAGCAGTTTGTCTATCGGGAGCCCTTCCAGTCGCTGGACGAGAAGGTCCGGGAGGTCTTGGCCGTGACGGTCGAGGACACGTACGCCGTGGCCCAGGAGGTCTTCCGGACGGACGCCCTCTCGTGCCTCATCCTGGGCGACGTGCCGCCGGCCGTGGTCCGGGACCTGCCCTGGCCGATGGCGTTTGAGTCCCGGGAGTGGCCGGGGGATTGACCCGGCCCCGGGCCTTCGGGCCGTCGACGGCCTTTTCGAGGTGGCGCCGTGGTGCGGGTTTGCGTGCTGGCCAGCGGCAGTGGCGGGAACATGGTCTACATCGAGGGCCGCCGGGGCGCCCTCGTCGTCGACGCCGGGCTTTCCCTGCGGGAGGCCCTCCGGCGGATGACGGCGGCCCGGATCTCGCCCGACGGCATATGCGGGATCCTGGTCACCCACGAGCATGCCGACCACGGCCGCGGCGTGGGCCCCCTGTCCTGTCACTTCCGGGTCCCCGTCGCCGCCTCCGTCGGGACGGCCCAGGGCTTCCGGGCCCAGGGCGTGGTCCCCTACGGCCTGCGGACCTTCCAGCCGGGACACCGTTTCTCCCTGGGCCCCTTTCTGGTCGAACCCTTCCCCGTCCCCCACGACGCCAACCAGCCCGTCGGCTACGTCATCTGGGACGGTCCGACGAAGGTCGCCGTCGTCACCGACCTGGGGTACCTGCCCCTGAACGTCCAGAGCCACGTCGAGGGCGCCGAGCTCCTGATCCTGGAGTCGAACCACGACGTGGAACTCCTCCTGAAGGGGTCCTATCCGCCGTGGCTGAAACAGCGGATCCTGAGCCGCCACGGCCATCTTTCGAATGCGGCCGTCGCCGAGTTCGTCCGGGCTCGGCTCGACAAGTGGTGCCGCTACCTCCTGCTGGCCCACCTGAGTCAGGAGAACAACCGTCCCGAGTTGGCCCTGGCGTCCGTCATGAACGCCCTGTACGACCGGCGCAACGACGAGACCCGGGTCGTCCTGACCTCCCAGGACGTCCCGACGCCCGTCCTCGAGGTCGGATGAACAGCCCGGGGGTCCAACGTATGAGCGCCCCACGAGAGGCCCCTCATGGTCGAGCCTTCGGAAGCCGTCCGGCCCGAGCGGCCGACGGCGGTCCCCAAGACGAAGCAACAGGCGCTCCTGACCGACGAGTCCGTCCCGGCCTTCCGGAAGTACCGGCTCCTCGTCGTCGGGGACCCCCGGTGGTCGGCGTTTCTCCGGTATGAGGTCCTGACGACCCTCCTGACGGGCCTCGGCGGGAGCCTCGGCCTGTGGCTCCGGCAGAAGCTTTACCGGTCATTGTTCTACCGGATGGGCCGGGGCGTCGCCATCGGCCGCTACGTGACGCTTCGGGCCCCCTTCCGGGTCGCCCTGGGCGACCGGGTCGTCGTCGAAGACTTCGCCCTCCTGGACGGCCGGGGCGCCCCCGAGGACCCCGTCAGCCTCATCGTCGGAGACGACGTCTTCGTCGGCCGGGGGACCCATCTCGTCTGCCGGGGCGGGACGATTCGTCTCGGCACCGGGGTCAACATCGGACCCAACTGTCTGATCCAGTCGGCCCGGGAGGTCGTCGTCGAGGACCACGTCCTGTTCGCTCCCTTCGTGTACGTCGCCGGGGCGACCCGTCACTACGACCGTCTGGACGTGCCCGTCATCGGCCAGCCGACGTCGGCCCGGGGCGTCCGGATCGGCCGGGGGACGTGGGTCGGGGCCCACGTGTTCATCGACGACGGCGTCCGCATCGGACGGGACTGCGTCATCGGGGCCGGCTCCGTCGTCCTCCACGACATCCCCGACTACGCCGTCGCTTACGGCGTCCCGGCCCGGGTCGCCCGCCTGCGGACCCCGGAGTAGGCCCGGGCCCCGCCCGTGGGTCGTGGGAGGCGCCGTCCCCCTCAGCCCCCGTGGGGGATCAGCCGGACGGCCGGGGCCTTGACGACGGCCGTCACGACGTCCCCCTCCCGCAAGCCCAACGCCTCCCGGGCCGGATAGGTGATGACGGCCGACAGCCGAAACCCGCAGTCCAGCCACACCCGCAGGACGTGCTCCTCGGGGACGAACCCGACGACCCGACCGACCAGCCGGTTCCGGGCGCTGACCCGGGCGTCGGCCTCGACCTCCGGCAGGCTCCCCTTTTCGAGGACGACGTCCCGGGGATGGACGAGGACCCAAACGTCCCGGGCGCCTCCCAGGTCCTCGGACGGGACGGCCCAGAGCCGCCGGTCCCCGACGGCGACGGCCACGAGGTCCCCGTCCCCGCCGACGACCCGACCCGGCCAGAGGTTCTCGGCCCCCAAGGCCCGGGCGATGGCCGGGCTCGCCGGCCGGCTCCAGACCTCCTCGACGGGCCCGACCTGGACGACCTCCCCGTCGAGGACGACAGCCATCCGGTCGCCCATCGCCAAGGCCTCGTCTCGCTCGTGGGTCACCAGGACGGCCGGAATGCCCGTCCGGGCGAGGACCTGCCGGATCCGGCGCCGGACCTCCTGCCGGGCCGGGGCATCGAGGGCCGCCAGGGGCTCGTCGAGCAGAAGGAGCCGGGGTCCCGGGGCCAACGCCCGGGCCAGGGCGACCCGCCGCCGCTGACCGCCCGACAGCGTCCGGGGATACCGGTCGGCCAGGGCCTCCAGCTCCAGGAGCCGGAGCATCTCGGCGACCCGCCGGGTCCGCTCGGCCCGGCCCATCCCCCGCAGGCCGTAGACGACGTTCCCCCAGACGGTCCGGTGGGGGAACAGGACGTCGTCCTGGAAGACGAAACCGACTCGCCGCCGCTGGGGCGGCACCCACACGCCGGCCTCGGTATCGAGCCAGACCTCGTCGCCGAAGCGGATGAATCCCCGTTCCGGACGCTCCAGGCCGGCGATGCACCTCAGGAGCGTCGTCTTGCCGGCCCCCGACGGGCCGAAAACGACCGTGACCGACGGCCCCCCGAGGGGAATCGTCAGCGTCCCCCGTACGCCGCCCCCACCGGGATACCGCTTCTCGACCCGAATCAGGACTTCATCGGCCATACCGCCCACACGTCCCGCCGGAGGCCGGCGGCGACCGCCAGGACGACGAGCGAAAAGACCAAAAGCACCAGGGCCGTCTGCCCGGCGGCCCCATAGTTCAACGCCTGGACCTCATCGTAGATGGCGATCGACACCGTCCGGGTGACCCCCGGGATGTTCCCGCCGACCATCAGGACGACCCCGAACTCGCCGACCGTATGGGCAAAGGTCAGGACGACGGCTGTCAGAAAGCCCGGCCACGCCAGGGGAACGACGACCCGGAAGAAGGTCGCCACCGGCCCGCTCCCCAGGCACCAGGCCGCCTCCATGAGCCGCCGGTCTATGCCCCGAAAGGCCGTCACGAGGGGTTGCACGGTAAAGGGGAGGCTGTACAGGACCGAGGCGACCAGCAGGCCCTCAAAGGAAAAAGGCAGGAGCCGACCCGTCAGGGCCTCGTAGAGGCGTCCGACGGGGCTTCGGGGCCCCGTCGCCATCAGGACGTAGAACCCCAGGACCGTCGGCGGCAGGACCAAGGGGAGGGCGGCGACGGCCTCGACCCAGGCCCGCCCCCGCCATCGCCCGAAGGCCAGCCCATACGCCAGGGGCGTCCCCACGGCGAGGAGGACGACCGTCGTCCAGAAGGCCAGCCGCAGGCTCACGCCGATGGCCGTCCAGTCCATGACCGTCCCTCCGGAATGGGGCAGTCGGGCAGTTCGGCAATTCAACAGACGGGCCAATCGGCAGACGTGCAGGGGGGAGGTCGATCATCGGCACCCACGGTCCGCGTGGCCGGACAGGACGTCGGGAATTCCCCCCGTTCGGAGCTTCCACGCCGGCATGAGGGCAGGCGTCCCAGGGCGCCGGGCGGCATCCTCTAAGATGAACGCCGCCGGTCCGATTTCCCTACTCACCCATCTGCATCTCCCAACCTGCCGATCTGCCCATCGGCCCACCCGCCGAACTCCCGGGCTTCCCGTAGCCGTACTTGGCCAGAACGGCCTGGCCCTCGGCGCTCAGGAGGAAGTCCCGAAAGGCCTGGGCCGCCGCCGGGTCCCGCGCCCACCGGAGGATGACGCCGGCCTGCTCGAGGGTCGGATGGGCCTCGGCCGGAATCTTCCAGTACCGGCCCCCGTCCCGCAGGGCCGGCTCCAGGACCAGGGAGAGGGCAAGGATCCCGACGTCGGCCGCCCCACTCTGAACAAACTGGGCCGCCTGATTGATGGTCTCCCCGTAAACGAGCTTGTCCGCCACGGCATCGTACAGCCCGAAGTGCTTCAGGGCCGCCACGGCCGCCCGCCCGTAGGGCGCATGGCGGGGATTGGCGATGGCGATGCGCCGGACGGCCGGGTCCCGGAGGGCCTCCATCCCCCGCCGGTCGACCTCGACCGGCGAGTCCCGGGGGACCCACAGGACGAGAGCCCCGACGGCATACCGAAACAGGCTCCCCGGCCGGGTCAAGCCCTGGGCCTCCAGACGCTCGGGGTACTCGACGTCGGCCGAAAGGAACAGGTCGAAGGGCGCCCGGTTCACGACCTGGGCATAGAAGTTCCCCGACGACCCGTAGACGACCTCGACGGCGACGTCGGGATGCCGCAAGCGAAAGGCGCGGACGACCTCCTCCAGGACGTACCGCAGGTTGGCGGCGGCCGCCACCCGGAGGGTCCGGTCCGCCTCGGTCCCCCGCTCGCCGGTACCCGCGCCCCCGAGGGCCAGGGCCATCAAGGCGAATAGAGCTGTTCGGTTTGGGAGAATGCGGATCCGACCGACCTTTCTCATCGCTGGCGGAAGTTCGGGGAGGTTGGGAACTCGGGAGTCGAGCAGTTCGGGAGTTCGACGGGAAGGCCGTCGGGAGGCGGCGTCCAGGAATGCCCCCTCGGGTCCGCCCGGCGACCCCACCGCCGATGGGCCTGGGCGACGGCCCACCGGCCGACTGCCTGCCTGAAATCCCGAACTCCCGGATTCCTGAACCCCGAAAGCCCGTCACAGGCGGAACCGAGTCCCAAAGAACCCGCGGACTTGCCGCAGGCCCGGGACGACGTCGTACCGCCCGGTCACGAAGAGCCGAACGTCCCGAGCCAGTCGGACTTCGGTCCCGCCCAGGACGTGAAACCCGGCCCGGGTCCGGGTCTCCTCCGCCGTCGGAAACCCGACGACCCGAAACTCGCCCGTCAGGACGTGCACGTCCACGCCGGCCCCGGCGTACAGGCCCAGCGTCCGCCCGATCGGGACGATGAGGAGGCCCTGCAGGCCCACGTTGAAGTCGCTGAAGACGTCCGACACGAGCACGTCCGTCCGGGCCGACCGCTCCCAGTACCCGACCTCGGGCTCGACGGCGAACCACGGGGTCAGGGAATACCGAAAGCCGGCGGTGGCCAAAAAGCCGCCGGGTGTACCCGGCGCCGTCGGGTCGGCCACGCCGATGCCGATCCCGAGGAGTCCGGCCGGTGCTTCTGCTCGGGCCGCCGCCCCGGCGTCCCAGAGGCCGAGGGCCAGGACGACGCCCCACCATCGGAAGTACCGCCTCATCGTCCCACCTCCCGGTGGACCTGTGCAATGAGCCCGTCTCCCCACCCTCTCCCTCGGGGAGAGGGTGATCCCCCGACACTGAACGCCGTCTGGACTGTCTACTTATTTTGCCCCCACCTCTAAATAAATGGAAGGGCAGAAGGGCCATGAAGCGATAAAGCCGATGAGCCACGAACCCTGAGCCGTCCGACTCGGGACTGACCTCAGCGGGCCGAGCGTCGCCCCAGGGCCATCAGCAGAGTCCCGACGGCGACGGCCCCGGCCGTCGGCCCCAGGGCCCCCGTCGGCCGGGAGGCGACAAGCACGCCCAGGGTCAGGACCGTCCCGCCGAGGGCCGCTACGACGCCGCCCGGGACCTGCAGGGGCGCTGGTCCCTGCCGCCGGCGCAGGACGGGCACGGCGAGGCACGTGGCTCCGTAGACCAGAGTCAGGGCCACGGCGCTCAGGGTCACGAGCCGCTCGTAAGTCCCCGACACGGCGAGTCCCCCGACGACCCCAGCGTGGAGCAGGATGGAGGCATAGGGCGTCCGGTACCGCCGATGGACGGCCGCAAAGACAGCCGGGAACAGCCCGTCCCGGGCCAGGGCATACGTCAGCCGCGGATAGCTCAGGGCCGCCCCCAGCATGTTACCGGCGATGGACACGAGGGCCGTCGCCGCCAGGAGGGACCCGCCCCACGGGCCAAAGACCCTGGTCCCGGCTTCCGCCAGGGGCCGGTCGGTCGCCGCCAGGTCGGGAACGACCCCGACGCACACGGTCTGGACGAGGACGTAAACGGCCGCCACGACGGCCACGGCCGTCAGAAGCGCCGCTGGAGTCGCCCGGCGGGGGTCCCGCGTCTCGCCGGCCGGGATGGTGGCGTCCTCAAACCCCATGTAAGCGTACGCCAGGACCAGGACGGCCCACGTCCACCGGTGGAGGTCTACGGCCGGGGGGTCCCCAAGGGCGCCGGACCAGACCCGCCAGTCCACGTGAAAGAGGCCGACCCCGACGAGGCCGACCAGGGGCAGGAGCTTCAGGACCGTCGCCGTGCTGACGGCCCAGGCGCTGTGGCGGACGCCCCGGACGTTGAGGGCCGCCATCGCCCCGACCGACGCCGCTATCGCCGCCCATCGGGCCCACCGTCCCGACAGGACGGGGAAAAACGCCGCCGCATACGTCACCAGCAGGTTGAGGTTGGCGGCGATGGCCGCCGCGTCGGCCAGCCACCGGAGCCAGCCCGTCTGGAATCCGACGAAGGCCCCAAAGGCGGCCCGGGCATACTCGTAGGGCCCGCCCGTCGTCTCGAAGCGGCTGGCGGCCTCCATGAAGCACAGGACGACCGTCCCGACGACGACCCCGCAGAGGACAAAGGCCAGGGGACTCCAGACGCCGACCTCCCGAGCGACGACCGACGGCAGGCCAAAGATGCCGGCCCCGACCATCCCGTTGACGGCGATGGCCGTCAGGCCCCACCGGCCCATCGCCCGGAGGAGGCCCCGCTCGGGGTCGCCGCCCGACGGTCGCCGCCGATTTGCCTCCATGGGACCCTCCTCAGGGATGCGAGACAGATCCAGGATGCGAGATGCGAGACGGAGGATGCAAGATTCGGAAATCCGGGATCTCGGCGGTTCGGGAACTCGGGAGTCCGGGCAGTCCCCCTAAGCGTCGATGGCCTCCGGAGCTCCCAGGGTCCTCCGACGGTCCAGCCGGCGGCCGCGGCTTTCGAGCGGGGCGGCCCGGCGTTGCCCGTCCTGGACCCCGACCCCTAACGGGGAGCGGGCCTCCACCACCCCGATGGGGGAGACGACCCGAATTGCCGAACTCCCGAGCTCCCGGACTCCCGAATTTTCAGACCCACTCTTAGGGCCCGAGACCCCCATCTTACCGTCCTATAGACGTCCCGACGGACCGGTGGGGGCGCCCCTAAGCCCCAAGAGGGGGCCATGAATCCGGATGGCGAGAGTTTTGACTTTTTTTGAACGATGTATCCTATTGTGGACTCTAATGGAGGAGGGCGGCCATGCGGTGGCGCTGGCTTCTCATCGGAATCTTGGCGTGGACGATGAGCCCGTTCCCGGGGCCCTCGGGCCATCGATTTTTACCGGCCCCTCCCGCCGATTTCGACTCCTGTTGGCCCGTCGTCGGCCCGCCGGGGACGGCCGTCGCCGGATGCGGTGTGACCCCCTCCTGCCCGGGCGATTGTGTAAGCTGTAGCTATCAATCTAATACTTTTTTTGACGGTTGTCACTGCCCTCCCGAGCTTTGTGACTGCGACTACCCGACCCAACGCTGTATAGTCATTCGGGCCTGCTGGGGATTCCATTGGGGTGTGTAAAATTACGGCAAAAATCTATGGGGGTCGGCGATGCAGTGGCTTCGAAGATTACGTCTCATGGGAACGGGGGCCCTCTTCGCCCTCGGCCTCGGGTTCGGGGGCTTCGGGCCGGTCCTCGCCGAGACCCCGGCCGGGGCCGAATGGCCGGTCCAGAAAGTTCGGGAGCACCCCCTCCCCCTGGACCCGGACATGTTTGCCGTCTATCGGGATATCGTCCTGAAGGGCGAGAAGCTCCTGGTCGTCGATAACGACCTGAACCTGACGCGGGCGGCCGTCGCCTACTATCAGGACGGTCGTCTCGTCTTTCAGACCTCCCTTCCCACGCCGGTCACGGCGTCGGACGTCTGTCCCGACGGGGTGGTCTTCCTCATGGGCCGGCGGGTCTCGCACGTAGACGGGGACGGGCGTCTCCTGCGGGAGTGGACGGTCCCGGCGCAGTTCTATCTGGGGCAGGTCGTCTGCACGGCCGACGGCCTCTTCGTCGCCTACGTCGCGGGAGGCCTGGTCGAGCTTCGGCTTTACTCTCTCGGGGGCACGGTCCTGAAGTCCTTTCCGCCCGTCCCGGTCGACTGGGTGCGCACGCCGAGGGCATTTTACTGGAACTTCCAGGGGTTTCCGAACTATGCCGGGAAGGCCCTCCTCCGGGGGAAGAAGTGGGGAGAAGAATGGCTCGTCGTGGATGCCCGGGGGGACCGACCGGTCCTAGCCTCGCCGTCCGACGATTTCTGGAAAGCCCTGGGGAATCGCCAAGTTCGACGCATCCATCCCATCGTATGGCAGGGTCGGGAGGCCCTGTTGGTCGAAGCGGCCTTCAGCGAACGGCTTCTCCTGGAGGAGTACGTGCGACGGTATTCGGTCCCCCCGGAACGGGCGCAGGACTTATGGGACCTGCTGAAAGACAAGCCCGACCCCACGGTCCCGGTCTCGTCGAGGCATCAACTGTGGGTCCTGGACCTTCAGGGGCGGCCGCTGGGTCGGTTCGCATACTCGACCGAGGTCGGTTTCATCTCTCCCAAGACGACGGACGCCACGGGGGACCGTCTGATCGTCCTGGAGGAGCCCTTCTGGCCGCCGAGGAAGCACCGGTACGTCTGGCGGGTCTTTACCCTCGGGCCGGGTCCGTCAGCTTTATGAATGGGGACGATACGATGGGCGAGCGCGACATGCTATCCGCTGTCCAGACCGACACCATAAGGGGCGGAGCGTTGCATCCCGATGACCCCCGACCCGGGCGACCTGGTTTTTGACCCGACCCGTGGGCGTAAGGGGACGCGGGTGTGGGTCGCCCCCTCCCCCGGCCCTCCCGTGAACGGGGGAGGGGGCAGAACGGAGCGCTGTGCCGATGGAGGCAGTTGGACCTGCTACACAGAAGAAGTCTATGACCTCGAAGTCGAAGGTGCGCACTCTTAACTCACCGAAGTTGTGCGGTTCATAACTGCGGTAGCGGCCCCACCGCCTAATGCGCCGAGAAGTGGGGACGGCGGTGGGTTACTTGCGGTACCTCGCCCGTCGCCCTGGCTATTGCCCGCCAGTGCCTGATGACTGCCCGCTACGACTGCTACGAACTCCAAGACCCCGAACGCGGCCCCGCGGGCGGTTTCATCTACGAAACCGTCCCGCCCATCACGCTGGAGAGCATCGCCAAGAACACGGAAATTGACGCTATCGCCGAAACAGTTTCAGCCCCAAATTGACCCAGCCTTAGCCGAGTTTTGTTAGGCGCTTTTAGGGAATCCGGGCGGCGGCCTGGCGGGCCTGGCGGATGCAGTCGGACAGGCCGACGCCCCGGTAGCCAGCCCCGGCGACGTGCAGGCCGGGATAGCGAGCGACGGCCTCTTCGACGGCCTCGACCCACGCCAGGTGCCCGACGGGGTACTGCGGGAGCCCGTCGGTCCACCGCTGGACCCAAACCCGGTGGGGGACGGCCGGGACGCCGACGCGCTCGACGAGCTCCTGCCAGACGGTCCGGGCGAGGGTCTCGTCGTCCGTCTCCGTCCAGGGCGTCGGGGTCGTCCCCGTCACGAAGGCCCGGACCAGGCTCCAGCCGTCCGGCGCCCGATGGGGCCACTTCTGGGAGAGCCACGTGCAGGCCGTGACCCAGCGCCGTTCGGCCCGGGGGACGAGGAAGCCCGTCCCGAGCCAGTCCCAAGCGCCCGGCCAGGCGTAGGCGACGACGGCCACGGGTTCCGAGACGGCCCGGGCCAGGAGGTCGGCCACGTCGGGGGCGGCTTCCCGGAGGATTCGGGCGGCCGCCCGGGGCGGGACGGCCAGGACGAGGTGACGGGCCTGCCACCGTTCCCGGCCGGCCGTCTCGACGACCCATCCGGTGGCCGAGCGGTGGACGCCCTCGACGGGGAGGCCCGTCCGGACTTCGACGGAACTCAGGCGTTCCCGCAGGCGTTCGACTAAAACGGCGAGTCCCTGCCGGAGCGACCGAAACGGCGTTTCGACGGTCTCTGGGCGCCTCGGCCAGGGCCGGAGGAGCGAACGCAGGAATTCGGTCCTCCGGGTCGCCGTCTGGGGCAGGGTCGCCCGCAGGCTCAGGCGCTCGATGTCCCCGCCGTACACGCCGGCCAGGAGGGGTTCGACGACCCACGTCGTGAATTCTTCCCCGGCCCACCGACGAAACGTCGGGCCGACCGGGGCGTCGGCACCCGTCGGTACCGGATGAAGGAGCACCCGGAGCGGTAGCCCCGCCGCCCGGAGTCGCCCCCGCCAAGAGATCCACCGGACGTCCCCCAGGCGGACCCGGCCCGGGACCAGGCTGAACAGGCCCGGCGGAATCGGGTAAAAACGGCCCCCTCGGACGACGTAAGCCGGCAGGGCCCGGGCGGCGATGACTTCGTCGGCCAGACCGAGCTCGGTGCACAGGGCCAGGGCCTCCGGCTTCAGCGTGACCATGGCGTCGGGGCCGAGCTCGACGACGAAGCCGTCCCCGACGACGGTCCGAATCTTCCCGCCCAGGCGGTCGTCCGCCTCGACGAGGACGCCCTGGAGGCCCCGCAGGCTCAACTCGTAAGCGACCGTCAGGCCCGTGATGCCGCCGCCGACGACGATGCAGTCGAGCATGGTATCGGGTCCCGGGTGCCGGGTCCCGGTAGAAAGGGACCACGGACCATTTTATCGTCTCACGGTCGCGGCGCCGGCCGCCCGGGAGGAGATGTCCCCGAGGAGCAAGCCGTTCAAGACGAGAGCGGTCCCGGCGCCCAGGGCGATCCCGGCCGTCAGGCTCCAGAAGTGGGCGACGGCCCCGGCCAGCAGGGCGCCGAAAGGCGTCAGCCCGAAGAACATGAGCGTGTAGATGCTCATGACCCGCCCCCGCAGGGCGTCCGGGACATAGGACTGGATGAGGGTATTCACCGTGGCGAACTGGACGACGAAGGTAAATCCCACGACGAACAGGATGGCCATCGCCAGGGCCGCTTGCCGGGCCAGGGCCAACGCCAGCAGGGCGGCCGGAAATCCCAGAGCCCCCAGCGATAGCCACCGGTCCCGGTCGGGTGAGCGACTCCCGGCGGCCACGGTCAAGGCCCCGATGAGGGCGCCCAGGCCGACCGTCGTGTGAAGGAGGCCGAAGCCGACGACCTGCAAGTGCAGGGCCTCGACGGCGTAGGCCGGCAACAGCGTGACGTAGGACGCCCCGAACAGGGACGAGACGCCGGCCATCAGGATGAGACCCCGGAGGAAAGCGTCCGACAGCGTGTACCGGACGCCCTCGGCCAGTTGCCGGTACCAGGGGACGCCGACCGTCCCGCTCCCATTCAAGTCCACATACGTGGGTGCCATCGCCAGCAGGGCTCCGATGACGGCAAGGAAGCTCAGGCCGTTGAGGGCAAAGCACCAGAACGGCCCCAGGCTCGCCAGGAAGAGGCCCCCCAGGGCCGGGCCGACGACGCGGGAGAGGTTGAACATCAGGGAGTTCAGGGCGATGGCGTTCATCAGGGTATGCCGGTCCCCCTCGACGAGCTCGGCGACCATCGCCTGACGGGTCGGGGCGTCAAAGGAGTTGGCGACGCCGAGCCAGACGGCCAGGACGATGAGGTGCCAGGGCTGAAGCGCCCGGAGGGCCACCAGGAGGGCCAGCGTGAAGGCCTGGACCATCATGACGGCCTGGACGACGACGAGCAGACGTCGGCGGGGGACCCGGTCGGCGACGACGCCCGCCGGGAGCATGAGCAGGAGCGTCGGGACCGTTCCGGCGAAGGCCAGCCATCCGAGGGCGATCTTCGAGTGGGTCATCTGGTACATCAGCCAGCTCTGGGCGACGTTCTGGAGCCACGTCCCCATCAGGGAGAAGGACTGGCCGGTGAACCAGAGGCGGTAGTTTCGGTACCGCAGGGCCGAAAACGTCGTGTCCATGTAGTCTTGGAGTTTCCGATATGGGGACGCACTTTCCATGTCTGACGTCTCGCCGGTGCGCAGGACCCCACGGGGTAGAGTGTGAGGAAGGGACCTTGAGGCTTGCGTGAGCCAGACTTAGATAATATTCTGTCCGGCGTGCCGCTTCGTCAAGCCACGTGTCTCTGACCGTAGGACCCTTTTCAGCCAAGACGGGGCCTCTCCTGCAGGAGGCCAGGTCCGTCGGCATCGGGTCCGGCCCCGGGACGGACGACGCCGGGGCCGTATCCCCC
>FWWL01002337.1_pt1 | contig 13014 bp, 10 predicted proteins | sample 2228331 | NCBI WGS metagenome assembly FWWL01 (sample SAMEA103939775, study PRJEB20133) | metagenome | reverse complement strand
TAAGTGAGGTGGGTAAGGACGCCTTGCACGTAAGAAAGAGCCAAGTCAATACTCCCAGATACTCCACTGAGCGGATTCGCCTCTACATAATCCCAAACCATCGGGAGAGCCTGACGAGTAAATATATCAGCTATGAGTTCTCGCTGATTTATCCACGTTGACAAAGAATTACAAAACGTCGCGATTCTATCCACCGCCAGCGCCAAATACGTCGCCACGGCTTTGGCGAACTCGGGGTCGGCGCCCTCGGCCCGCATGCGGGCGTGGGCCTTGCGCACCTTCTCGGCAAAGGTGATGAGCGCCAGCTTCTGGCGACAGTTGAACAGATCCCCCAGCGGGTCAGGCCATACTTATAGACCGAAAAGGCGCGCTCGGCCCCCGGACCGCCACCTACCAGAGTAGACTCATCCGGCACGGGGTCTAAGTTCCTGTGCACTGAAATTCGAACTTGGCTTCTTCGGTGACCGGTAACATATGTTGGGAATCAGGGCACCGCCCCGCTCCGAGGCGCCGAGGCAGCCCACGTTGCCTCCGGACCGGGTACGCGCCCGGTTTGGGGGTGCCTGTCACCGGACGCGACCACAGCCCAGCGGAACAAAGCCCTGATAGGGGGCCAGGATCGGATGCTTGTGCCACGGGCACAGTCACTGCTGAAAGCACCTGAGTCCGAGATTCAATGCACGGGAACTTAACTCTGGGCGAAAATCCCCGGGTGGTCCAGGAGCGGCTCGGCCACGCCCAGATAAGCGTGACGCTGGGACTTTACTCCCACGTGCTGCCGGAGCTTCAGCGGCAGGCGGCCGAGAAGCTGGACCGGGCCCTCTTCGGACAGCCGGGCCCGTAATTTGGCTACCAGATTGCTACCGAAACGGGCCGGACGGGCCAACTTGGCCCGTCCGGCTACTATATCTTGTGGTTCCGTCGGATTTTAACCCGAATATTTAGTGCCGGGGGGCGGAGTCGAACCGCCGACACGCGGATTTTCAGTCCGCTGCTCTACCACCTGAGCTACCCCGGCGGACCTCAGCGGCCAGTTTACGTACTCACCAGACCTTAGTATAGCCACTCCGCCACCGCGCCTGCAAACTCGGCCAACGGCCGCGGACCCCCTTACCCAATTGCAAATCGCTGGCCTGTGCCCTGCCCTTAACCGGCTGGGCTGACCCCTGATGAAAACCGGCGGACCTGACCCGGTGTCGGCCTCACCGGCCGATGGGTCCCAACCTTAACCCTTGATCACCGCAATCGGCCTCAGCCGGGCTACCTTCCGGGAGATTCCGGCGTTGTGGCACACGTTCACAACTTCAAATACGTCCTTGTAAGCTTCGGATGCCTCCTCGGCCAGCAGGGCCCGGTTCTGAACCCGCACGACAATCCCTTTCTTCGCCAACTCCGCCACCAGGTCGACCCCCTTGAGCATCTTCTTAGCCGCCGTCCGGCTCTGAACCCGCCCGGCCCCGTGGGCCGTTGATCCCCAGGCCTGCCGCACCGCCTCCTCGGTCCCTACCAGCACGTAGGAATAGCGGCCCATATCGCCGGGGATAAGGACCGGCTGGCCAATCCCCCGGTACCTCGCCGGGATCGCCGGATGGCCCGGCGGGAAGGCGCGGGTCGCACCCTTCCGGTGAACGCACAGGGTGAGCATCCGGCCGTCGACCTCGTATTCTTCGATTTTGGCAATGTTGTGGGCCACGTCGTAGACCATGTGCATCCCCAGCCGCTCCGGGGTCGACTCAAAAACCTTCGCAAACGAGTAGCGGGTCCAGTAGGCGATAAGCTGGCGGTTGGCCCAGGCGAAGTTGGCCGCGCCCCGCATCGCCGCCAGGTAGTCCTGGCCCTCCGGCGACCGGATCGGGGCGCACGCAAGCTGCCGGTCCGGCAGCCGGATCTCGTACTTGGCCAGCACCTTATCCATTACCCGCAGGTAGTCCTCGCAAACCTGGTAGCCGAGGCCCCGGGAACCGCAGTGGATAAAGACGGTGACCTGCCCCGGGTACTCGATACCCATCACCCGAGCCGCCTCCGGGTCGTAAATCTCCTCGACGGCCTGAACCTCCAGGAAATGGTTGCCCGAGCCGAGGGTTCCGAGCTGGGATGCGCCCCGCTGCTTGGCGTGGTGGCTCACCTTTTCCGGGTCGGCGCCCGGGATCGCACCGCCCTCCTCGGTGACCTCCAGGTCAGCGGCCCAACCGTATCCCCGCTCGACCATCCAGCGGGCACCCTGAACCAGAATCTGGTCAATCTCTTTGACCGAAACCTTGACCTTCCCTTCGGCCCCGACCCCTGAGGGCACGTTTTTAAAGAGCTCGTCGGCAAGCCGTTCAAGCCGGGGCCTCACCTCCGCCTCGGTCAGGTTGGTCCGGAGCATCCGCACCCCGCAGTTAATATCGAACCCGATGCCGCCCGGGGAGACCACCCCGTCGTCTACCCGCATCGCCGCGACCCCACCGACCGGGAAGCCGTAACCCCAGTGAATATCGGGCATCGCCAGCGAGTACTTAACAATGCCGGGCAGGGTTGCCACGTTGGCAACCTGCTCAAGGGCCTGGTCCCGCCGGATAAGCTCCATCAGGGTTTCATCGGCGATAACAAGCCCCGGCACCCGCATCCCCGGCTTGTAGGTCTGCGGAATCTCCCAGTGGTAGTCGTCAATCTTTCGGAGCGGACCTTCCCACCGTCCGGTCATCGCCATCCCCCCTTTGCGCTGCTTAGACGTCTAAAATCACCTGGACCTCGGCCCGGCCGTCGGATGCCTCGACCCGAACCCCGTGGTAGGTTGCGGCCTTAACCTCCAGCCCGAACGGGTGGCGGCTCGGGTCGACCGGCTCACCGTGTATGGTCGCCCGGAGCCGCCACTCGCCCCCGTTCCTCGGGGGCTCAATGGTCACGTCGAACTTGCCAAAGACGGCGTGGTCGACCGTGGCCTGGTAGAGCAATGCGTTGAGCCACTCGACCAGCAGGGCCTCGGGGTCCGGGGCCGAAACTTCCACCTGCCGCGCCAGCGTGTCGCCAACCGAGTCCGTCTGGTACATGACGGCAAACATACCCCGGGCCGCCTCGGCGAACGCCTCGGCCAGGTCCCGGCCCCAGGCCCGGACGCCGATTTCCGCCGTGTGGTCTAGAAACTCAAAACCCATCCCGCGTTGATATTATAGCCCCGGCCCGGCCGACTCAGTTATAATCGAAACGCTATGGCACGCTACAGGCTCGTCACTTTCGACGTCTACGCCGCCCTCTTTGACCTGGAAGGCAGCATGGTCCCCGAAGTCCGGGCGGTTCTGCCTTCGGCCGAGGTCGACCCGGTTGCCTTCTTCCGGCTCTGGCGGACCAAACAGCTCGAGTTCGCCCTCTTGAGCAACTCCCTGGGCCGGGGTCACTTTAAGTTTCAGTACCTGACCGAGCGGGCCCTCGAATACGCCCTGAAGCGTTACAACCTGGAGCTGCCGGCCGAGACCAGAACGCGGCTCGTGGCCGCCTGGAACCGGCTCCGGCCCTGGCCCGAGGCCGGCGACGTGCTGGCCGGGGTGAAGGCCCGGGGCTGTCTTACGGCCCTGCTTTCCAACGGCGACGAGGCGATGCTCCGGGAGCTGGCCGCTGCCCTGCCGGTGCCGGTGGACCACATCTTCGCCGCCGACCAGGCCGGCTTTTACAAGCCCCACCCGGCCATTTACGAGCTGCCCCTCAAGACCCTCGGCCTGGACCGGTCGGAGGTCCTCCACGTGGCGGGCTCGGCCAGCGACGTCATGGGTGCCCGGTCCTTCGGCCTGCCCTGCGCCTGGTCCAACCGGGCCCGGGACTTCGTCCTGGAGCCGGCCCTCGGCCCCGACTTCGAATTCCCCGACCTGAACGGCGTTTTAACCCTGCTTTAGCCGACGACCACCGTGGGCAGGCCGGCCCGCCGGGCCAGCCGGTTAAACGCCGCCAGCTCGGTCCGGTAGAGACGTTGCAGTTGCCGGAGGTGCCGCCCGATTCGGGCCGAGAGGTCCCGGAACACCTGCCGGTGCTGGCGGGCCGGGGCGTAATCGGCCGAGTCAATAAAGGTTGAGAGGGCGGCGAGCCGGAAGTTCAGGGCGCTGGGCGGGGCAAGCGGGCTGTCGGCATCCTCCCGCCACAGTTCGGCTTCGATGGCCCGGAGCCGTTCGGCCAGGGCCCGGCCGGCCCGAACGACCTCGGCGGCATCCGGCCGGCTCTCGGCCCGCCGGACGACCTCCTCGATCTGGCGCCGGACATCCCGGCAGCGCAGAACCGCCTGATGGGTCTCCGAGAGGCGGTCCCGAATCGCCAGGAGGAGGCGGAACTGGGCCTCCAGCTCCCGCTGGGTCGCCCTTACCCGCGGGTCCTTGACGATTTCAAACGGCTGGGTCAGGGTCAGGTCGCCCGCCTTAAGCTGAACCTGGTACCGGCCGGGCGGGGCGACCGGCCCGAGCAGCAGATTCACCCGCGGCGGGTTAAAGGTCGCCCGGTCCTCGGGAATGGCCACCGGATCCGGGTACCGCATGTCCCAGACAAACCGGTTCAGGCCGGCCTCGGCCGAAACCCGGGGCTCCTCCTTCCGGGGCGGCTCGCCGGGCCGGGGCTTTTCCGCCTCGCGGCTGGTGAACGTCTTGATGACGTTGCCGGCGGCGTCCAGAAAAGTCAGGGTAACCTCGTCCCGGGGCTTCTCCTTGAAGTAATACGTTACGATGACGCCGTCGGGCGGGTTCTTGCCGGCGTCCAGGAGGACCTCTTCGGTCTGGCCGTTCGGCTTTTTGACCACCTTATAGGTGGTGACGACCGGCCCGGCCATCCGGTAGTTTTTCTGGCCGACCAGCGGCCGGTTTCCGAAGCCCCGGTAGGTTTTGAACCGGATGGTCCGGCGGGGACGGAAGAGGGCGGCCGGCTGGCCCAGGACTTCTTCGCTGAGCTGGCGCAGGGGGCTGATGTCGTCCAGAATCCAGAACGACCGGCCGTGGGTTGCCACCACCAGGTCGTCGTCTTTGATGACCAGGTCGTAAATAGGCGCGACCGGCAGGTTTCCGCCGTGGAATCGGTGCCAGTTTGCCCCGTCGTCGAAAGAGACGTAGAGGCCGGTTTCGGTACCGGCAAAGAGGAGGCCCCGCCGCCCGGGGTCCTCCCGGATGCACCGGGTGAAGTCGGTTTCGGGGATCCCGTTCGTAATCTTCACCCAGGTCCGGCCGTAGTCGTTTGTCTTGTAGAGATAGGGCCGGAAGTCGTCGAGCTGGTAGCGGGTCGCCGCAATATAGGCGGTCGCCGGGTCGTGGGGGGAGCATTCAATCATGCTGATGAGGGTCCATTCGGGCAGGTCAGGCGGGGTGACGTTCTGCCAGGTCTTCCCCCCGTCCCGGGAGATGTGCACCAGGCCGTCGTCCGTCCCGGCCCAGAACACCCCTGGCTCGTGGGGCGACTCGACGAAGGCGAAGATGGTGCAGTAAACTTCGGCGCCGGTGTTGTCCTTTGTGATGGGGCCACCCGACGGCTCGAGCTTAGCCGGGTCGTTCCGGGTAAGGTCGGGACTAATCACCTCCCAGCTCGAGCCGAGGTTCCGGGACCGGAAGACGACGTTGCCGGCCACGTAAAGGGTATCGGGGTCGTGGGGCGAGAAAAGGATCGGGAAGGTCCACCGGAACCGGTACCTGAGGTCCCGGGCGCCGACGCCCATCCCGGTGGCTTCCGGCCAGACGGTTATGTTCCGCTCCTGGCCCGTCCGCCGGTCGTAAAGGATCAGCCGCCCGTTACCCAGGCCGCTGCCGATGGCCCCGCCGACCACAATGTTCGGGTCGTCGGGCTTGACGGCAATGTAGCCGCTTTCGCCCCCGCCGGGCTTGTACCATTCGGTCTGGGTGACCGCCCCGGTCACCGACCGGCTCGGGATGCTGATGGCGGTGTTGTCCTGCTGGGACCCGTACACCCGGTAGGGGACCTGGTTGTCGGTGGTGACGTGGTACATCTGGGCGGTGGGCTGGTTGTCGACCGGCGTCCACGACTGGCCGCCGTCGAAGCTCACGCTGGCCCCGCCGTCGTCCCCGAGAATCATCCGCTTCGGGTTCCGGGGGTCAATCCAGAGGTCGTGGTGGTCGCCGTGGGGTGAGGCCATCGTTGTGAACGTCCGGCCGCCGTCGGTGGACTTCCAGAGCTCTATATTCAGGACGTAAAGGGTCTCGGGGTCCTGGGGGTCGGCAACGATGTGCTGGTAGTACCAGGCCCGGCGGCGCAGGTCGCCCTGCTCGCTCAGCCGCTCCCAGGTCGCGCCCCCGTCGTCGGACCGAAATACCGCCCCGTCCACGGCCTCGACGATGGCCCAGACCCGGTCGGGCCGGGCCGCCGAGATTGCCAGGCCGATCCGGCCCTTCACCCCGGTGGGGAGGCCCGGGTTGTTCGTAAGCTCGACCCAGGTATCCCCGCCGTCCGTTGATTTAAAGATGCCGCTTCCGGGTCCACCGCTGGTGAGACTCCAGAAGGTGCGGCGGGCCTCCCAGAAGGCCGCGTAGAGGACCCGCGGGTTGGTCGGGTCCATGACCAGGTCGATGGCCCCGGCATCAGGACCCCGGTAAAGCACCCGCTCCCAGGTGCGGCCGCCGTCGGTGGAGCGGAAGACGCCCCGCTCCTCGTTGGGGCCGTAGGCGTGGCCGAGGGCGGCCACGTAGACGATGTCCGGGTTGGTGGGGTGGACCCGGATTCGGGCGATGTGGCGGGTGTCCGAAAGGCCCAGGTGGACCCAGGTCTTGCCGCCGTCCGTGGATTTATACACCCCGTCGCCGTGGGAGACGTTGTTTCGGATGCAGCACTCGCCCATCCCAACGTAAATGACGTTCGGGTCCGATTCGGCGACGGCAATGGCACCCACGGCCGCAGTCTTAAAGTAGCCGTCGGAGATGCACTCCCAGGTGAGGCCGCCGTCCGTCGTCTTCCAGACGCCGCCGGCGCAGGCGCCGAAATAGAACGTAAGCGGGTCAGTCGGGTGGCCGGCCACGGCCACAACCCGACCGCCCCGGTACGGCCCGATGCACCGCCATTCGAATCCTTTAAAGACTGCCGGGTCGAGTGCTTTCATCGGAGTTTCCCCTCCTCAGAATCAGCCGACGACTTCCCGAAAGACCCTCAGGAAGTTGAGGCCGAGCAGTTTGCGTAATTCATCCTCGTTAAAGCCCCGCCGGGCAAGGGTAACGGTGATGTTCGGCCAGTCGGCAAAGGTCTCGTAGCCGTGGAGCCGATATTCCGGCGTGAGCCGGTGCTCCTCCCGCCGGAACCCGGACCAGTCGAAGCTGCCGGGCCGGCGCACCGGCATTTCCGGCGGCCATTCGATAAGCGACTCGGTGCCCGGTCCCGGTCCGGCCTTGTCGGTTCCGATTCCGACGTGGTCGATTCCGCAGACCCGGACCAGGTGCTCAACGTGGTCCGCAAAGTTTTCCAGGGTGGCCTCCGGCCCTGTGCTGATAAAGCCGGGCACAATGACCACCCCGAAGTAGCCGCCCCGGTCGGCGACGGCCTTGGCCAGCTCGTCGCTTTTACCCCGGTCGTGGTAGGCCACCGCCTTGGCCGCCGAGTGGGAGATTACAATGGGTGCCGTGGAGACCTTCAGGGCGTCCCAGCCGACCTGCTCGCTGCAGTGGCTCACGTCGACCAGAATACCCAGCTCGTTCAGCCGGCGGACGACCTCCCGGCCGAAGTAAGTCAGGCCGCCCTGATAGGCCTCGGTGCAGCCGTCGCCCACCAGGTTCTGAAGGTTGTAAGTGAGCTGGACCATCCGGACCCCCAGGTTATAGAAAAGGTCAATCCGGTCCAGGTCGTCCTCGAAGGCGGTGGTATCCTGAAAATCCAGGATGATACCGTGCTTCCCCTCCCGGTGGACCCGCTCGATGTCGGCCGCCTTCTTGATGATGGTAACCTCCCCGTTCAGGGCCTCAACCATGCCATAGGCCTGGGCAATCCGGCGAACGGCCCGCTCGTAGGCCTGGCTTATCGGCCCCGGGCCGGAGTAGGTGCCGCAGGCCACCGTTACCCCGGACTGCTTCCAGAGGTCCAGGTACTGGCGGCGGGCCTCCTCGGAGGTCTGAATCTCCCGGCAGGCCATCGCCTCCAGGATCGGCTGCACCTCTTCCCGGGAGCGGCCCTGCCGGGCGAACTCCTGGAGGGCCTGGCGCATCTTCTCGGTAAAGACCATGCCGTAGGTAATCGGCGGCTGCTGGGAGTCGATGACCAGGGCCTCGTAATGGAGCTGCCGGGCCTCGTCGGGGGTTAGGGACGGTTGGGAACGCCAGACCATGCTGCGCCTCCTTCTGTGGAACCGCGGTTCGCTGAAGTGTAACCGGCACGGCTTTCTCTTCGCAAGTGTCCGGGCGGCCGCCGCTTTAGCGGGCAAAGGCCGGGCATCCACCGCCCGGTGGTTTCGGGTATATTTAAGACTGGGCCGGCCGGTTGTCGGCCGTAATCCCAAAATGGAGCTGTCCTGAGGTGTGGGCGATCCTGGTTTTACTGGCCCTCGGCGCCCTGCTCAGCCTTTATTTTCTCATCGTCCTTGTCGGCGCCCTCCTCGCCCTTCTACCCTGGCTCATTCTCGGCCTGGTCGCCGGATGGGTGGCCGATAAGCTGATGGGTAACCAGTACGGCTTGCTCGGTGACCTGCTGGTCGGGCTGGCCGGGTCGGTCATCGGAACCGCCCTTTACATCCTGCTCACCGGCCACCGGCCGGCCGGTCCCTTCGGCATCACCCACCTGGTGATGGCGATTATCGGGGCCGTCCTCCTACTGGCGGCCATCCGGGCCGTCGGCCGGAGAACCCCCGCTTGAAGTTCAGCCCGGACGCCGGATAAAGCGGTGGGGGGCGTCCTGAAACTCCCGCCGGCACGCCTCGGAGCAAAAACAGTACGTGGCATCGCCGTGCTTGGCCGCAAGCGCCCCATCCGGGTCAAGCCGCCGACCGCAGACCGGGTCCCGTAACTCTCCCGGCAAACCTACCTGAGCGGCCGGCAGAACCTCCGGCGGCTTGACCCCCAGGATGTCGGCTGCCAGTCGGAGCTCGTCGGCAATGAGGCGGGGAAGCAGGAAGTGCTTGCGCACGTGCTCCCGGCCACGGGCCCCGAACGCCCGGGCCTCCTCAGGGTGGCGCAGGAGCCAGACCGTCCGCTCGGCGCAGGCTTCGACCGAGTCGACCAGGAATCCGCTTACCCCATCCTGGACCTGCAAGGGGATACCCCCGGCCCGGCCGGCAACCACCGGCGTGCCCTTCCAGAGGGCTTCGGAAACGACCAGCCCGAACCCCTCACGGATCGATTTCTGGATGATAACCCTGGAAAGCCGCTGAAAGGCGTTAACTTCGATGTTGCTTACCCCGGTCAGATTCGTGAAAAGCTGGATATCCGGGTCATCACGGGTAGCCTCCCGGATCTGGTGGTAAATCTCCCAGCCTTCCGGGTCGTCCAAAGCCATCGAACCTACCAGCGCGAGCTGAACGTCCGGCACCTCATTCTTTACGAGCCGGTAGGCTGCAATCACACCCAGCGGGTCCTTCCAGGGGTCAAACCGGCTGACCTGGGTGATGAACGGGCGCTCAAGGTCGACCCCGACCCAATGCAGAACCCGGCGGGCCAGGTCAGGGTCAAGCTCGAGGTTTTTCGGACTCTCGGGGTCGATGGCCGGCGGGATAATCTCAACCCGTTCTACGGGAAAGTCGGGCGGCACGAAGCAGCCCAGGGTGAAGACGGCGGCGTCGTAGTCGGCCACGTACGGCCGCAGGAACGCCCAGACCTCCGGGTTCGGCTCCGACATATCGATATGACAGCGCCAGACCCACCGGGCCCGGCCCGGTCCGTGAAAGTAGCGCAGGGCCAGCGGCTGCGGGTCATGGATGAAAATCAGGTCGTAGTTATCCTCCAGAAGGCGGGCGTTGCGGACCGAGTAGGCTAAATAGATTTCCTGCTCGGTGGCCGTAAGCTCCCGCCTGGCCCCCTGCAGGCCGTTGTGGATCGCCTTCGTAACCCGGAAGAACGTTTCATCGCCGGTAATGACCTGCCACTCAGCCTGAAGGCCCAGGTCCCGAAGGAGGGGAATTTCCGACCGCAGAATCTCGGCGACACCCCCGCCGTAAGGGGTGGCGTTGACGTGCAGAATGCGGGCACCCCGCAGGGCCGAACCCAGCACCCGGAGCTGGCGGATCACCTCCGGCCCAACGCTCGCCTCGTACGGGACGATTGACTGCCGGCCGACATGAATCCGCTGAAGCATGGACACCCCCCGCGGAGGATGTTAGCACAAGAGGTCGGACGCTGCTTCCGGGTCAGGCGGTTTTCCGGGCCCGGTCGACTCCGTAGGCCAGGAGGCCGGTCTCCACCAGGGTCGCCCCGACCAGCGCCAGGGCCGCCACGACGGCCCCCGGCAGCCGGGTTAGCCCGGCCAGCACCCCAAGCAGGATGGCCAGGGCGACCAGGTAGACGGTCACCGCCAGGCCCACCGGGCCGGTCCGCCGGCCGGCGATCAGCCGGCCCCGGAGGAGGGCCCGCCCCGCGACCAGCAGGGGCAGAACCGTCAGGACCCGTACCGGCGTCCGGGCGAAATCAATCACCCGCTCCGGCAGGCCCAGTATCCCGGCCAGGTAAAGGTCGAGCAGGGGGGTGAACCCGAGCAGGCCCAGCAGAGCCGACCCGGCCAGCCCGGCCCCCAGGGTGAAGCGGGCCAACCGGCGGTGCCCCCCGGCTTTCCCAACGGCGACCACCGTCTGCTGGAGCATGCTGACGGGATTGCCGAGCAGGTTCACGGTGGAATTAACCACCGGCCAGGCGGCAAGCGAAGGTTCGGGCTGGGCGGCCCGGCCGATGCCGCCGGTTATGACCGGCGGGGCGGCGTTCAGAAGCACCTGCATCCAGATAAGGGGAGCGTAAAATCGCAGGATGGTGCCGGCCGTAAGGGGTGAAGCGCCCCTGGCCGGTTCTTCAAGGACCACCCGGCCGACCGCCGGCCGGGACCACCAGGCGATGAGGGCTGCCTCGGCCGCCACACTGACGGCTTCGGCCAGGGTGCCGAGCATGGCCCCCGGGAGCCGCAAGACCGCCGGCCCCCCGAAGACCACCGCGGCCAGAACCCCGAGCCGGACCAGAACGGCGTAGGCGATGGGGCGGGTCCGGCCGAACCGGACCATCAGGCCCTGCAGGAAACGCCGCAGGCCGATGAGGGGCGGCCACAGGACCAGGAACCTGATGGCTCCGGCCGCCTCCCGGGCGACGTCGGGCGGAACCCCGAGCAGGTCGCCCATAACCCGGTCGACGGCCGGCGTAAAGTAAAGGACGAACCCGAGCAGGGCGAGACTGAGGCCGGCCCCGGCCATAAACAGCCCGAACGCGAAGAAACTCTGGCGGTCCCGGACCAGGGCAATGCTGCCCTCAAGCATGGAAATTATCGGGCTTTCGACGAAAACGGCCAAATTAAATGCCACCCCGAAGGCGGCCAGCGCCAGGGCCGGTTCGGGCAGGCGACTTAAACCGCTGGCAACAACCGGACCTTCAAGGTTCATGATGAAGGCGCTGAAGGCCAGCGGGGCGGATATGGTGACCAGCTCCCGGTAACCGGGTTCGGCGGCCGTTCGCCCCAAGGCCACCAGCCTACCGGTCACCGTTCTCCCGTTCGACCCGCCTGATGGCTTCCTGGATGGTATCCGGGGCGAAGCCCCGGCGGGCGAGCTGGGCCCAGAGGCGGCGCCGCCCCTCATCGGGCGGGAGTTTGGCCAGGCGTCGCCAGAGGACGCGGGCAACCTTGAGGGCGGATTCCGTCTCGTCAAAGTCGGCCAGCACTTCCTGCACCGTCTCCCGGGAAAGGCCCTTCTGACGGAGCTCGGCCCGGAGCAGGTATTCACCCCGGGGGCTCAGGGCCTCCCGGCTCTCCCGCCAGAAACGGCCAAACGCCAGGTCGTCCAGGAGGCCCAGACCGCGCAGTTTCTCGAGGACGGCGCTCACCGTCGGTTCATCGAAGCCCTTCTTGGCGAGCCGTTCCCGGATTTCGGCCTCGGACCGGGGCCGGAAAGTGAGGAGCCGATACGCCGCCGAAAGGGCCTTTTGCAGGGCCGACTCCCGTTCGAGTTCGGCCACCTCGGCCTCGGAGAGGACCTGGCCCACGGCGAGGCGGCGCTGGTGGGCCGTTACCGGGTCCAGGCTGAAGGCAAAGCGGCCATCAAGGAAGACCCTGACAACCGGCCCGGAGCGGGTTTCGGCGGTTTCGAGGTTAGTAATCGCAGGCATCCGCCTTGATTATAGCCGGCCTGCCCAGGGCCGCAGGTTCGGCTTAAAATTGGGGTAAACGGCCGATGGGCCCGGCAATGCCCTACCTTACCCGCTGCTGCCTGATACTGACGGCGGGGTTCGCCCTCTCCGCCCTGGCCTTCAGCCTGCTGGTGCCGGTCTATGAGGCTCCCGACGAGCCTTCCCACGTGGCGGTGGCCCGGTATATCTTGAACCACCGGACCTTACCGGTCCAGGCGCCGGGGTTCCCCCTTGGCCAGGAGGCCAGCCAGCCGCCGCTTTATTACGTCCTGGGGGCGGCGCTTCTCGCCCTGGCACCGGAGCCCCGGATCGCCCCGAGCTGGGGAACCGACCACAACCCGCACGTCACCTTCGACCGGACGGGTCCGGATTCGGAAAACCGGAATCTTTTCGCCCACCCCAACGAGCAGCTTCCGTACCGGGGCGATATTCTGGGGATCCACCTGATGCGGCTTCTGAGCCTGGGGCTGGGCACCGTCACCGTTGCGGGCACCGTTCTCCTGGCCGCCGAACTGTTTCCGGCAATGCCGGGGGCTGCGCTGCTGGCCGGGGCCCTGGTGGGTTTTAACCCCCAGTTCGTGTTCATATCCGGAGTGTTCAACAACGACGCCGGAATCGCGGCGGCCTCAACCCTGACTCTCTGGCTGGCGGTCCGGCGGTTGGGTAAAGCGCCGTCCTGGCTCGAGTCGGGCTTGCTCGGCCTGGGGCTGGGCGCCGGCCTTCTGATGAAGCTGAGCGGCCTGGCCCTGGTCGGGCTGGTGGGAGCGAC
>FWWL01008562.1_pt1 | contig 13018 bp, 13 predicted proteins | sample 2228331 | NCBI WGS metagenome assembly FWWL01 (sample SAMEA103939775, study PRJEB20133) | metagenome | reverse complement strand
TCACTTTGATTCCTGTTTTAAACAACAAAAAAGAATACATAGGGCCTATTACCTTACAAGATTTACTATCAGGACTGGCAAAAGTTACCAATGTAGAAAAACATGGAGCAATTATTGTCCTAGAAATGAACATCAGAGACTATTCGCTTGTTCAGCTTTCTCAGATTGTTGAAAGCGAAGAAGCCAAGATCATATCGCTGTATACTTCCAACTCAGAAGATAGTACCAAAATAGACGTGACCATTAAAATCAACCAGGATGATGTTAGTCGGATTATTTCATCGCTAAATCGTTTCAACTATATCATTAAGCATACATTCCTTAACTCATCCGATTTAAACGATTTTTATCAGGACAGATTAGATTCATTCTTCCGCTTTTTGAACACATAAATGAAAAGCCTTTTTACCATAATAATTATATTTGTTGTATTCGCTGTAAATGCCCAATATTTAATTGTACGAAATTTATTATTTTCTGGCAATAAAAAGACCAAAACTTTTATTATTGAAAGAGAACTTACATTTAAAAGAGGCGACACTTTATGGCTACCTTTTCTTCGACAAGAACTGGATAAGTCGGCTGAAAACATATTAAAAACGCAACTGTTTAACTTTGCTGAACTTGATACCATACATGCCTCAAACCACGAAACCGATATTATTATTTCTGTTACAGAACGATGGTATTTGTGGCCTATTCCCATTTTTGAACAAGCTTCACGCAACATCAATACCTGGATTTATGAAAAAGATTACGACAAAGTAAATTATGGAATTTTTGTTGCTCAGGCCAACTTCAGAGGCAGAAATGAGCTTATCAGAGCCATTGCTCGTTTTGGATTCAGAGAACAGTATGGTTTTGCCTATACCATTCCACATTTTATGAATAGCCCAAAATTTGGCCTCGAACTAAAAGCTCTTTATTATCGTCAAAAGCAACTGGCATACAAAAACAAAAATAATAAACCGCTATATGTAATAAGCAACAAATATCTATATCAAAATTCCGACTTCTCTATTAATTTTTCATACAGACCTAAACTATATGCCTTTCACAACCTGGAAATTGCATTTGCCCATCACTTAATACATGACAGTCTGTACATACTAAACCCTGATTTCCTTTTCGATTCTTTAACTAAGATGAATTATACAAGCATCAGTTATTACTTTCGATACGACAAAACCAATTCCGTTGCTTACCCAACCAAAGGATTCTTTATTGAACAAACAATTGAAAACAAAACTTTCCTGGACAATTTAAAAAATATTCAAACATTCGATGCAAAGGGAGCATATTATTACAAATTATCAAACCATATCTTTAATGCACATGGACTTAGCTTTAGTTATTCTGGCGTTTCACAAAAAAGTTACCTTTTAAACAAAGCATTTGGATACAGAACTTCTCCTAGAGGTTACGAATTATATCTGGTTGATGGAAATGCCTACATTTTGACGCAAAACAGTATTCGATTCATGATTGTTAAACCTACCATAAAAAACATTTACAAGCTTAAAAACGAACGATTTGCTAAATTGCATTATGCCTTTTACTTGTCTATCAATGGTGATGCCGGATATGTTTTTAATCAGTTCAATGAACCTTTAACCAATCAATGGCTTTATGGATATGGAATTGGGCTCGATTTCGTAACCTATTATGATATAACTTTACGAACTGAATATTCTATCAACCAATTCGGAAACAAAGGATTATATTTTCATTTTTCAACATTTATTTAACTATGAAAAATATTGGAATTTATACAAATCAAAGCAACTGTAAGCATATTGAAGATTTTATAGAGCTTATTAAAATATTACACTCTTATCAGAAAGTTGTTTATATTCATCAATCTTTTAATGAAGTTACAAAAAATTTTAATGTAAAATATTATTACAACCTAGTTAATATAAATAAACAGATTGATATACTCATAACAATTGGCGGCGATGGCACATTTCTGGAAAGCATTTATCAATTAAATAACAGTGAAGTTCCGATAGTTGGAATAAATACAGGGCGACTTGGCTTTTTAGCCAATGTAAATATTAAAGATACAGAAAAGGCCTTGAAAAAAATTTTCCAAAACAATTTCACAATAGAAACAAGAAGCATGGTTGAACTATCCGGCGAAAATATATTTGAAAGTTTCAACAAAGCTCTAAATGAATTTACTATTCATAAACTTGACACCTCTTCTATGATTTCAATTGAAGTAAATATCAACAACATATTAGTCAATACCTACTGGGCTGACGGATTAATAATCTCAACACCAACAGGAAGCACCGCTTATTCACTATCAGCAGGCGGACCTATTATACACCCTTCTGCAAACTGCTTTGTTATTACTCCTATTGCTGCTCACAATCTTAATATTCGACCATTAATAGTTCCCGACAACGTCATCATTACCCTTAAAGTTAGCGGAAGAAGCGAACATTGCATGATTTCACTTGATTCCCGTTCTAAATCAGCACCTATAAACTCTTCATTTACTATAAAAAAATCTACACATCAGGTAAAAATGGTTCAAATTCCGCAATTCAATTTTTTTAACACACTCAAAAATAAGCTTCTTTGGGGAGTTGATAAAAGAAATTAACTATTTTAGTTACTTAATTAATATTTTTTTTTCAATAAGCTCTTTGTAATAAAATATAAAATACATATTTTTGAAGTCTAAATTAAACGCAATTCTACTTACATGGGTAGAAAAGTTATTATATTGTTTTTGATGGTTTTAACTTACTATTCAAGCATTGCTCAATCATCTTCCCGATGGAAAAGAATGCGTTATGAAATGTTTTATGGCTTAGGTGCAACTAATTTTTTAGGAGAACTGGGTGGCGCAGACAGAGAAGGAACAAATTTCGTAAGAGACTTAGAAATATCAATGACCCGACCTGCTGCTCACATAGGGCTCAGATATCGTATCACCGAAACCATCTCAACTAAAGCAATGTTATCGTACGGTTTTTTAAGAGGAGATGATAAACTTACTAACGAAACCTATCGTCATTACAGAAATTTGGCTTTTCGATCCGTTATTGTTGAATTTTCCAATCAGTTTGAATATTCCATTATTCGAGAAAAACAAGGACACCGATATAACCTAAGACGCGTACGTGGTTTAAAAGGATTTAAAACCAATACATACTTTTTTGTAGGCTTTGGCGTTATATATTTCAACCCTAAAAATAAATATCAAGGTAAATGGTATGCTCTTCAACCCTTAGGAACCGAAGGTCAGGGATTAGTTCCAACCCGACAAAAGTATTCAAGAATTAATATGTGTATTCCCTTCGGCATAGGTTTCAAATATGGCATCAATCGAAGAGCTAACATTGGCATTGAATTTGGTGCAAGAAAAACCTTTACCGATTATATAGATGATGTGAGTACAACTTATTTCGATAATCAAATGATTAGGGAAGCCAAGGGAGATATTGCAGCATACCTTGCCGACCCTTCCGATGGTTCCAATCCAACATGGACAGCTGCCTATCAGCAACGCGGCGACGCTAAAGACAAAGATGCTTATATGTTTCTTATAATCAATTTGACATACAAACTATATACAACTAGAGGAGGTATGCCTAAATTCAGATAAAAATTGATGAACAAATTGTTGTACATATTACTCATGTCCCTCTTCATAACTAATATTGTTTTTGCACAACGATGGAAACGTACACGATACGAAGTTCATGTAGCAGTAGGACCTACACTCTTTTTTGGAGAACTAGGTGGTGCTAATAAACCCGGTACTCATGTTATGGGCGATATTGACTTAAGAAGTACCCGTTACAATCTCTCTGTTGGAGCAAGATATAAAATCAAAGAAAAATTTTCCATCAAACTCAACTTTATCTACGGACGCTTACATGGAAGTGATGCTTATACCGACTATCTTCCCAGACAAAACCGAAATGCCAGCTTTTACACCGGATACTTTGAACCATCATTAGTTGCTGAATATTCAATTTTAAAAGAACGACTTGGAGTGCGTTATACTTTGCAAAACATTAGAAGGTTTAAACTCAAATATGTAAACACTTATATTTTTGCCGGATTTGGAGGAATTTATTTCAATCCACATACAGCAAATAAAGACTTTCATACAAACAAAAATGAGAATTTCAGTAAGTTTAATCTTATAATACCTGTTGGATTTGGCTTTAGATATGGGTTTAACAGAAGAACAACGTTAGGATTGGAATTTGGACAACGTTACACTTCAACAGACTATCTGGATGGTTTTTCCGATATACATTCTAAAGCAAGAGACTCCTATTCTACAATTATGGTAATCTTTACTTATAAACTTAAAACGGCACGAAGCGGATTACCCAAGTTCTAATGAATTTTTTAAAATTACATATCGTTATTCTATTGAGTTTAATCTCATTATCCAACTTTTTGTTGGCTCAAGGAAAACTTGAGCGAAATTTAGATTTTGGCATTTTTGCCGGTGCTTCTTATTATCAAGGCGATATAAATCATGACAGATTATTGTATGCTCCTAAGTTTTCCTATGGAGCACTGTTACGCTATGCTTTTCATACTCGTTGGGCTGTTCGTGGCAGTATTTTTTCCGGAAATTTACAAGGCAATGATTTAAGTTTTAATAACAGTTATCAAAAATTCAGGCATGCTAATTTTTCAACACCAATAGTTGAACTAACCGTGCAACTCGAACTTAATTTTTTACCCTATAGAATTGGTGACCAGAAAAAAAACTGGACACCTTACGTTTTTACAGGAGGAACTTTTTTAGTAGCCTCATACGCCGACCATGTTTATCAGCCTGTCATACCATTTGGACTGGGTATAAAGAAAAATTTTTCTAAACGCTTTAGCATTGGAATAGAATGGGCATACAGAAAAACATTTACCGATGGCTTAGACAATCTTTCATGGTTTAAAAAATTACCCACTACAAAAGTCGAAAACGATTATTTACTGCCAAAACAGTATGCCTATTTTCACCAAAAAGACTATTATGCTTTTTTCGGAATTTTCTTTACATATAAATTAAGATTTTTTGAGGAAGTGTGCAATGCATGGGAATAAAGATTTAATAGAGCAAATTGACAAAAATAAATTACCCGTTCATGTCGCCATCATCATGGACGGTAACGGTCGTTGGGCAAAAAAGCAAGGTCTATCCAGAGTTTTCGGCCATCAAAAAGGCAAAGAAGCCGTCAGATTATGCACAGAAGCTGCAGCAGAATTGGGTATTCAATATTTAACCTTGTACGCCTTTTCAACCGAAAACTGGAACAGACCACAGGATGAGGTAGACGCACTGATGTCATTACTTGTTGATGCACTTACCAATGAATTACCTACACTCCAAAAAAATAACATTCGTTTAAACGCTATTGGCGATTTAAGCAAACTACCTGCTCAGGTTAATAAAAAGCTTATTAATACTATAAATGAGACCACTCAAAACGATAGATTAACCCTAAGCTTGGCATTAAGCTATAGTTCGCACTGGGAAATAGCTCAAATGGTAAAAAATATTGCCATTAAAGTAAAAGAAGGAAGCATCTTGCCAGAAGATATCAATTATTCAATAATAGAACAGCATCTAAATACATATCCACTCCCATTTCCAGATTTACTGATCCGTACCAGCGGAGAATATCGCATTAGCAACTTTTTGCTTTATCAACTAGCATACACAGAACTATACTTCACATCAGTTTTGTGGCCAGATTTTACAAAAGAAGAATTTTACAAAGCGATCATTGATTTTCAAAAGAGAGAAAGACGTTTTGGTAAAGTCTCTGAACAAATTCAATCAAAAAATCAAAGGTAATGAAGAGGTTAGGTTTAGTTTTTCTGATATTTTTTTCAACCCAATATATTTTTTCACAGGAAGAACCCACTCCTTATGTCGATTATGAATCACCGATAAAATATGAAATTGGCGGCATTCAATTTACCGGCATTCAGTATCTAGACGAAACTGTTCTTAAAAACATAGCAGGTTTACAAATCGGAGATTCGGTATTTATTCCCGGAGAAAAAATCACTCAGGCCCTTCAAAAACTCTGGGATCAGGGACTGTTTTCAAATATTACCGTTTATTTAACTAAAACTATTGGTAATACTGCTTTTCTTAACTTCGAACTTAAAGAAAGACCTCGGTTAAGCAAATTTTCATTTACAGGTATTAAGAAAAGTGAAGCTGACGAAATTAGAGAGAAAATTCGACTTGTTAGAGGAAATCAGGTAACAGAAAACATTATCGCCACAACCAAACATATTATTCGTAAGCATTTTTATGAAAAAGGCTTTTACAATTGTCAGATAAACGTAGAACAAACCCTCGATTCTTTGCTGCCCAATCATGTCATTCTTACTTTTCACATAGAAAAAGGAAACAAGTTTAAAGTGAGTGATATTGAATTTATCGGAGAAAATATCATCAATGGCTATAAATTTTATGATTCTCTGAAATCAAATAATAAATTTCTCTTGGTCTTTCACGAATCTCCATACATTAACCTGAGGAAAGCCATGAAAGAAACCAAAGTAAAAAAATGGAACAGAATATTTAAAACTTCTCGTATTTTTGAAGACAAGTTTAACGAAGACAAACAAAAAGTTATCGAAAAACTCAATAGTTATGGATACAGAGATGCCCGTATTACAAAAGATACTATCTTTTTAACAAGTGATAAAACTGTAGGAATAAAAATATGGTTAGAAGCCGGACGTAAATTTTATTTTAGAAATATATACTTTGTTGGTAATTCAAAATACAGTACAGATACCTTATTTTATTTTTTAGGCATTAAAAAGGGCGAAGTATATAATCAAAAGTTACTCGAAAACAGATTATATCACGATGCTAATAGTATTTATTCACTTTATCAGGATAATGGCTACCTTTTCTCGAGTATCACACCCATTGAAAAACAAATAATAGGCGATTCCATAGACATTGAAATACGCATATACGAGGGCAAACAAGCTACCATCAATAACATAAAAATAACAGGCAATACGAAAACAAATGAGCACGTTATCCGACGAGAAATATATACTAAGCCTGGTCAGTTATATAGCCGTGCCGATATTATGCGAACTATGCGTGAGCTTGCAGCACTAAATTACTTTGACCCGGAAAAGCTGGATGTAAAACCCCAACCCAATCCTGCCGAAGGAACAGTCGATCTGGAATATATTGTAGAAGAAAAGCCATCCGATCAGATTGAACTTTCAGGCGGCTGGGGCGGACGTATGGTAGTTGGAACACTGGGAGTTGCATTTAATAATTTCAGTGCCCGAAACTTTTTCAATAAAAAAGCCTGGACACCCCTCCCCTCTGGCGACGGACAGCGTCTGACATTGCGTGCTCAAACCAACGGAATATATTATCAGGCCTACACAGCATCATTTATTGAACCATGGTTAGGTGGACGAAAACCTAATTCACTTCAAATTTCTACCTATTACACTGTTCAATCAAATGGTGTATCGAGTAAAGACCCAAATCGCCAATCTATGAACATTTTTGGTGTTTCAACCGGATTAGGAAGACGACTTAAATGGCCCGACGACTACTTTACACTTTATAATGAAATCAGCTATCAGAATTATCTTCTAAATAATTATAAATACGGATATTTATTTTCATTTTCTGATGGTAATAGCAATAATGTCAGCATTAGAACTGTTTTTGGAAGAAGTTCTATTGATCAGCCAATCTACCCAAGGCGAGGTTCGGATATATCTATTAGCCTACAACTAACCCCTCCTTTTTCATTGCTAAACAACAAAGATTACACTCAAATGACTGATAATGAAAAATATAAATGGATAGAATATCATAAATGGTCATTTCGTTCATCATTTATTACAAGATTGGCAGGAGATTTGATACTAAACACAAAAGTTGAATTCGGATTTCTGGCTATGTATAATAAAGATTACGGTTTTTCTCCTTTTGAAGGATTTAACATGGGTGGCGACGGCCTTATTACCTACAACCTATATGGAAAAGAAACCGTTGCTTTAAGAGGTTATGGAAACGGTTCATTGACTCCTTTAAAAGGTGGTAACATATATAATAAGTATAGCTTTGAATTCCGTTACCCACTTTCTTTAAATCCCAATGCTACTTTTTATGTCTTAGCATTTACCGAAGGTGGAAATTGTTTCACAAATTTTGATGAATTTAAACCCTTTAAACTAAAGCGTTCGGCAGGTGTTGGCATTCGTATCTTTTTACCCATGTTTGGCAAGTTGGGCGTAGATTGGGGCTATGGATTCGACGAACCCGTTATTCCTGGCGAAAACAAAAGTCAGTTTCATTTTATCATTGGTCAGAATTTTTAACTTAAACATATGAAGCTATGAAAAAGAATTTAGTATTAAGCATTATTGTAGGCATGATTGCTACAATAGCTACAGCGCAGCAAAAAATCGGTTATGTAGATACCGATTATATTTTAAAAAACATTCCTGCTTATCAGGCTGCACAGGCACAGCTTGATAAAATATCTGCCGACTGGCAAAAAGAAATTGAAAACATTTATGCTCAAATTGACAAAATGTATCGCGACTTTCAAGCCGAAAAAGTATTGCTTACCGAAGAAATGAAGATTAAACGTGAAAATGAAATCATTGCCAAAGAAAAAGAAGCAAAAGATTTACAAAAGAAATATTTTGGTAAAGACGGTGAATTGTTTAAAAAACGCCAGGAACTTGTAAAACCCATTCAGGACGAAGTATTCAATGCCATAAAAGACATTGCGGTTCAAGGAAACTATGGCATCATTTTCGACACGGCTGGCAATGCCAATATGCTCTACACCGACCCAAAACTCGACAAAAGCGATGAAGTACTAAAAAAACTTGGATACAAAAATTAATTATACCGATACCTGTCATAAATATACAAAACCATCATTTTTATATATATCTCAACATCTTCTTATTAAAGATATCTCCTAAAAATCTTAAAGAAGATGTAAAAATGATTAGGATATTAAAAATTTACCATTAACTTTGCAGAAAATTTTTAAAAACATAAGGAATATGAAAAAAGTTGTATTAGTAGTTTTAATGTGTGCATTTATAACTGGTGGATTATTTGCACAACAAAAAATTAAACTAGGTCATTTAAACTCAAATGATTTATTAGAATCAATGCCAGACAAGGCTGCTGCTCAAAAAACATTACAAGATTATTCCAAACAACTAGAAGACCAGCTCACTACTATGCAGGAAGAACTTGAAAAAAAATATAACGAATATCTTGTAAAGAAAGACAGCTTGACCGATTTAATCAAAAAAAGTAAAGAAGAAGAACTTATGAGTTTACAACAACGTATTCAAACTTTTCAGACAAATGCTCAACAAGAACTTCAGAAGAAAGAACAGGAACTGCTAAAACCTATTATCGATAAAGCTAAAAAAGCCATTGAAGACGTTGCAAAAGAAAACGGATACACTTACGTTTTCGATACAGCAAGCGGTTCTTTACTTTATTACCCTAAAGAAAGCGACGATATCCTTCCTTTAGTTAAGAAAAAATTAGCCATAAACAAATAATTTGAATTTCAGTAAGATAATAAAAAATCCGACTGAGAACGGATTTTTTATTATTTTTATTTGGTGAATTAATTTTTTTTGTATCTTTGCACCACAAAATTTTAAAGGTACCCTAGCTCAGTTGGTAGAGCAACGGACTGAAAATCCGTAGGTCGTTGGTTCAATTCCAACGGGTACCACCAGAACCCCGTAAAATGCGGGGCTTTTTCATTAACTAAATTTTATAGTATGCCAGTAAAAATTAGATTAGCAAGACATGGAAAGAAAAAACGTCCGTTCTACCACATTGTTGTAGCGGACAGCAGGGCGCCACGAGATGGCAAGTTCATCGAAAAAATAGGCACCTACAATCCAATTACCAATCCTGCAACTATCGATATTGACTTCGATAAAGCTTTGGATTGGCTTCAAAAAGGAGCAATTCCTACTAAAACCTGTCGAGCTATATTAAGCTACACAGGTGTTTTGTACATGAAACATTTGTTGGGCGGAGTTAAAAAAGGAGCATTTGACGAAGCCACTGCAAAAGTCAAATTCGAAGAATGGAAACAGGCAAAACTTCGCAAAATTGAAGAAAAGAAAAACAGAATAATAAAATCTTCCAATGAAGAAAGAAGAAAACGTCTGGAAGAAGAAGCTAAAGTAAGAGAAAAGAAAGAACAACTCATCGCTGAAAAAAGAGCTAAAGCATTAGAAAAAGCTCAGGAAGCAACTGAAGAACAAACAGAATCTTCTTCAGATAATGCATAGTACATGTTTTGCTTTAATAGCAAAAAAGTAGGCTATGTAAAAAAAACGCATGGAATTAACGGAGAAGTAGTTGTTTCATTTCTCTTCAAGATTCCTAAAAAATTTTCTATAGAGGAATGGGTATTTCTTAAATATGAAGGAATACTTATTCCTTTTTTAGTTGAATATTATCAGGTATTGGACGAATGGTCTGTTTTATTCAAATTCAAACAACTACATACTATAGAAGAAGCCAAAAGATTTGTGTTGTCAGAGTTATTTGTCGATGCAAAAACCAAATGGTTAAAAGAAACTGAAATATCGTATATTGGCTATCAGGTGTTTGACAAAGAAAAAGTAAGCTTAGGTACTATTGTCAATTTTTTACCTATAAATAATAATCCCTTAATAGAAACTAAACTTGCAACAAAAAAAATACTTATTCCCTTCAATCCCGCTACAATAAAAAAAATAGATCATTTCACGCAAAGTATTTATTTATCTTTACTAAAAAACGAACTTACCGATGATTGAAGAAAAATTACAGTTAAGAAAGCACATTAAAGAAATTAAAAAGACTTTTTCTACTAATGAGCTTGCTCATAAATCGGATAAAATTATTCAAAACTTATTATCTCTTAATCTTTTCAGAGAAAAAGATATTGTTTTATCTTACTGGTCGTTACCCGATGAAGTTCATACCATTAATCTTAATCAGTTATTATTTAAACAGGGAAAAACTATATTGCTTCCTTCTGTTGTAAGAGACGACTTGCAAATTCGATATTTTGAAGGAATAGAACAGATGGTTGCAATGCCTCCGTTTGGAATAAAAGAATCTGTTGGTAAAGTATTTGAAGATTTGATGAAAATACAAATAATACTCGTACCTGGAGTTGCATTCGACCGAAAATTAAGAAGAATGGGAAGAGGTAAAGGATATTATGACCGTTTTTTGCTTAAAACAAAAGGGATAAAAATTGGCCTCTGTTTCGACTTTCAATTATTTGAAGATATTCCACATACAGATACCGATATATTGATGGATATGATTGTTTCTGAAAATGAAGTTATTGCCTAACTATTATTAAGCTTGAACCACGTTCTGGTTGCCTCTATATCTTCTTCAATTTGCCTTTGTAAAGCATTAATGTCCTCAAACTTAATATCATCGCGTAAACGATGTAAGAAATGTATTCTCAGTTTTTCACCATACAATGTTTCGTTGAAGTCGAGTAAATGAACCTCTATTGTTAACGGATGCTCTGGAATATCAATAGTTGGACGATAACCAATATTCAGAACTCCTTTGTATTGTTGTTCTTTGTAATATACTTCAACAACATAAACTCCAGTAGGTGGTATAATCTTTTTTGAATTCGTTACTTTTAAATTTGCCGTAGGAAAGCCAATTTTTCGACCAATTTTTAAACCATCTGTTACTTCTGCCATCATTAGAAAAGAATAGCCCAATAACCGATTGGCTAACTCTATATTACCTTGCTCTATGGCATGACGAATTTTGGTAGAACTTATAGTAATATCTCCATAATATTTGGGCTCAAGACGATGCAAATAAAAATTATATTGTGTAGCCAGTTCTTTCAACACTTCGTAGGAACCTTTACGATCTTTACCAAATTGATGGTCGTAACCAATAACCAGATGACGTAAATTTAATTTATGTATGAGTTCTTCTTCAATAAATTCTTTAGCTGTTTTTTGTGCAAACTCACGTGTAAACTCTTTAATATACACAGCTTCAACTCCGAATTTTTCGAGCAGAAACAACTTTTCTTCCTGTGTGGTTAATAGTTTAAAATTTCCATTGCCTAAAACTTCGCGTGGATGAGGATAAAAAGTATAGAGCAACCACGTACAACTATATCTATTCGAAAGTTCCTTACAATATTCCAGTACATGACGATGACCTAGATGCACACCATCAAATGTTCCGATTGTTATTACAGAACATTTTTTCCAATCTTCATCTCCTTTTAATATCAGTTTCACGTTAAAAATCTTTAAAGGCACAAAGTTAATACTTTACTATAATATTAAAACCGAATATTTTAGTGTAACTTTGCTTGAAAATTAAAAGTAATGAAAGCAACTATCATTCAATATGTTATTTTGGGTTCATTACTTTTTTTTATTTCATGTAATTCAACTCACGAAGGTTTTATTATTCAAGGAAAAGTAAATGGTGGCAAAGGAAAAACTATTTACTTATCGTATGAAGGCAAAAATGACTCTGTTGTAATCGATTCTAAAAATGAATTCAAATTTACAGGAACTTTAATTGAACCCAATTTTTGTAATCTCTATTTAGACAGAACTAATCCTATTTTGCTTTTTATTGATTCGCTGAATAATATTACTATTGAAATAGAAACCGATGCAGAACAATTTGCAAATATGTATACGGTAAAGGGGTCTGCTACTTCACAACAAATACATGACATTCAAAAAAGGTTAATAGAAACATACAACAATATTAAAAATTTATATAAAAACACAGTAGAGGTTGCAGATAGTTCGACCAGAGATTCTTTACATACTTATTTTGTTCAGAAAAGCAACGAACTAGTAAACCAACACAGGCAATATATTGCTAATTTTATTCAGAACTATCCTTCTTCGTTTGCTATATTGCCTGCAATATATCAGGCTTTCGACAGTAGAAATCCTGTATTTACTTACG
>FWWL01005957.1_pt1 | contig 13022 bp, 13 predicted proteins | sample 2228331 | NCBI WGS metagenome assembly FWWL01 (sample SAMEA103939775, study PRJEB20133) | metagenome | reverse complement strand
GTTCTACCCTATCTTAGAGTAGAACCCCGCTGCCTGTTTCCTTCCTACCTCCCAGTTGTAATCGCACCAAGATGGGATGGAAACGTATGTTTAGAAGAAGGGGAGAGGAAGAGGCGCTACACTGTTGGGATCACGGCTTACGAGTGGACCTTCAAGCGCCCCGACGGGGCAATGACCACCACCCGCCTCCCTCACATAGAAGGGGCGGAAGGTTTAATTTTGGTTTCTGAAAACCCCGTCCCTGTCCCCCTCCTCAGCCCCCTTTGGGAGGAATATCGGGAGCAACTAAAGCAATTGGCGGAGAGGCAAGGGGTGAAGGTTTACGAGTTCTCTAATCTTCTGGAACTGACGGAGCACCTCCTTTCCTTGAAGGATGCTTCCCCCTTCGCATGTTTCAACCCTGAGGGTAGGGGTGAATATGGGACGAAAGAAGAAAATTGCTCCTTCAACGCCCGTGGTAGCAAATGAGGTTACATGGTTGCGAGCAACTTTTCAATTCCCCAGCACCTTCTCCTACCGACAAGCGGGTGCTTCCTCCCAGTTCGCCGTTGGTTCCCCCATCCCTTCCCCCGACGCCGTCAAATTAGCCTTAGTGGACACCGCCATCCGTTGGAGCGGGGATGTGGGGAGGGGGAAGGAGGTGTTTGATTGGGTGAAGATTTGCCCCGTTTACCCCGTTCCGCCAGAGAGGGTGGTTCGCTTTCGCACTTTCTTGAGTCGATTGAGAAAGGGTAAGGAGGGAAGTTTCGTAACATCCACAGGGGTTCGGGATTACTTTCTGCTTTTCGGTCCTTTGCAGGTTTTCCTGAAGGTTCCGAGAGAGAGGGGAGAGGAAGCAATCTCCTTGCTTCAAAGGGTTCGGCGTTTTGGCACCTCCGATTCCCTTTGCTGGTGTTGCGAGGTTGGGGAGATAGGGGATGGGGAGGTAGGAAGGTGGCGGTGCTTCTTCCCCCGAAGGGCGGATGAGTTGGGGGAGGAACTTTTGGCGAGGGGAGTTGCGCAAGGTTTCTTGCTGGTTCACCTTTCCGACTTAACAGAGGGGTCAGAGTTTGATGGTTTCAACCCTTTCGGTGGCAAGGGGGGACTTGCTCATCGCCAGCGTTCGCATTACCTTTTACCTCTTGTGGTGGAAAGGGTAGGGGAAACGTGGGCGGTATTGCGGCGGGAACCTTTCTCCTTTCTTGAAACCGTTTGAAGGTGGGTGGCGCCGCCGACCCTAAACCCTTAAAGGGAACCTTCACCCCTTTGGTTCAATCATTCCAAACCCCTGACTGTTCTTTATCCCCAAACCGGCGTCGTAGGCGAAACGAATCATGCTTTCGGACCCCCACATCTTCACCGTCAGGAGCCATGCCCTCACTTCCGTTTTGAACACCTCAACCAACTTGGGTTTGGCGTTCCAAACTTTGATCCCGAACTCATCTCCCGTCCACTCCCTTTGGTAGAATGCTTCCCATTTGGCGATGAGGTTGTTTTTGAGCCCATCTATGAAGCGGGGATCTTCGGGGCTTAGGTAAATGGGGTGCTTGGAGCGTTCTGGTTCTCCGACGGAAACGGCGATGGGGGAGATGGTGCGGAAGGTCATCTTTTCCCCAACGATGCTCAAACCAACAGTTAACGCCTCCACAACCTCCACGACGGTTCCGAACATCTTCCATTTCCATCCCCTTCGGTTCAGCCCCTTTAGGAAGGTTTCCAGAAATCGCGGGTCGGGGCTACCGACCTGCCATGTCATTTGATGGACATCGCTCAAACCTTTCGGGGTTAAACGATAGTGGGTGGGGAGCAAATCGGAGTAAACGAACAAGCGAAAGGATCTCTTCCCCCATCGGAAACCGACATCGTGGAGCCATTGAGCGTAATTGGGATCAGCAGCCCGCAAGGTTTCGTAGATGAGGGCGGTTAGAAAGGTTCGGTAGGACCAAGGGATGGAAAGGGGTTGGTGAGCAATTAGGAACAAGCGCAGTCGCATAACCTTTCACCCAACCGAATTATTTCGCAGCCCCGCCCTCTTTCGTTGCAACAGGATGTTGGGAAGGTGGCGAATTTGGGGTGAGGAAATTTCCGATAATTTTCGTTGCGAAAGGGGTTGGGGAAAAATTTTGCGGACCGTAGGGGTTTTTGGTGGTGGGAAATGTCCGATAACTTCCAATAATTGACCCTTTCCCGCCCCTTCCCCCTCTTTGCCCTTAAAATCAGCGGGGTAGAACACAACATTTTGTTGATGCCCCCTTCCCGCCCCTTCCAATTTCGGTTGGTTTCGCTCCCTCACTGTCCCTTTGGAAAGGGGTTCCCCCGCAACATGTAGTGGTGCGACACTTATGCTCCCACCGCTTTCCTTTCCCTTTTGGCTTGGTAGTTTGCTTTCCACTTGCAGGGTTTTGAGCAGTAGGTTTGGGTTAGGAGGCGGGGTTGGAAGGTTTTACCGCAAACGGAGCAGCGGCGCTCCCTTAACCCTTCCCTTCTCTGTTTCAATCGCTCTTCAAACTCCTTCTCCCCTATCCTTCCGGCGGAGAGGAGCAAATGCAATCGCCAATAGAAGTGGGAGCACGCTGCTGAACAAAACTTTCTCCTTTTTGCTCCGCCGATTTCCTTTACTTCAAACTTTTTCCCGCACGCCAAACAACGCTTAACGCTCACGAAAATCACCCCTACTTTTCTTAGTTAGGAAGAAAATACGGAAGGCCAAGTTGCTTCTTTGGCAAAAGATTGGGGTGTTGGATAGGGAGCCGACCGACCCCGCATAATTGGTAGACTCACCCTTGCTCCTGCACTTGCGCCAACCTTTCCTACACCTGCTTTTGCGTCATCCCAATCACCTCTTGCTACTGGCTTTCACCCCCTGCAACAGGGGTTCCTTCCCTTGTCAGCGCAGGTGTCCCCACTTATTTGGCTTTGCAGCGACAACGGAGCACAAAAGTGGGCTATTGTGGCGGTAAAAGCAGAATGCAAAGGCGTTGTGTTGTATTGCCCTGCCCACTAACCCCTGTCAACAATCGCAAAAGCGGTAGGGTTAGGTAGTAAGGTTAATGTGGAGGCTGGGGATGGTTGCCTGCTCAATAGCACTTTTGCCTGTAATACCTACTCGCCCCCTAACCTGACTGGGGTAGGGGTTGTAGGTGGCAAGGGGTACTCCAGCGCTAAGCTCGCTAACCCGGCGTTGGGCGCGTCATTCCTTGAGACGAATAGACCTGTCAACGCCCACTGAACGTTTAGGCTTTGCAAATCGTAATAGACACAGGACAATGACACACACCGAAACGCTGATACCCATCGTTGAGCGTGATGGGGCGCACAGGCAGGAGTTGCCCATCGTCGTCGCCTATGACCATCAGGTGGATAGCTCATGTAGCGGTTGGAGGCAGGGTGGGAACTGCTGCTGGAGGTGTTGGGGTGAAAATTTTAACTTTTTGATTCGTAGACAAATGTGGAGGTGAAAGCAATGGCGAACCCTAATGCCGTAATCGGTGACGATTTTTGGTCGTTCAAGTTACGCCGTTGTCCCTATTGCGGCTACCCACTGCAGATGCAACCAGGCAGGTTGCTGTTTTGTTGCCCGGGTTGCGGAACACTCATTGATCCGTTGTTCGCTTTATGAAAACCCGACGACCTCCCGGCTATAAGTCTAGGAGGTGAAGAAAATGCTGCAAGGGACAGACATCACAGATGACTGGGTGGGGTTGATGCCCCGTCCTCGCCGCTGCCCAGCGTGTGGGTTCCCCCTTTTTCTTTTTTGCAACAAAACCTGTGCACCGTTTCTCCTCTGTCCGGTCTGCGAAACGCTGGTGCGTGTTTGGGACGAGTTACTTTGAAAGGTCAAAGGAGGTGAGAACATGGAGGACCGCACCGAGCACGTCGTCCGTGACGAGCGCACGGGCGAGATTAAGTACCGCGTTGAGCGCCCGAAGTAATTTTGGGAGGTGGGGCAGGATCACCCTGCCCCACCCGTTCGTCAACTTCACGGCGACAAGATGGCAAATGGTATCGCTAATGGAGGTGTTGAAAAATGCCAGATACTAATGGCTCTATTGGCCTTGAGGGTCGCTGGGTAAAGTTGCGCCCACCTGCTGCTGAAGATTTACCAATGCTGTATCAATGGCGCAATGACCCGACGACACTCTACCTGTGGTCGCGTCGGCGGGAATTATTATCTTGGTCGGCCTTTCTTCGCGAAATTGAAGCCGATGAGCGTGACGGTCTGCTAAGGCTGGTGGTGGAGGACAAGTCAGGCGAGTTGGTCGGTTTGGTCTTTGCATATAACCTTTCCATCTTCGACCGCCACTGCTACATCGGCACCTACATCCGCCCTGACCGACGGGGCATCGGCTACGGCGTGGAAGCCACCGCTTTGTTCCTTCGTTATCTTTTCACCTATCTCGGATTGGTGAAGGTCTACGCGACCGTTTATGAGTTCAACCACCTCTCACGCTCTACACTGGAGAGCGCGGGGTTCCGCTTGGAGGGCACATTCCCACGCGACCACGAATGGGGCGGGCAGTGGTGGACGACTTATCAATTTGCCCTTTACCGTGAAGACCTCCAACGGATTGAAAAACTGCTCGCTCGGCTTAACTGGCACGGGGGAAAGGATGCCGGTGATAGTCATTTGCTCACTATGACAACCGTTGAAAAGGGCGTGGAAAGGAGGTGATTACGCAATGTGCGGAATCCGTTGCCCCCGTTGCGGGAAACTCATTGTGGATCCGCTATTCTTGTCGTTTCCGTTGGACCTGTTCGGGGTGAGGAAATGCCCTCATTGCAGAGCGCCGATTGAGAGGGGCTGATTCCAGATCCCGCGACCCAGTCGGGATCGTTAGTGAAGTAGTAGATGACGCGCCCACCTGCTCCCATCCCATGGTAGGAGTGGGTGGGCAATCATCATGAACGGAAATTCATTGCAACCCTTGTCCGCAACCATAAAAGGAACAGTCCAGGCTTCCACCGCCACCTAACAGGCGCGGCGCCTGCATACCTCCTACAGCGCTGCTCTCAGCAACGCCGCAAGCCTCTACAGGGGGACGACCAACTTGCAACCCACGACCCTTTGTTGCACCTATGATACAGCAGGAAGCCGTATCCTTGTCCTCTTTGGCGTTCTTTTAGTGGTCAGCCGTTGCTTACTCCCCTTTTCGGAGAGCAGTGCCTTTCACCCGAAAGGGGTGCCGACAACGGGAGAAGAACAACACAGGAAGGGAACGATGTCAAGGCATGCAGCGTTCTCATTACGACTTACTGATTATGGCAGGCACCATTAGCTGCCTATTGCCCCGCTGCACCAAAGGGCGACGAAGGCGTCCAGCTATTCCTGCCCAACAACATTTCGCACCAATCTGTCCAGCGCCCATCCAATACTCTTTTGGACAATTTCTGAGGACTCTCCTTCCAGTCGGAGTTTTAACAACTGTATGTCACTGTGTTCGCCCAACACGCCCAAGACACCAGCGGCTGCTGCGCGAACGCGTTCGTCACTATGGGAAAGATACTGCCGGGCATACTTAAGCGCGACCGCACGGTTTTCGGACCGCTTCAAATACCGTGAGAAGCCCAGTTTCCGCACGGTTGCGAGCGCAGTGGTTAACGCGTCACAGTGCTTGCGGAGCCTAACCTGACTTAGTGCTGCTTCAGCCGCTGGGTCAATGAAATCTGAAGGAAGCAACCTTTTGGTCACCAGTGCCTGAATTACGCACATCGCGCTGGCAGCGACCTTGTGCGACCGATGGTTGATCAAATCAATACACTGCATCGCTAACTCACATCTGGCATCAAAATCCAAAGATGTCCCAGATGTCCCATCTGCGATCGCGTTTTGTATTCTGCCAAGAAGCCGCGTGACTGCGCCCTGTGCCACGTCCCGCACAGTGTCGCTCTCGTCATTCAAGAGCGCGGCAAGGGGCGCAAGGTCGTAAACCCAACCGATGGTGCCCAGAGTGGCACCTGCCGTCTTGCGGATGCGTTCATCGGGATGTTCCAGCATCTGTTTACAGAACGCTGCCACTGTGGCTAAGTCATCGGATGTAAGCGGGTTGCTGTCGGAAAGGTCAGAAAGCGTCTGAACAAACACAAGTGCGCTCGCTTGTTTTTCAGCACCAGCATCGGAGCGCAGGAACGAAAGCCCCAGTTGCGCAGCACGATGTAGAAAATTAGCATTCCCCACAAAACCTGATAACCTGGCACGCGCAAACGCCGCAAGAACCCCAAGCGCTGCGGCATGCATAGCACCTGTTGGGTCCTCAAGATGGCGCAAACACCGTTCCACCCAGGCTTGAACATCTTGCTGAGTCAAGCAGTCTGGATGCATCCCCACAACCTCAGAAAAGGTTCGCAGGGCTAATCCGCTAAGTTTTGGTGAGCCTGTTTCAACTAAAGACTGGCAGCATAAAACCACCTGATGGACAAGCTGGTTCGGTAGTTTATCCACCAAAAACAAAACAGTGCTGAGCGCTTGTATGCGTGTTATTTCCTCAAATTGTTTATTGGATGCCAACCTGAGGCATAACTTCACTCCTGCTATGGATGGATGGTCTCTGAACACCTTCAATAGTAGAGCGATGCGTGCGTTGTTAAATTGTGGAAGGCGGTTAACAACCTGCTCTATCACATCTTCGTCATCGAACCTTGTCACAGCGAAGAGCGCAGCGTAGGCGACGACTTCATAATCGTCCTGCTGGGCAATGTGGAGTAACTCACCAACAGCCTCCTTGTCTTTGAACCTCCCCAAGGCAGAGATAGCGGGACAGCGGACTCCTACAGGCTCCTCTATGTTGCGGGCTATGGAGCGAAGGGTTGGCTTGATCGCGTCCTGTTGGGAACAATCCATGTCTGGACACAAAAGTGCGATCGCAAAGCAGGCTGACGAACGAACTGTGGAGCTTTCATTAGGGTTTGTCAACAAAGCCCAGAGTGCCCCAAAGGCAGGCATCCAACCCAGTTTACCCAGCGCCGAGGCGGCACTGCTGCGCAGCTTTGCCCAGCGCGGATCATCCTTTTTTAACGCTGCTTCAAGCACGCTGGCTAACTCTTGCCGTTGCTCTGGTTGCAAATCATCCCTCCTATGCTCAATAAGGCGATCTAACGCACCTGTTATGGCAATGCGCAAGCCTATGGGGATGACCTCACCCTGTGCCTTGGTCAAAAGCGCCTTCAATGCATCGTCTGTCGCCAAGCACCCCAGTGCGATCGCAGCCCCCTCCGCCACTTCCTCGCACTCGTCCTCCAGGGCATCAAAGACGCAAGGTAGCAGGTCTGGTCTCTGCCGTCTGAACTTTCGCCTCACCAGCACACGGGCAGCCAACGCTCGAACATGGGGTGCCTCCTTCCGTTCACGCAGTTTGGTTGCAATCAAATTTGCCCAAGAGACCAAGTTGTTCTTGCCAACCAGCCACACCGCCAACCATCGGACAAGGGGGCATTCACTATCCAACAACTCTTGTAGTCGTTCCCCCTCTACTCGGTAGTTGGAGTCCAACACCTGTCGGGCTATGTCCGCTTTGCTGTTCAACGCGTGTCGTTCAGCGGCAGCCAGCGATTTTTCTAAAAACGCCACATCCGCCAGTGTAACCCACTCATTTTTTCGCAGCCGCCGCTGGATCATGTCTATCCCCCTCAAGATCGTTCCCCATACGTGATTCATGTCAATGGACAGCGGAGGCGTGCATTCTAACAAGCACTCCACCACCGTTACCGATAGCGTCAGTGTGTTCATCCCCTCCAGAAACTCTTCCTCGCCCTGCTTGAAGCGCTCACCGAAGTTTGTTAGCTCATCCAATAGGATTGCTGCATTCTTGCCAAGCTTTCCTGCCAGTAGGGGAAGGACGTTGTGCCAAGCAGGGTTTCGGATAAATGACTGGGCGATGGTTAACCAATTGTCTTGCTTTGCCAAATGGAGTGCCACAAGGTATTCAAGGATCGAACGGTGGGGGACAACATAGGTAGCAGGTTGCTCAGTGGCGGGAACCAACAGCCGCTTGCGCTTTAGTTCATCAAGAAGATAATCGGCTTGCTGGTAGGGCGTGACATTTTTCACTTCACTAATTTTCATTGGTTGTCCCGTTTTGTCATCCAGCGGTAAGGGGCGCTGTGGATGATCGGCTATGAGGCTAATTAGCCGCTCGTAGGGAATGGGTCTGCGACCTGTGTCGTAATCGCGGAACCACACAAAGGCAATGTCTGCCAACACGGGCAGCCATCGCTTTGCACGTTCCTCATCCACCACGCCTGCTCCATCGGGCGGCAAGCCGAGGATGTCCAAAAGCATACGGTCATAAAGTTGCGTGCGGGTGATATCGTCAGACACTTCGTGCCGCTCCAGCACCCAGCACAGCAGGGTCAGCAGGAAGGGGCTTTGGCTGATTTGCTGGACGGAAGGGCTGTGGTCAAGCAGGTGAGCCATGCGGGCGTGCCCTTTGTCCCTGTTGAGAGGGATTTGCGCTCCTTCTTCCCACCATTTTCGTGCAAAATCCTTCACCTGCTCATGGGTGAAGGGTGCAAGGCGATATTCGGTCACCTCGAAGGGCAGCCGACGCCCCGCGTAGCCGTAGGGACGCGACAAGATGATAACATGGCAATGCCAGTCCTTAAGCGCGTTCCAAACTGTCGCCAACGCTGCCTCGTCGCTCACTTCGTCCAACGCGTCCAGGAAGAGCCAACCCCGCTCTTCGTGGATGTGCTGGGCGATATAGTTGGCAGCCACCTCCTCGCATCCCATCTGCCGAAGTGCTGCATGCAAGCGGCGGCGCAGCATGGCATCAGGCGTCTCGCCTGCGCGGATGCCACCCTGGAGCAGCAAGTTGAGTTGGACAACAACGGGCAGGGGCACACCATCCACACCCACCCTCTGCGCGGTGAGGTTCTCCCACCCCTCCTGAGCCAGCATGCGTGCCGTCATCTCCGCCAGCAACGACTTACCCTGCCCTGGTGGACCCAATATGGCGACTCGGCACTCCTCTCCTCGCACCATCCTCTCGCACACTTTCGCCCACTCCACCCGCTCCGTCTCCCACATCCACTCACCGTAGAGCGCGTCCTCGTAGACATCCTGCGCTTCAGGGGCAACCCTCTGACTTGTTGAACCCTCCTCTCGCGTTACCCGTGCTACAAGCAGGGGCTCAACATAGAGCGCTGTGCGTTTGCGCCCACCCATATAGGCAGGGAGGGTCTCCTCACGGTCGGGTAGTGTTGCGAGCAACTCAAAGTATTTCCCTAACCCCGTCGCCAAGCCCGAGGCGAACTCCAGCAACTCTGCCAAGGTTCTCAGTCGCTTCACTTCCAAGCCGCGCCGGCGAAATTCTTCTACTATGCCCGTCAGGTTGGTGCCTTCGGCGACGGCAGCTTGTTTGATTCCATGCCTTAGAGCGGCTTCCAGTTTCTCCCTGACACAACCAACTGGCTTTAGCCTGTCTCCTTCGTCCACCCGCGCCAAGATGAGGCAGGTGGGGTCATAAAGTTGCCCGTTGCAGAGCAACTGGAACCCAACCGCCGCTGCCCCGCTTAACGAGTCGCCGTCCAGAGGGATGGTTGGTGAGACGCCCCTATCGCAGACAGTTAGAGTCCAGCAGACAGTTTGGGGGGTGGTGAGTGACGATTGGTGCGTGGTGCGCTGCCATGCCTGATTCAAGGCGTCCAAAAACTGTCGTCCAAATGGGCGCAAGGCGATGTCGGGGTGTTCAAACAATCGGTTTTGATAAGCGGCTGTAAACTTGCCCTTCCCAATATGCTCCAAGCGCAAATCGGCCAGAAAGCCTCGCCCGGCGTGGTAGCCAGCGACGGGGACGCGCAGCGAGTGCCCGCTGCCCTCCCGATAGTCATGCAGCCAGTGTAGGGTCCAATAAAAAGCGGCAGAGACCTGCCAACCCATCTGGGCAAGGGCATCGTAGGCGTAATGGACGAGGGCAATGGGTTCAGCGTCTGTCCAGCGTTCGTGCAATTCAGCAACGCCATCAGCGGATTGCCCGCCCAGCCGCGTCGCTGCCTCCTTTGCCCACTCCAACAAGCGCACATAGGCGTCAGGATGTGAGACCGCCAGCCGCGCTGCCACCGCCGCCTGCGCCGTTGCCAACAGCGCGCAAGCGTTGCGATAGAGGCGGTCAGTGTCCACATCCGTTCCACCGTTATCGTTTGGGTAAGCCGCAAGGCAATACTCCACAATGGCCTTTTCCCCGTGCTGCGTGAATTTTATCCAGCAAAAGTCGAGCGCCTCCGCATCCATCTGGTCAACTGCCTTCTGGCAACCTTCGTGCAGAGCGCCTTCTTGTAGGCGCTGCCATGCAAGGTAGCGTTCCGTTCGCTTGCTGGAGGCAAGATCGTTCACTAACGATACCATCGTCTGGGACGTTGGCATCGGGACGCTACCTCCTACTGTGGCGCGGGATACACTTTCAGGTCACGCACCTCGCCGATTTCTTTCTCTACTTCGGCACGCTGGCCAATCGGATGCGCTACGAACCCTTCACGCAGCGCTATGGTGCCGACACGCTCTCCTTGCTCACCTACAATAATAAACTCCACCTCCGAAATGAGCAGGGAAGGGCCGGTTACCTCAATGAGCAACTCCAAGTCGTGGTCTGGCGTCTCGTGTAGAGTCGCTACGAGGCGCCCACTATCACTTTGCACCTCCAAAAGAAATGGTGGTTGCTCCTCTGGGGCAAATGTGCCCAATCGGCTTACTTGAAGGCGAGTGATAATGTGGCACAGCAACCCCAATGTCCTGACCCTTTCCAAGTACTGAACATACGCCATGCAGGACGAGCAGCGCTCCTCCTCAAGATGGACACGCACCGCCTCTTCGTCTTCGCCGCCCCGCTGTCCTATTGTCCAGTTCACTAACATAGCTTTCTCGGGATGCCACAGCGTCCGCTGGACTTTCTCCCGCGCCTTCTGGCAGTAGGGGCAGTGTCCGATATGCTCTCGCTCTGTCGCCGTCCAGTCCTCACGGAGCAGAGCGGTGCGGAGGCGGGGGAGTGAGAGGCATGCCGCCCGCTCCTGGACGTAGCGTTCCTCCCGTTCTTTGACGTCTAATTCATGCACGGCTCGCATCAGCCGCATCACTTCACGTTCAGTCATTGTCATCTCCTCCTTCTGGGTATTCCCTCATTCTTACGCGGCTCGCCCTGCTTGCTTTCAGGCGCTCCCCCCTTTGCGCTCCAAGCACTCCCGCATCAGATGAAACGCTCTCTTCAGCACACGGTACGCTGTTGGCACTGACACGCCCAGAACGTCCGCTAAATACTTCAGGGTCATCCCGCCGTCCGTTTCCAGCCACAGAGCAATCGCCACGCGCTCACGCTCTGGCAAGGTCTCCATGCAGTCGCGCACGTCCTGTCGCCGCTGCTGTGCCAACACCTGTTCTTCAATCGGGCGTTCTTCCTGAGGCGGAAACATATCCTCAAACGATTCGCCCTCTTCCTCTTCGCCTCCAGCTCCAAGAGCGCCGAAGTTCACTGTGTGTCCTGAGCAGCGCCGGGTATTAATGAGCAAGTTGATAGCAATCTTGAAAAGCCACGTCTTGAATTTCACTCCCGTCCGCGAGTCGTATGGTTTCGCTTGGCTGCCAGGTGGCGGGTGCTTTGTCTCCATCACCCGCACGAACACGTCTTGCGCCCTGTCTTTGGCATCCTCTTCAGTCAACCCTCCTTTGCGGAAGAACTCCTCCAGCCGCGTGAGGTAGCGCCGCCAAATTTCCACAAACGCCTCGTCATCGCCCCTATAGTAAGCCGCTATCAACTCTTCGTCACTCAATCAAATCACCTCCCGACGCCTTTATCTTATCACTCCTCCCCGACACCCACAAGCCAGCCAGACGTTCGCACCCATTATTTTTTACGTACAGAGCCCGGGGATTTTTCACAACAGACCTCTTGCGTCGTAAGCCCTTAGGCTAATGTGTTACCGTAAAGATTAGCACACTCAAACTCCCATCGGCATCAGATCAGGGGTGAACACAATGCTCAACCGAACAGTGGTGACGCCTTCCAAACGCACTGTCAGTTTGCGCATGCCTTTGTTAGGGTTTGTTTGGGTTGGTCGGGCGGAGTGGGCGAGGGGTAGGTGTCCATGATGGTGAATCGCGCCCCTTCAGGGCTCAGCAGCGCAATCCACAACTGTGCCCTACCTTGTTGCAAAATTGCTACTTTGTCATCTTCGCTCAATTGGATGCCTGCCGTTGGGTGCATGAACCACCACGCTCCACCCAGTTGCGCCAGCGTTATTTCGTCCTGTGCTGTTCCCGATGGAGCAAAACACCCTGCATCACTTTGCTTGCCCCGTGCAGACGATTGCACCAGCCTTCACTTACCATGCTTCCATGTCGCCGATGATGTCCCACCCGTCTAAATTCCTCCCGTCAAAGAGAGGCATAAAGCCCTTCAGCGCTTCTTTTCGGGGAAAGAGCTTGCGCAGCGATAGGCACCGTCAGGAGCAACAAGACAAGCCACCCCCTTCCCATAGCGCCCAAACTCCTCCTCTCTTTGGTTTCACCTTTGGTAGTGGGTTGATTTTAACATCCTCACCCTTTTGGGGGCATGCATTGAAACTATAAAAGGCATTATAAGGGAAGGTGTGAAATTCGCCTCCCCGCTGTGTGAAATTCCGCCGGTAGATGCGGCGGTGGCGGTCTTCTGCCGCCGTTCCCTTGAGGCATTGAACGAGCGCTTTAGGGACTTAGGGAGTATTTGAACCGTTACGCAACGGAGGGGGAGAGCCGCCGTTACTTTACATAAGTTCAACCGAGAAGTTATGAGGAAGCCGTCCGAGTTTACGCTCATAAGGTGGTTGAACTGCTGAAACAGGATGAGGGTGTGGACGGACTAACCAACCAAATTATTTGGCGCGTGACGAAGGCAATTGGAAGAATCCCCTGAACACCCTGGTTTGCTGCTCCTTAGGGGTTTTTGCCGCCTGCACTATGGCAGCGAGGGATTAGTAGATCGCAATGAGCGGAAACTCGTTGCGACCCTTGCCCGCAACCATGAAAGGAAACGGTTCGGGCTTCCGCTGTCACCCAACGGGTGCAGCGCCTGCATACCTCC
>FWWL01008584.1_pt1 | contig 13024 bp, 10 predicted proteins | sample 2228331 | NCBI WGS metagenome assembly FWWL01 (sample SAMEA103939775, study PRJEB20133) | metagenome | reverse complement strand
AATTTAAAAATAATAAAAACGATAAATTTAATTTTTAAAAATATAAGTTTATATTTTTAAGTATAGCAAATTTAAAAAAAATAAAAGGTTTTGATTTACTTATAGATGCTTTTTATTTAGCATTTAAAGATAACCCATATAAAGATGATGTAGCTCTATATATCGGTGGTGAAGGACCTTTTCGAAATGAAATTGAGAATAAAATAATAAAATATAATTTACAAGAAAATGTTTTTCTTTCGGGGCAATTAAATAGGGATGAGGTAGAAATATTACTTGAAAATTCAGATTGTTTTGTTTTAGCAAGTGAATTTGAAACATTTGGTGTTGTCATTGCAGAAGCAATTGCAAAAGGAGTTCCAGTCATTGCTACTGATTCTGGTGGTCCTAAGGATATTGTTAATGATGATTGCGGTATAATTATACAAAAAAGAGATCCAGTCTTATTTGCAGAAAAGTTAATTTATATGTATAATAATGTTAATAAGTTTGATAAGAACAAAATTAAAAAATATGCATTTGAAAATTTTAGTGAAAGTGCGTTTATTAAAAAATATAAAGAAGTTTATGAACAAGTTTTGAACTATCAATAAAAATGATCCTAATCTAATCTATTAGTTTTCTATCTATCTTTTTTACATTCAATTTTTATACTATTAATAAAAACTTTCCCTATAAAGTTATCTATTTTATTTTTAAATTTGGTTTATTAGTAAATTTTGAAATATTAATAATAAAAAACCAAATCTAAAAAAAAGCAGCTTACATTTTAATTTTTATAAGCTGCTTATATTTTTTAAATAATTCTAAAAGATATTATAAAAAATCTTTGAAAAAAATATAAAATAATCTCTACACTCTAAATTATTAATAAAAATTAGTCGGCAACTGTCATTGTTAGGTCATTAATTAGCTTGCTAATATCAAAATCAATATCGATATGTACATTTTCAAGTTTATCTTTAGCATTAAGATAAAGAATTGTAGCGGGTTGAAATCCATTGAATTTAGTTGCAGACATTATTGAATATGCTCCTATATCTGTTGAAAAGATCTTATCTCCAATTCCAATATCGGCTGGAAGCATTACATTTTCTGCGATAATATCAATTGAATCACATGTTGGACCTGCGATTGTATATGGGATTAATTTTCCAACATATTGATCACTATAATATTTCTTATCTACCGGATAAAAGGCAAATTTTGCATGATCATATATTGTGCCTGAATAACAACCATAAACTCCATCATTTAAAAACAACCAATTAATACCATCCCTTTGTTTTTTACCAATAATCATGCTTATTAGTGTCCCAGCAGCAGCAGAAATGACTCTACCAGGTTCAGCATAGAGCTTTATGCCGGATAGATCATATGATCTTATTACTTCCTGTAAAGATTTGAAAAATATATCTAGATTATCTATTCCAGTTCCTCTTTCTGTATCAACGGGAAATCCACCGCCAATATCAATTATCGAAAGCTCGATATCATAATCTTTTTTAACTTTTTTAATAATAGTAATACAATCATCAAGACTTCTTCTGTAATTATCTACAATATATGATTGAGTACCAACATGAAACGCAAGGCCTGCAGGATTTAATCCAAGGTCATAAGCCTTTTTTATTAAATAAGGAGCTTCTTCAACAGTGCATCCAAATTTTAATGAAAGATCTGTTTGAACATCTTGAGAATATGTTTTTATCCTTAAAATAGCCTTAGGAGTAAAAGAATGATTATGTTTTTTCTTAAATTTATAAATTTTCTCTAATTCAGCTTCATTATCAAAAGTATATCCATCTACCTTTTTTCTAAACATAAAATCTAAAGATTGCTCATTTTTAATTGGATTTGCTAAAATCATCCTGCTTCCTGGAATTTTTAACCTGGATAAAAGACTTATTTCTCCTGCTGAAGCAACATCAAAACAAACATTTTCATCTTTTAACATATCTAAAATCCAGGTATCAGCATTAGATTTAATTGCATAATGAATAAATATTTCTGGTAGATATTTTCTAAAATATCCTAGTGATTTTCTAATTTCTGATTCCTGTAGCATTAAAAATGGGGTGGGATGCTTTTTAGAAAGGTTTTCTAAAATTTCTCTTTTTCTAAGTATTCTGTTGTTTTTGTCAGAAGCAATAATTTCTAAATAGGATAGACTTGGCTTATACATTTTTTTAGTTTTACCTCCATAATAGTAAATATTAATTTTTAAAACAATTCAATAAAAACTTCCTATAATTTTTTTGATATCTGTCAATAAAAATTTTTTGAAAAATTTATTTTAGTCTTGACTTATTTTTTTAGTTTGATATAAATTTCTTAGGGATTTTTTAAATTAAAAAGGATTCAATATGAATAATAATGAAAATCAACTTACTCCAGGACTCGAAGATTATCTTTTAGCTGTCAATAAAATTTTAAATGCGAAAAAAACGGTAAGATTAAAAGATATTTCTCAATTGATAGGTGTTTCAAATGCTTCTGCTAATTCTGCAATAAATCAACTTGTCGATAAAGGATTTTTACAACATACTCCATATGAATATATTGAAATAACACCTCTGGGAATTGCTTATGCTAATGAAATTTATAAAAGAAGAAAAGTCATAACTGAATTTTTTATAAAATTTATAAATCTCAATAATATAGAAATAGAAAAAATTGTCTGCAGAATCGAGCATTATCTTTCCCCTTTTGTCAAAGATTTAGAAAAAGCCCTGGAATTTTTTGAAAAAAATGATGAATGCAGTAAAAGACTTAAAGAATATATTTTAAGCGGTAAATTAGATACAGATAAAGGTGAAAATTTATCTTATGAAAATGAATATAAAAGTAAATATAGTTCAGATATTGAATTTCAAGATAAACAAATTCAACTTTCAAATGTAAAACCTGGTAAATATAAAATATTATATTATACGGGGCATAGGATTGAACTTAGATTAAAACAGATGGGGATACTTCAAGGTGATGAAATTGATGTTCTGTCAAATCAATCTGGACAAGTATTAATTGCAAAAGATGTTTTACGAATAGGACTTGGAAAAGGTGCATCCCATCATATTATTGTAAAAAAAGTTTAACTTAGTAATAAAACAAATAAGATAAAAATTAAAAAAGGCAGAATTATGAAAGAAAAAATTGAGAAAAAGATTGCGATAATTGGAAATCCAAACTCTGGGAAAACCACTTTGTTTAATCTTTTGACTGGTTCAAATCAAAAAACAGGTAACTGGTCTGGGGTTACTGTTGAAAAGGTAGAAGGACAATTTGAGACAAAAAATTTTATTATAAAAATTACCGATCTTCCTGGACTTTGGGGTTTTTACTCAGATTCTATAGATGAGTCTATAGCTAAAAAGTTTTTACTTAACGAAGAAATTGACCTGATTTTGGCAATTATAGATGGGACTATGCTTGAAAGAAGCTTGATGCTTGTTTTATCTTTACTCGATAGAAATATACCTATTGTGCTTGCAATAAATATGTGCGATGAACTTGAAAATTATGGCTTAAAAATTTTTCCAGAAAAAGTTAAGGAATTTTTACCTATTGATGCTTGCTTAATTAGTGCTTTAAAAGAAATAGGAATTGAAAATCTATTAGAAACAATTGATAATCTTTTACTAATTGAGAAAAAATTTGATTTTAATACTATTGAAAATAGTCAAAAACATGTTTTACCACAAGATTTTTATTTTCAAGCAAAGATTATTTATGAGAAGCTAAAAGAATTTTTACCCCAATATGATGATTCAAAATTATGGTTTAGTTCTATACTTCTTTTATGTATGGATGAGCTTGTTTATGATTTACTTCCACTAAAGGTAGAGGAAAAATTATACATTTCAGCCTTAGCAAAAGAGGGAGGATCAAATCTTGCTATAAATTATAAACAAGATCCTGTAAATGTTTTGCTTGATTTTAAATATAGTAAAGCCAAAGCCTTGGCAAATGAAATATCAAAGAAAAAAGAAACTGGTCAGACAAGATTTACATTATCTGATTCAATCGATAGAATTTTGACTTCAAGATTCTGGGGTTTAATAATTTTTTTTATAGTTCTTTTCCTGCTTTTCCAATTAACTTTTACATTGAGTAAACCAATTTCAGATCTTATTGGAAAGGGATTTGACTTTTTAAGTACAGCAGCCAATAGCATCTCAGAAAAAAATCAATTTTTAATATTATTGAAATCTTTAATAATTAATGGTTTGCTTCCGCCTCTTGGCACTGTCGGTTCCTTTATTCCTGTCATTGCAATACTATTTTTCTTAGTCGCAATCCTAGAAGATTCTGGTTATATGGCAAGAGCTTCATTTATGTCTGACAAGTTAATGCATTTTGCTGGTCTTCATGGAAAATCTTTTATACCATTAATTTTAGGTTTTGGTTGCAGTGTTCCTGCGATAATGGCTACCAGAACTTTGGAAACACCAAAAGATAGAATAATAACTTGTTTAATAACTCCATTAATTTCATGTTCTGCAAGACTTCCTGTTTATCTTCTTTTTATCTCAATCTTTTTCCCCAAAAATTCCGCAATTGTAGTATTTTCTCTTTATGTTTTAGGCTTGATACTTGCTATAATTGTTGGAAGAATTTTGAAAAAGGTATATTTCAAGTATGATCAAGTTACTCTTTTAATTGATTTACCCCCATACCGCTCCCCATCAATTAAAAATGCCCTTCGCTCGACATATATTAGAGTCATAGACTTTATTAAAAGAATAATTTTCTATATAATGGTTGCCGGCTTTATCCTCTTTTTTCTTGCCTATTTTCCGGATAAATCAACTTATGGAAGCGAAAAAAGTTTTATTGGGATGATAGCAAAAATATTTTCGCCCATTTTCAAGCCACTTGGCTTTGGTTATTGGCAGATATTTGTTTCATTAATATTTGGATTTATCGGAAAAGAACTTGTCATCGGTTCGCTTGCAACTTTAATACCAGAAATTTTTGGTATTAAGTTTCCAGATAATCTTATATATTATTTTAATCCGGCTTCAGCCTATGCATTTTTAGTCTTTACACTACTATATGTTCCTTGCATTGCCACAGTTGCCATAATTCGAAATGAAATTGGGAAAAAATGGATGTGGATATCTATTTTCTATCAAATAATTCTTGCTTATTTAGCTTCATTTATTGTTTATAATGTCGGGAAGTTGTTTTTATAAGAAAACTATATTTTACTATAAAAATACTTTTGCTCCCTCATTGTAAATCTTTACCTTTTTAACCTGCCAGCATGTCTTATGATTTTCTTTAAAAGAATCAAAAAAATCTTGCATTTTTTCCTCGAAATTTGAATTATTATTTTGGTTATTATTTTTTGTAATTGCTACCAGAGTACTTCCAGAAACACTTATAAAAGTAGCAATTGCTCCATTTTCTTTGGCTTTTAAAATTACATGATCATAATTTTTTATTAGATTTTTCCTATAAACTTGATGAAGTCTATCTTCAAAAGCTATTGGGAAAAGATCTTCATCCTTATTTATTATTGCTGTAAATAATATTGCAAGGCGGGAAAGATTAAAAACTGCATCGTTAAATTCAATATTTTTAGGTAAAATCTTTCTTGCATGTTCAGTTTTAACTTCAAAATCTGGAATAAAAAGATAAAAATTGAAATTTTCTAAAAAATCATAATCAAACAAAATTTTTTGGGAATATATCTTACCATTTTCTTTATCTATACAGGAAGATGTGACTCCACCTAAAATTGCAGCAGAAATATTATCTGGATGCCCTTCTAACTCTGTTCCTAGTTTAATAAGATTATTTAAACTCAATTTCTCTATTTTTTCATTATAATAAAGATATTCATTTGCAAATATTAATCCAGCAGCAATGCATGAAGCACTACTTCCAAGTCCTCTTGCTATAGGAATATCACTTTTTATATTTATATATAATTTATCTTTTACTTTTGACCAATAATCAGGTGAATATAGATTAAATACTTTTTTTATCCCTTTTACTATAAAATTTTCTTCGTTGCAATATTCATATGGACAGCCTTCGATTTTAAATTTATTTGAATCTACAAAAAACTCTACTTCAAGAAAAATATCCAGTGCAATTCCAAGAACATCAAAGCCACTTGCAATATTTGAAGTTGTTGCAGGAACAATTATTTTCATTTTGCCTCTTATAATATTAAAATAAATCTTAAACAATTAACTAAAATACTTTATAAAATATCCTCAATAAATTTTATTGCCTGCTCTTTTTTAATATTAATATTATGTAAAATTGGCATATTTTTTAGCTGCTCAATAGATTTTGGCAATTTCACACCAGTTTTTTGACTCAAAATAAATGCAAGTTCTATTTCAGAAAAACGATTTACTGCAAATGAAAAACCGCCAATAGCACTTAAAATTGCTTTTGGAAACTTAAATGGACTTGCTGTTGAGACAACAACAGTCCTTGTGTTTTTTAAGCTCTTGCAATCAAATTGATCACAAAATTTTAAAAAATCTTCATAAACCTTATATGCGACAGCCGTGTGAGGATCTATTAAATAACTGAAATTATTATATACTCTATTTATAGCAGATATAGTTTGTTGATCAGTTGCATAAGAAGAGTAAAATCCAGTTAATTTATTAAATATATCGCTTTTTAAATTAAATTCTCCTTTCCTTAAGTTTTCTTTATATTGTTTTATTAATTCACAATCTTGCGAAGAAATATCATATAAAAATCTTTCGAAGTTGCTTGAAACCAAAATATCCATAGAAGGAGATAAAGTTTTATAAAACTGCTTGTTAATATTCAATCTTGCTGTTGTAAAAAATTCATACAAAACGTTATTTTCGTTTGAAGCACATATAATTGTTTCGATTGGAAGACCCATTTTTTTTGAATAATAACACGCCAGAATATTTCCAAAATTTCCAGTTGGAACTACAAAATTTAACTTCTCATCTTCTATTATCATTTTATCCTGAAGTAGTTTTATATATGTATAAAAATAATAGATAATCTGAGGAATCAATCTTCCTATATTTATAGAATTTGCAGAAGTAAATATAAAACCTTTATCCTTCATCTTCTGGTTAAATTCTTTATTGTTAAAAATATCTTTAACCAGCTTTTGAGCATCATCAAAATTACCTTCAATACCAATCACATGCAAATTTTTTCCACTGGATGTTTGCATCTGAAGCTTTTGAAGATAACTAACTCCATCAAAGGGGTAAAAGACAATTACTTCTATTCCATCAATATCTGAAAATGCTTCGAGTACCGCTTTTCCTGTATCCCCGGAAGTTGCAGTTAAAATAACAATCTTCTCTTTATTTCCCTGAATTTGAGCTGAGTATTTTAATAAATAAGGGAAAATGCTTAAAGCAAAATCTTTAAAAGCCAGAGTTTTGCCATGATAAAGTTCAAGAAAAAATACTGGATTAAAATTTTTAATTTCAGCTATATTTTCTGTCTCAAAATTGTTGATATTATAAGCATTTTCGATAAATTCTTTCAATTTTTCCTTTGAAAATTCAGGAAAAAAAAGATATAAAATCTCGAGTGCTACTTCTTTATATGTCATATTTTTAAGGCTTTTATAGTCAAGTACTGGAAAAAATTCTGGTACAAAAAGCCCACCATCTATAGAAAGCCCTTTTAATATAGCATAAGAAGAATCGACAAGATTATTATTTAATGTGCTTTTATATTTCATAATTTTAAAAACTTATTGAAGTTGAAATTGTAAAAGTAAATTTATTTGAACCGGTTATTGTAAATTCCCTCTTTTCTTCACCACCAACATAGGTTAAAGAATAACTAAAAGGGAGGATATTTGGTAAATTAAAAGAATGAGAAAAACTTACTCTATATGAAAAATCAGTAAGATTCATTAGAAGATTAATAGAAATAGACATATAATTATTAATAAAGTTACTCTTACCAAGTCTTAAGAAAGTGTACATTTTCCCTACATATAAAAACCCGCTTTTACCTGATAAAACTGCTAGATAATAGATATTTTCTGAATCCTGTGTATCATAAAGATCATAACCATCAGAATTATAAAAGAAATCTAATTCAAATGAATAATCTTTCTTATCTCCAAAAACCTTTGAAAGACCTATTGTAAAAGAAAAAACTGGGCTATTCGTGTATCCATAAGTCGGAATCAAATTTTGCCCAATAGTAGTATAATCCACTACTTTTTCTATATAGCCTTTAGCTGAAAAAGCTGCTTCTCCCCATATCCCAAATCCAAATAAATAGCCAGAAAAATCAAAACCAAATTTTGCATATTCATCTTTAGTCAAATATGTTGTAAATGCAAGTTCAAAATCTCCTATAGTATAATCTGCTCTTATCCCTATTGATGTGGCATCTATAAAATCTGTTATCTGATTATTGTTTCCTGGTGCAGTATTATAAAAATCAAAAAATAAAAATAAATTAAACTTCTTTACTGGTAAATGAAGCCTGACTCCACTTTTACCTTCCCTTGAATCAAGAGATTCAATTGGATTGTATTTAGTTAAATTTATAAAATCCGAAGGAGTCCAGATAGTGCCCGCTCCCCAGTGAATTACCTGCTTACCTACTCTTACAAAAAGGATATTGCTAACAGAAAAATCGAAAAATATTTCTAGTAGGTTAAAAGACTTATTTAAGTTAGATAAAGAAAAATTTGTGTTTTGAGATAAATCAACTAGTGGATCAGAAAATGCTGCCAGAGTATGTGAAAAACTTTCTGAAATGAAAAATTTCGCATAAGGTTCATATATAATTGATAAAAAGCCAATTCCACTTAAACCCCATATATTTGTATAAGAATCAAAATCAGATGGAAAAGTCAAAATTGAAGAAAATTGAATTGTTCCACCAAATAATACCTGTAGTTTGGAAGCGTTTTTTACACCTTGCTCTATTGTCTGATCAAAATTCCCCTCATCAAATATATCATCATCATCGCTATCCTGAGCAAGTAAAAAGTTGCTGTTTATTAACAATAAAACTAAAAAGATAAATAATATTAAGATAATTTTTTGCTCTATTTCTTTCTTCATTTTTCCCCCAAAACATAAATTTTTGCTTAAAGATTAAAAATTTATATTACTGTTTTGACTGTTGCTCCAAAAAAGCCTTTGTAAAGACATAATCTGGAATAGGAGCAAAAGATAGTGTAGCTTCATCGACTGTGACCCAGGTCCTACTTTGTTCAATCTTATTTTCAGTCATAAATTTTGTCAAAAACATCTTTCCACCTTTTATCGGTATGTATTTTATGTAATAACTTACCTGCATAAGGGTTTCAGAAAGGGAATATGCTTCCTGTTTCAAAGTCAAATAATCTGAAACTCTGATATACCACTTTTGAAGAGGATATGAGACATCCTGCTGTTTTGCTCTAAGCTCTATGACATAACATTCTGCCTTGTTGACTATTGCATTGGGAAGTTTTTTAACATAATAAAGCTCAAGAGTCTTTTTCTTTTCAAAATCCTCTGCCTTGGCATCTGTAGAACCTACATTTTCTTTTCTATTCTTATGAATAAACTCTCTTGTCGAGGGCATATACATATAAAGGTTATCTTCAACCCTTAGATAACCTTTCCCTTTTTCGTTATCTGGCTCCATAAATATTATTACAAAAGCATTATCTTTATCTCTTCTGTAATATCTTGCCTTATAGATTTTATCTGGTTCCCTACTCTTTTGTTGTAAAAAAAGTATAGTCGCTGTAACATCTGTATTTTCTATATTTGTAATGCTTTCCATCTTGTTAATAATAGCTTCTGCCTCAGGATCATTTTTATTTTGAAAATTAAAAGAAAAAATAGTAAATGAAGAAAATAAAATTAATAAGAACAGAAAAAATATAAGTTTTTTATTTTTCATCAAATTCCTCCACAATCTTTTTTATTATTTAAATTTATAAAAAATTTTCTAAAAGTTTAAGCAATAATTAATGCACAGCATTAAGTGCGTCTATCGGCTTAATTTTACCAGCATAATTTGAAGGTATATAAGAAAATATAGCTGAAAAGATAGTCAAAGCCAACAAAATTTCCATTATATCTAAAAATTTTGGTATTAATACAAGGTGACCTTTATCAAAAAGAAAGCTAATATCTACTGGAACCTTAAAAGATATAATATTCCCAAAAAGGAAAATAAGAAAAAGTGAAACAATTATACCAAGAAAAGTAAAAATAATAGCTAAGAAAATATTTTCATATATATATAATAAAACCACCTTTTTTGAGGACATTCCAATAGTTCTCATAGTACCAATTTCTCTCATTTGATCATTTATAGTCATTCTAATATTTACATATAAAGATATTCCAATTATCGCTAGCATAACAAGGGCAACAATATAAGCAAAGGTTCTGACACTATTTATCATCTGATTCAATGCAGAAAGTATCTCTTCTAGTGTAAATATTGTATAATGATATTTATAAGTTTCACTTTCCTTAAATATTTTTTTAGATTTTTGATTTCCACCAAATCTTATACCACCTTCTTGCCTTTGGATTACAGGTTTTTCCACAAAAAAAGATGGATCTTTAGATAATTCTTTTATAAGCAACATTCTTTTTGAATCAGCTCCCTTTATCGATTCTGTAAAGATTAAAAGTGTGTCTGCCGCTTTTTCAGGATATAGCATTATCTTTTTTAAATAATCGAAATTTGTATATATTAAATTTTGTGTAAAAGGATTTGTATTTTTATATATAGCTCTAATTGTAAATGTTGCAGTATTATAGGCTCCATATATTGTTTTTGTTGAAACAAGAAATTCATCATTTAATGAAAACTCAAAATATTTAGCAAGATCTTCGGGTATAATAACACCTTGAACATCTTTTTCAAAATTTTCAAAACTTCCACTAACAATATTAATTTGAGGTTTTAAAGATTGTCTTTCTCTTTCTAAAATTACACCGGTAATATTTGAAGTTTTGGAATAACCTTTATTGTAAATTCTACAAAACATTGAAATTCTAGGAAACACTTCGATTTTACTATCTAAAGTATTTTTAATAGCCTGTTCTATCTTAGTATAATCATCTATAATACTAAAGACTTTGCCATCTACCTTATATTCCCCATAAACATTTAAATGCCCAACAAAAGATTTAGATAAATTATTGCCAAAGTTTATCACAACCCCATTGGTAAAGGCAAGAAGCACCATAAGAATTATTGTTACAATTGTATAAGTTATTCCAAGAGAAAAAGTTCTTTTTCTATCTCTAAATATATTTCTAAAGGCGATTTGAGGTATTACTGTGTTCATTTTTTACTCCAAAAATTTATCTTTTTTAGATTACTAAAACCAATTATCCCATTTATCTATTATTGTCTTAAATAGAAGTATTTATCTTTTTTATATAATTAATAAAACCAATAGTAAATTCTTTTATATTTTTTCTGACATTGCTTTTACGGGTGGTATTGAAGTTGCAAGTTTTATCGGGTACCATGTCGCAAGGATAGAAATTATTAAAATAAGGAAAAATCCTATAATAATAGAAGAAAAAGAAACCATAAAATAAAGCCTTCCACCTCCAAGTAAAACTTCAGCAATCATTTTTGGTATAACAAGCCCATTATTTTGAAAATATATTACAAATGGAAGACTTACTAAAACTCCTGCTATAAAACCTGTAAGATTGACGATCAATGATTCTGAAATAAACATCTTTCTTATAAAAGATTTACTTGCTCCAATAGCCCTCATGGTTCCAATTTCATAATATCTTTCATTTACATTAATAATAAGTGTATTCATTATAATAATTCCAACAATAATAAAGATAAGTGTAGTCGTGATTGCAATAAATATTCTCATCGCATTCGATATCTGATCGAGCCCTCCTGAAGCTTCATTATAAGGGACAACTTTATAAGAATACTCTTTTGCAAATTCATTAAAATGCTTTATCGCATCATTAAGAGTGACATCCTGTTTTAGTTTAACAGCTATCATTGTATAACCACTTAGCTTTTTTTCACTTAAATTTTCAAACTTAATCTCTTTTGTAAAATCGACATTTGCAGATTCAAATATATCCTCTTCAGACTCACTTTTCAATGCTTTTTCAACTTCACTAGATACATTTTGTATCTCAAAACCAACAAAATTATATAGATCTGAATATGTTTTCATGTCCAAAAAACAGGTACCACTTAAAATTCTTTTAAATGCTTTATACTCAAATATTCCCACAATCGGTAACTTAACAGCATTAACACCACCATTTTGAGTAAAAGAAAGTATTGTAACGATATCACCAACTTTAAGTTCAGTCTTATACCTTTTTTTATATCTTTCATTTAAATCTTTTTCTAATAACAACCCACTAGTATATGTTGTTTGATTTTCATCCTCTATACCAAAAAAGCTTCCTTCAAGTAGATTAATATTTTGAAAGACCTTCTGGTACCTTAGAGGATCAATAGCATTGAATATTAAAAAGATTTCCCCTTCTTCATCTTCTTCAGAAGTTTCTTTAAGTCTCTCATCTACTTCTAATGTTGCGAAATTTTGAGTAAAAGGAACGAAGCTTTTAACCAGGGGATCTTCACTTAAAAATTTTTCTATTTTTTCAATATTGGAAATATTTTGAAGAGGTGAAATAAATGAAAATGGTGAGGGTTGATCTTTAGATCTATCTGAATAAATAATTAAATCACCTGTAAAATTATCTATAATAGCTTTTTTTGACCAATAACTTGCAGCATCGACAAAAGATTGCCCAAAAACTATAAGTATTGTACCAAAGAAAACTAAAAAACAAATAGCTATCATCTTCCCTTTATGTCTTAATATTGATCTATAGGCGATCTTTAAACCAAAAGTATCAACCAAGAATCCACCTAAGATATTGCCAACGATACTTCCAACACCGGCTTGAATAATAGCTAGGATACTCTGTCCCTTCGATTGATTCTCCGGTTTCACATGATTGCTGATAAACACTGCACAGCTGTAATAGATCGTCATATAAGTTAAACC
>FWWL01008583.1_pt1 | contig 13024 bp, 6 predicted proteins | sample 2228331 | NCBI WGS metagenome assembly FWWL01 (sample SAMEA103939775, study PRJEB20133) | metagenome | reverse complement strand
AGTGCAATGGGATATTTGGGGGCAACGCAATCGGTGGGGAGACATAGTCGAAGGCTCGACCGACGCCTTCTTAAATCCCACAAACAACCAGGATTGCAACGGCTGTCACATTCAGGCTCAAGGCTTCGCTGGTCTGGCGGCGATGAACACCAAGCTGAAGCCCAGCCCGGTGGACGAGCGCATGATGGAATGGCTGAGCCTGCGCCTGCGCAGATGGCAAATTGACGGTGGCGTTAATCACGGACGAGTGGACGGCAGCAGCTCTTATCCTCTCCTGCGCACCTCAGTAGCAGCTTGGGCTTGGGCAGAGCAGTTGCGCGCAGAAATAGCGCTTGGCAGATCGCCTAATCTGGATGTCGTCAGAGCGCTCACTTCTGCGCTCACGTATCTTACGGTCTCGACTGCCACTGCAGCTCTTCGGAATGGCAATCTGTGGGGTAACGACGGCGCCGTCAACGTCTGGATAGGAAGCAATGTTTACTATCCTTGGGTTTGGCGCAGGGTGAGACTCGCCTGCAGCGGCGACACTAGTGACTTCTCTCCATCAACCACCTATTTTGTCATGGCGGGTCTGCGGGTGGCGTATGAAGTCACTGGAGATGAAAGCTATCTTGCGTTACTTACAGATGCTGCCTCAGACCTGGTTGCACGAGTCAAGTGGCGCGAGACCTGTGGGAACTATTCTTCCTCGTCGTCGTCGCATCAGTACCCTCCCTTCAACGAGCGTAGACGCCGGCCGCCCTCACAGGTTGCGCAGGTCATGCTCGCGCTACAAGAAGCTGTAGGTGTAATCACAGACACAGCGAAGGCGCAGGCAGTGCGACAGGCATTAGCCACTTTTGAAGCCGATCTGCGCATGACCCAGCAGATCACACCTGGAATTACCGCTAATGATGGTGGCTGGCGCGATGATATTCAGAGTGGAAGTGAGTACTGGGTTCACCCTTCTGATGCTCTCGTCACAGCGCTCGCGCTGTACGCGCTGGCGCGGCAGGGCGTGCGCTCAACCGATGTCAACCTGGTGCGTGCAACAGAGTTCTTGCTATCCACGCAGGACTGGCATCATCGCAATTTCACCAGCACCGAGTGGCTCGTCGGCAGATGGCATACGTTTCATGGTGCGAACTTCGTAGCTCCGACCACGTGGATAGATTTCGCCTTCCCCCTCATTTACGAGACGATCGGCAGCTATAGCTTGGACGTGCTGCACGACACGCCGGCGCACGCCCAGGTGCTGACGCAGACCTTCAATCTGCCGCCACAGTCTGTGTTTACGTTGCCCGATGGCGAGCGGCGCAGCTGGTTCTACAACCAGCCCGACTCGATGCGCTACCAGGTGATCAGCTACACCAGTGTGCTGACTGGGCTGCGCCCCGGCGAGGTGCGCGCGCTGACGCTGGGCACGCTGGTGACTTACACCATCGAGAGCGGCAGCAACCGCATCATCCTGCCGGGCAGCTATGTCCAGGCGGTGAAGCTGATTCGCTTGACGCCGCCCGTGCTGACGGTGGGCGCAGGGCAGACTGCGCGCTTCACCGTGACGCTGAGCAACCCGCTGGACAGCGCGGCGACATACGAGGTGATGGTGACAGGTCTGGAGGACTACGGCGCGGAAGGCAGCTTCAGTGTGACCGTGCCTGGCGACGGTCAGGTCGAGCGGGTGATGGAGTTTGACGTGCCAGTCTGGGCGAGCGCGCGCGAACACGCCGTGCGCGCGACGCTGAACGGCGGGCAGGACGAAGATCACGCGCTGTTGCGGGTGGTGCGCGATGTGGCGATCAGGCTGGCGCCTGTTCAGCAGACGGCGCTGGCTGGGGAGACGGTGACATACAGTGTGGTGGTGAGCGACCTGTCTGGGGTGGGCAGCGTGGTGGATGTGCATGTGGCGCTGGGCGACGCGCCGATGGCGGCGCTGAGCGGTGGCGTGGCAGTGCCGGCGGGCGGCAGCCGTGTGGTGACCTGGACGTTCAACGCGCCGGCGCAGGCAGGCAGCTATCGCCTGCGGGCGGAGGCGCGCGGCGGGCAGACTACGCCGCAGGCGTTCGCCAACCTGGATGTGGTGCTGCCGGCGCTGCGCGTGCGGCTGGGCGACGCGGTGGCGATGCCGGGCGCCTTGGCGGTGCTGAGCAGTGTGGTGATGCAAGATTCTCCTGGTGTTATGCCGCTTCTGCCGGGCGCGCTGGTGAGCGTGCAGCCGCCGGCGGGCTGGCAGGTGTTGCAAGCGCCGACGCATCTGCCGGCAGGACAGATGGAGGGGCACGGCGATGTCATCTTGGCTGTGCCAGTCGGCACGCCGCCAGGCATCTACGACGTGCAGATGACGGCGGTGATGAGCGCGTATCCGCAGGTGACAGCGCAGGCGACTGGGCGGGTGACGGTGCTCCAGCGCGGCGTGGTGGTGTCGGTGCAGCCGCCCAGCCAGACTGTGGCGCACGGCGACACCTTTGAATACGCGGTGCTGGTGACGAACACGGGCGTGGTCGCAGATCGCTTCGTGGTGTCGCCGACGGGTCTGTTGGGGCAGCAGGCTGGCTTTGCGCTGGACACGGGCGGCGCGGTGATCGCCGCGCGGCAGGTGCAGCTTGCGCCAGGTCAGCGCGCGCGCTTCCTGTTGACCGGGCAAGCCACGAATGACATCCCCGCTGGCACGCACGCAGTGCCGGTGCAGGCGGTGTCTGTGAGCGACACGCGCGTGCGCGGTGTGGATTACGGCTGGCTGACGGTGCGAGGGCGGCCCGAGCTTCAACTGGCGATCACGCCGACGTATCAACTGATTGATCGCGCCGACGCGCGCGCCTGGCTGAAGCTGAGCAACGCCGGCACAGCGGACGCCGTGCCAGTGCAGGTGATCGTGCAGGGCGAGCACGGTGCGGCGGTGCACCTGACTGGAGGCGCACTGGGTTTGTTGCCGCGCTTCGAGACCACGCAGCGGGCGGACGTGTGGTTGCCGCGGCCGGGGCGCTACGTGATCACGGCGGTGGCGAGCACGCCGGCGGGCGTCGCGCCAGTGGTGGCGACGGCGACGGTGGAATACCGCATGGCGGCGATGATGGCGGTGGCTGGTGGGGAGACGTATCCAGGTCAGGCGGCGACGCTGCCGATCAGCGTGACCAACCTCAGCAGCCAGCCGATGAACAACCTGGCGGTGCGGGTCAGCGTGCCGCAGGGCGCGTGGACGTTGAACGGGGTGTCGGCGGAGGGCGGTTCGGTGACACAGATGATCGCGCTCAGCCCAGCGCAGCCAGGGGAGAACGCGCTGAGCTACGCCGTGCAGCCGCTTGTGCCGCTGCCCTACGGGGCAGAGCGCGTGACGGTGACCCTGGAATTGTTGCTGAACGGCGAGGTGTGGCAGACGGAGACGGCTTACGTGAAGGTGAACGCGCCAGACCTGCGCGGCAGCGCGCTGTTTGTGGAAGGGCGGCAGGACTTCGTGCACGATGTGCTGACCTACACGTGGCGGCTGCGTAACACGGGAGACGCGGATGCGCTGGGCGCGCAAGCGGTGGTGACGCTGCCAGCGGATGCGCTGTTCCAGTTCCTGGAGGTGTTGTCGGTGAGCAGTGGCAGCGTGGTGTGGGACGAGACGGGCAAGCGCCTGACGTGGCAGGGCGATCTGCCGCAGGGCGCGGAGGTGGTGGTCGTGTTCCGAGCGCGCGCCAGCTTCGGTTTGCCGCGCGGGGCGCTAGCGTCGCCGTTTGAGGTGAGGCACGCCTGGCGCCCGACGTATCACAGCCTGGCGACCTACGACTATCCGTATCGGGTGTACTTCATGCTGGTGCGCAAGAACGCACCCTGAGCCTGCCAGAGGGCATCCTGAGCCTACTTCCCGCTGCCTGAACTTGTCGAAGGCAGCGGGAACAGGCAGCAGGAAAGCCAGATGTGTCAAGGCTTGCCCTACGGTCGCCACAACGTGCCGTCGGGCAGGCGGCTTTGTGTCCAACGCACCACGCCGCCGCTGAACTGCGCCATGTCGCCGTGAATCGGATAGCGCGCTGCAAGCGCTTCGTGGATGTCCACCCCCAGCCCTGGTGCCTCGTTCACATACAGATAGCCGTCGCGCAGCTCTGGGCAGCCAGGGAAGACCTCTGGCAGCGGGTCGGGAAACCCACTGAACTCCTGAATGCCGAAGTTGGGCACATGCAGGTCCAGATGAAGGTTGGCGGCGTGACCGACAGGTGAGATGTCACCTGGTCCGTGCCAGGCGGTGCGCACGCCAAACGCCTCGCACAGCGCCGCCAGTTTGCGCGCGGGCGTAATGCCGCCGATGGTGCTGATATGAACGCGGATGAAGTCAATGAGCTGCTGTGTGATCAGCGGCTTCCATTCGAGCGGGTGGGTGAACAACTCGCCCATCGCCAGCGGGACGGCGGCGTGCTGGCGGATGCGTGCGAACCACTCGATGTGCTCAGGTGGCAGCGGGTCCTCCAGGAAGAACAGCCGAAAAGGCTCTAGCTGCTTGACAAATCGCGCCGCCTCGATAGGCGCAAGCCGCTCGTGCACGTCGTGCAGCAGAGGCACGTCCATACCCAACTGCGCGCGCAGATATTCAAACATGCGCACAACCGAGAGCACATACACATCGGGGTCATAGTATTCGCCAGGCAGCGCGCCGGCTGGACTGCGCATGTTGCCCTTGACGCCACCATACACCCCCACGTTGTTGTACGGCGCAGCGTCGGTGGACGGCTGAGCCAATCCGCCATAGCCACCCAACTGGCAGCGCACGTAGCGGATGCCTGCCTCGCGCAGCCGCAGCACATTGTCGAGCACTTCTTGTGGGTCGCGCCCGTCGGCGTGGCGGTACACCGCGGCGGCGGGTCGGCTCTTGCCGCCGAGCAGCTGGTAGACCGGCAAACCAGCGCGCTTGCCCAAAATGTCCCACAGCGCCTGGTCCACGCCGCTGATCGCGTTGTTCAGCACGGGGCTGTTGCGCCAGTAACTGTTCTGGTAGCACAACTGCCAGATGTCCTCGATGTGACTAGGGTCTCTGCCGCGCAGCAGCGGGTCCAGGTAATCCTCGACAGCAGCTTTGACAGCGGTCAAGCGCTGAGTGAAGGTGGCGCAGCCCAACCCATACAGCCCCGCGTCGGAGGTCTCCACTTTGACAACCGCCAGCCCGATGCCCGCGGGCGCGGTGAGGATGCAGCGAACGCGCGTGATAGTGAGCATGTTCCGTCCATTATGAACGGGGTGAGCGGTCTGCGCAATGCAGCGCTGGCGCGAACGAGCGGCGTGCGCTGCTAAGAGGTCACGTCAGGCAGTTGGGCAAGCCAGCGCGCCACCTCATCGGCGCGGTAGTGCTGCATATCGCGCAGGCGTCGCAAGGCGTGTGTGCCCATCTCTCGCGCGGCGTGGAAAGCGCCCTGTGCCGCGCGCAGGCGCGCCAACCCAAACTCGCAGACTGCTTGTAGCGCGGCATACTGCCAGTGCGTGGCACACGCCAGGCTGTGCGTGAAGCGTTGCTCCGCGTCGGTCAGCCGTCCCTCAGCGAGGTGGCACTCTCCGAGCTGCGCGTGGATCGCTGCCGCCACCCAGCTCAGGTGATGCGCCTCTGCGGTGCGCAGCACCTCCGCAAAATGAGCTTCCGCGGATGCCCACTCCTCGCGCCGCAAGTGCAACAAACCGAGCAGATACTCCGCCAGTGCGCGTTGAACTGGTCGGTTGATGCGCTTGACCAGCGGCAGCGCCTGCGCGCAGAGCTGTACTGCCTCTGCTCGGCGCCCCTGTTCGACGCGCAGCAAGCCCAGCGTGAGCAGTGCCTCGGCGACATGCTCATGCAGGTGAAGCGGCTGCGCCAGCGATAGGCTTGTGCTGAGCAGCGGCTCAGCTTCGGCGTAGCGACCTGTTTGGTAATGCAGCATGGCGAGGTAGATCATGGCTGCGATCTCCATCTCCACCCTGTGCTGCTCTCGAGCCAGCGCGAGCGCGCGTTGCAGCGATGCCTTCGCGCTGCTGAAATCTGCCACCTGCGAACATGCCAGCGCGCGTGTGATGAGCACCTCAGGCAGGATGCTGTCGTGCGGTGAGGCGCACTGGGCTGCCTCGTCGCAGGCGCTGATGGTGGACAAGGGTTGCCCATCGCGCAGATATGCCTGCGCCAAATACGCTAGCGCTGCGGGCATCAGACCAGGCGCGGTCTGGCGCGCACGCGCGATGCTTTGCTCCAGATGCGCGATGGCGGCTGGCACGTCGCCGCGCTGCAGCAACAGCCGCCCCCTCAGCACTGCCAGCCGCATCGGGTCGTCCGCCAATTGCCCTTCTGCCAGTTGAATCAGCGCCTCGATGAACGACGTCATCCCACAGCGCTCCATCTCTTCAAAGAACTTCTCCGCCAGTGTCGCAGCGATGGGCGCCAAGCCCAGATCGAGCGCGGCTTGGACGGCAGCTTGAGCAATGGCGCGCTGCGCGGCGTCGAGCGGCAGTTGAAAATGTGCGCCGACGTGCTGCGCCAGCGCGCGACGGGCAACCCGACGCCATCGGGCGCGCGCGCCGCGCTGCGCCTCGCACCAATCCACGATGGAGGGATGCACACCGTAGCGCCCACTTTCGTGATCAATCAGCCCCGCATCCACCAGCGCGTCCAGCAGGTTCAGCCTGGCGCGCTTTTCGCTGGTGACCACCGCGAGCACTGCTTCAGCCGTCTGCTCATCGAAGGTGGCAGGCTTGGGCGGCAGCGCGGAGAGCGCAAACAAGGCGCGCTGCTGCGCGGGCGTGAGCAGCGACACGCTCAGCGCGAGGTTCTCGCTCAGCGAGGGCGCGCCTCCCTGTGTTGCGTCAGCCTCTGAAGTTGCGCGACGCAGATGCAGGCGCGTGTGTGCGTCGCTCAGCCGCGCGAACGCAGCTTGCATGCGGCGATCCTGGTCGGCGTGGGACGCCTCGCGCAGGGCGTGCCCAATCAAGGAGAGAGTAAGCGGCAGCCCTCCCGATGCGCTTGCCAATTGAGCGATGTGTTCGGGGTAACGCTCGGCGAAGCGCGGCGCTAGAAATTGCAGCAGCTTCGCGCTGTCATCAAGGCTCAGCTCGGGCACTTTGAAGCACCCCTGCGGGTCAGCCAGATGCACTGCCAGTTGCTGGCTGCGTGTGGAAAACACATACCCGCATGACGCGCCGCCCAGCAACAGATGTCGGAGGTCCTCTGCTCGCCACACGTCATTGAGCACGAACAACATGCGGCGATGCTGGAGCAGCCCGCGCAGCAAGCGCGCGCGCACTTCAGGCGTGTTGGCTTGCGCCAGCTCGCTACTGCTCACCCCTAACGCCAGCCCCCACTCATTTAGGATGGACAGTGGCTTCGGCTTCATCCCAACTGTAGCCCACAAGACGCCCTCTGGATACTGGTTTTGCACCACGCCACTGTGCGCCAGATGGGTGAGCAGCGCAGTTTTGCCCACACCTGGCAATCCGTACAGCGCGATGCGCCGACAGCCAAACGCCACCAAAGCCTCCAGACGTTCGATGAGCGCGTCGCGCCCGATGAGCGGTTCGTGGTGCAGCGGTGCTGTGTTGATCGGCGGGCGAGTGGGCAGCGTGGGTGAGGCTGTCAGCGAGATCTGATGGAGCGTTCGCTGCTCCGCTTCTTGCAAATAGCCCAGCAGCGCATCCAGGGCGCGTTCAATGGCTCTGCGACAGCTTGGCGCGCTGATGTGCATCTCGCGGCTTAGGGCTTCGATGCTGCGACCCTCGATGTAGTGTCCGACGAGCGCCAGGTAAGGGCGCCAGCGAGGGTCCTGCCGATCGGGACTACCTGTGCTGGGGCGCAGCCGTGCGATGCAAGCCTGGAGCAAACGGCGCAGCACAGACTCGGCGGGTGCGCCTTGCGCGTATCCTGCCTGCTGCACCAGCGCGCTGGTCGTCCATTCATGTGCTTGAAAGGCGGTCGGGTCGTGCCACGCCCGCAGCAGCCGGCGCAACTGGTGGCGGTTCTCCTGCTGCGAGTCTCGCAACAGTGATGTGTGCGATGAGGGCGGATTCCTGTCCGAATGTTGCGCTTTCTTTTGAAACATTGCTCCCCTCCTTGTGAGAGGATTGCGTGCTGCTCCTGAACTGTGCGGATGCGTCAGTGCGGGTGTTGTGTGCTGAAGAAGTGTGGCTACCAAACTTATGCTACCATATGCCTATACATCAGAATTGTCTGTATTCGAGGCACGCCGCGAGCACTCTGATGAAAGATGTTGAAGTGTTTTTAGCCTTTGCACACATGCTGCGAAAGGAGAGAGATGTCGAAACAAAGATCGCCGATGGGGTGGACGCGGCAATTGCTCGCCTGGGGGCTGCTAGGAGGGCTGGTTGTCGGGTGGCTGATCCAGCACACGGCGCCAGGAAACGCGCGCGTCGCCACGCGGATTGCCGATGTCACGCTCACTCCACACGCCTGGCTGCCCATCGTGCATAAAGGTGAAAGCGGACCACCCACGTTAACCCCCACACCGACGCCGACCCCGACCAACACGCCAACGCCCACCAACACACCGACGCCAACGCCCACCAACACACCGACGCCGACCCCGACCAACACGCCGACGCCAACGCCTACCAACACACCGACGCCAACCCCGACCAACACGCCGACGCCGACCCCGACCAACACGCCGACGCCAACGCCCACCAACACGCCGAGCAGCGCCACCTACGCCCTGCGCTTTTATGGCACCGGCACGGGCGATATTGACCGGGTCAAGATTCCGATGAGCAACACGCTGGGCATCTCGCTGCCAGTCAACATCGGCGCGACCGACTTCACCATCGAGTTCTGGCTGCACTTTGCACCAGGCGAGAACACCAGCGGCGCCTGCGCAGAGGGCGAGGATGCCTGGATCAACGGCAACATCATCTTCGACCGCGACATCTTCGGCGCGCCGGACTACGGCGACTTCGGCATCTCGTTGTATGGCGGGCGCATCGCCTTCGGCGTGCACAACGGCAGCAGTGGCTACAGCATTTGCAGCAACACCACGCTGGCTGCCAACCAGTGGCATCACGTGGCGGTGACGCGCCGCACGAACGGCGAGATGCGCATCTTCATCAACGGCGCGTTGTCGCGCAGCTACAGCGGTCCGGCGGGGAACGTGTCCTATCGCGTCGGGCGCAGCGCCCCCTGGCCGAACGAGCCGTATCTGGTGATCGGCGCGGAGAAGCACGACTACGACCCCAACGCCTATCCCTCGTTCAGCGGCTGGATAGACGAGGTGCGCATCTCCAACGTGGCGCGCTACACGGCGAACTTTACGCCGCCCGGCGCGCCGTTCACGCCCGACGCGAACACCGTGGGCTTGTATCACTTTGACGAGGGCAGCGGCACGGTGGTGCTGGATAGCTCTGGCGCGCCCAGCGGACCCAGCCACGCCGAGCGGCGCGTGGGCGGACCAAACAACGGTCCAGTGTATGACGCGGTGACCAAACGGTTTTAGACGAGCGAAAGACGACAAGGAGGCGGAGGTGATGCACACCAGCCATATCCGAATTGCCCTGGCGGCGCTGGCGGTGGCGAGCTTGCTGGCAGGCGCAGCCTGGCAGGTCTCGGCGCAAGGGTCGGGCGTGACGCCCCGCGCGTGGTTGCCCATCGCGCGCGGCGGAAGCGACAGCGCGCCCGTGGAGTGGAGCCAGCACGGCTTCAACGCCCAGCGCACCAGCTATGTCCCCTACGCGCCAGCCTATCCCTGGCGCTGGCGCTGGGCGTGGAACGGTCCGAACGCCAGCGGCGGCGTGGGCAAAGTGACCACTGGCGGCTCGCTGCCGCGCAACGTGCAGCCCGTCACGGGCGGCGGGCGGGTGTATGTCGCCGCCGGCAGCGACGGCGTGTTCGCGCTGAATGAGGCCACCGGCCAACAGGTCTGGCAGCGCGATGGCATCGGCGACGTGCGCTCAACGGTGGCATACGACCACGACACGCAGGCGGTGTTTGTGGTGTCGAGCAATGGCAGGCTGTACAAGCTGCGCGCGTCCGACGGCGCGATCCTGGATCAGTTCATCACTGATCAGACCAGCGCGCTGCCCCTGCCGCCGGCGGTGATCGGCGACCGCGTGCTGTTCTCGATGGGCAGGCGCGTGCACGCCGTGAACAAGGTGACCATGAGCGGCATCTGGACGCACACCGTCGCCAGCACGTTGACGGTGGCTGTGCCGCCGGCGTATTCGCCCTCGCGCGACTTGGTGATCGTGGCGACCGAGCCAGACCTGTTCGTGCGCGCCATTCGCAACAGCGACGGCGCGCAGCAGTGGGCGACGCGTCCGGTGCACGCCAGCCGCGCCTTTACTGATCCAACCGAGTATCGCTACGGCTGGCCGGTGATCGCCGACGGCGCCGGCTACGCACTGGTCAAGGTGCGTCTGCCGTGGAGCACACTCTGGCGCGACTGGCCGCAGACCAACAACGCTATGCGCACGCTGCTCACCACGTACCCTGGCGACCAGGCGCTGTTTGCGCTCGACCTGGACGATGGCAGTGTGCCGTTCATCGCCAACGTGGGGCACGGCGGCTACGGCGACAACGACTACCTGCCGATGGGTCCGCAGCCGGTGGTGCGGCGGCTGCCCAACGGCAAAGAGGTGGTGTACATCATCATCCGCGCGCGGCACGCCTACGATGCGCGCTGGGACTCGCACTTTGGCGAGCTGGTGCTGGACGGCAGCACAGTGAGCGGCTTACAGGCAGGCGACGTACGCTTCATTGCTTTTGATTGGCCGCCAGGCGCGACAGACCCCTACCTGCTCACCGACGAGCAGCCAAACGTGACGATGGCTGGCGACTTTCTGTTCGGCGCGCACTGGGAGGCCGGCTTTGCCCTGCGCATCCTCGACCGCTCCGACGCGCGCGGCAGCTTCACCAACAAGATCACCTCGCAGCGGCTCTCGACGGTGGCTACCTCGCACGACGCGGGCGGGTGCGCCTTCAACGCGACCACGCACTACTGCGCCAGCGGGCTGTACAACACGCGCTCCTACGACTTTGGCTTTTACATCTACTACAACCAGGGCGCGGTGTACGACCCGTACTGGAGCGAATACGCCACGTGGGCGGTGAGCAACGACAACCTGTATTTCCGCAGCGCCGATGGCGCGCTGGTGGCGCTGACCAGCGGCGACCCCTCCTCCTTTGGAGTGCTGAAGCAAGGCTTCAGCACACAGCCACAGCAAGGCTTCAGCACTCCACAGCCACAGCCGCGCTTCAGCGCTGCGCACACCAGCCCCGTCGCGCAGATTGACCACGCAGCCGCGCGCGCCTGGGCAGGGCGCGCGGTGACCGTGACCGGCACGCTGCGCTACGTGTTCAACAACGGCAAGCAGGTGCTGCTGGGCTTCTCCAACCCGCATCGGGGCAGCTTCAAAGCGATCATCGCCCGTGAGCATTGGGCGAACTTCCCCGCGCCGCCCGAGCACATGTATCGCGTGGGGCAACAGGTGGCGATTGTGGGCGTCGTCGGGTGGTATCAGGGCGATCCCGCCATCCGTGTGCGCCACCCGACGCAGGTGCGCGTGGAGCCTTAATCCCCTCGCCCTCACCCCTAACCCCTCTCCCCTGCCCCTCTCCCATGTGGGAGAGGGGTTAGGGGTTAGGGGTGAGGGGTGAGGGGCGATTCGTCCTCCCACCGTCCAGAGGCAGCGCTCGGCACGACCCAGCCCTCGTCGTCTGGTGACGTCGAGTGAGATGCGATGCCGCGATGATGGGTTTGCCTGCAGCAGCCAGAAGTTCGCGCGCGACGGCGCCTGCCATTCGCGTGAACGCGATTGCGCCAGGCACAGTGCTGTTGCCCGACGACGCCGACGAGGCGAAACGGCGCTGGGCGGTGGAGCGCTCGGCGCTGAAGCGGATTGGCTCGCCAGAAGATGTTGCGCGCACGGTGCGCTACTTGATTGAGGAGGACTTCGCCACGGGCAGCGTGTACTTTGTGGACGGCGGGCGCTCGCTGGTGTAGGTGGAAGACGCCGCCGCCCGCACGTGCCTTGCGCGTGCGCGCGCTGAAGGCGCTTCAGCATTAGCCAGCACTCGTGCTTCAATGGCATTTACCAAAGCCGATGGGCTGAGTTCGTTGAGGCTCGCTGAAGCCTCATTTTTGTTGAAGTTCGCTGAGCTGGCTACTGTGCCTCATTAGAGGCTTTAGTCGCCCCCATCTGGGAAATCCAGGAGAGCCAGAGCGGTGGAGTTCGAGCGCCAACACAAAGTTAGCGGAAATCTAGCGCATTTCTAACACTGAAGCGCTAACTTAATACGGCAGCTAGTGCTCTCGTTGAAAGGGCGTGCCATTTGTGAGGATTTCTAAGGAGCCCGTCCAGTGGACTTGATCAGCGATAACGCCGAAAGGCAACAAGTCGTGATCAGCATCCTCCTGGGAACTTGCAAATACGCTCTTCCGACTCGAGCCAACTGCTTTGACCAACCAGGTGATGTAGAGATGGCAGATTACACACAGGACTCACTTCAAGCAGAGGTGCGTGAGAAGAAAGCAGGACGACCGCAAACGCAATTGCAGCAATGGCTTAAGAGACTGGGCATCGAACCAAGAAACATCTTTAGAACTTGGGTTCTTCTTTGTGTTTCTGTGTTCCTCCTGCAGGACTTGCAGTTTGCTCATGCAGCCCCTGAGTCACCAGGGAGTGGCGGCACCCCTTTGCTTGCGGGTGGATTTGCTCACACTTGTGAAATTCGTTATGGGGCCTTGTATTGTTGGGGCAATAATCAGTATGGTCAGCTCGGGATCGGCAATACCGCCAATCAATCTACTCCAGTGGCGGTGCCTGGCATGAGTAGTGGAGTGACAGCCGTATCTTTAGGTCAGCAAAATACTTGCGCTATAAAGGACGGGGGACTATGGTGCTGGGGACTTAACAATAATGGTCAGTTGGGAGATGGGAGCACGACTAATCGTCTGAGTGTACTGTTAACCTTCTCTGTTTACACTCTTGAGATACGACTCGATGGTCTCAATCGGTCGTCTACCCATGTTCCGATACCCCTGATGCGGTCGCTCCGTGTTGTAATACACCAGCCACCGCTCCAGGTCCGACTGTAACATCTCTACCGTCTCGT
>FWWL01002517.1_pt1 | contig 13029 bp, 11 predicted proteins | sample 2228331 | NCBI WGS metagenome assembly FWWL01 (sample SAMEA103939775, study PRJEB20133) | metagenome | reverse complement strand
CAGGCTTCGCTGGCTTTGGGCGCGACTCGTTTGGAAACTGCTCTGAAAGTGGTCAGCCGGCAAATGCTGCCCGGCATTCTGACGGCGATCTTGCTGGCTTTCGGACGCGGTATTGGGGATGCGGCCTCGGTGCTGTTCACAGCGGGCTATACGGATCGTCTGCCAACTTCTTTGCTACAGCCGGTGGCTTCCTTACCGCTGGCGGTCTTCTTCCAACTCAGCACACCGTTCCCAGAGGTCCAGCGACGTGCTTATGCCGCGGCACTGATTCTCACCATTCTCGTACTGATCATCAGCCTGGCTTCCCGCTGGTTGGCTGGCAGATTGAGTAAATTTGTGATTCAATAACGCGAGATGAGAAAATGCAACCTCACGTGCAAATCCGTAATTTGAATGTCTGGTATGACGGTGACCACCTGGTGTTGCGCAATGTCACGCTCGATATTCCGCGCAATCAAATTACAGTCATCATCGGCCCGTCCGGTTGTGGCAAGACAACTTTGCTCAAAAGTCTGAATCGTTTCCTGGAGTTGAGCGACGGGACACACCTGACTGGCCAGGTGTTGATTGACGGCGAGGATATCTACGCGCCTGGCGTGGACGTGACGGAAATCCGCAAGAAGGTGGGTCTCCTGGCACAACGGCCCTATCCCCTGCCCATGTCTATCTATGAGAACGTGGCCTATGGCTTGCGCATCCACCATATGGAGAAAGGGCGCGACCTGGACGAGGTCGTCCGACATTATCTGGAAGCCGCTGGTCTGTGGGAGGAGGTGAAAGACCGCCTGCACCAGCCGGCCAATCGTCTGTCTATTGGTCAACAACAACGTCTTTGCTTAGCACGTGGGCTGGCGATTGAGCCGGAAATCCTGTTGGGCGACGAGGTCACCTCGGCGCTGGATCCCATCTCGGCCCAGCATATTGAACAACGCCTGCTGGAGCTCAAGCAGCGGTACACGGTCGTTCTGGTGACGCATATTTTACGTCAGGCCAAACGCCTGGCAGATTATGTCGTCTTTATGTATATGGGCGAAGTAGTGGAAGCGGGGCCGGCTGCCGAGGTGTTTACCAATCCGCGCCAGGCCAGGACACGGGCTTACCTGGAGGGACAGTTCTGACAGGCGCTTTCGATATTGACCTGCGGACGACTATAAGAAACCGGTCTCCGGCGGAAAGGCACATCAAGGACATACCTTCTAGCCTGGAGACCGGTTCGTGGAGAGGAGCTACTCAGGAGGCAGTTATATGGAGAAGTCTTCCTCGTGCCAGAGGCCGGCTTCTGGCGGGCGGATGCGTGGAGCGACAGGAGGATAGGCCTGCAGATGTTGTTCCAGGGCCTCCACGCGCTTTAAAAGGGAACTCAGAGTGACGCCGACCGGATCGGGCAGGGCAGTGTGATTTAGATCGGGCGCGTCACTCGGGCGGTGAGGCTGACGACGGGCGATGTTCTGCCCCGGCACGCCGACCACGACGGCGTTGGGCGGGACGGGCTTGACCACAACCGCGTTCGCGCCAATGCGCGTATCCGCCCCGATAGTGATGGCACCCAGGACTTTGGCTCCGGCGCCGATGACGACCCGATCACCGATGGTGGGGTGTCGTTTGCCTTTGTTCAGGCTGGTGCCGCCCAGCGTCACGCCGTGGTATAGTGTGACATCCTCGCCGATCTCGGCTGTCTCGCCGATGACAACGCCCATACCGTGATCAATGAACAAGCCGGGGCCAATGGTTGCGCCAGGGTGAATCTCGATGCCGGTCAGGCCACGCACGAGGTGAGAAACCCAGCGCCCGAGCAGTTTCAGGCCGTGTGTCCAGAGCCAATGAGCCAGGCGATATCCCCAGAGGGCATGCAAGCCGGGGTAGCACAGGAGCACTTCCAGGGCGTTCCGAGCGGCCGGATCGCGTTCCAGGGCGGCTTGAATATCGCGACGCAAGGTGTAGAACAACCCTTTCCGTGCCTTGACCTTTGCGGTTGCCTTGGCGGGAAGAACCTCTGTAGCCATCATTGCCTCCTTAATCCGCCAGGTCCTGATAGAGGGCGGTACTCAGGTAACGTTCGCCGAAGGATGGAATGATCACTACGATTAACTTGCCGGCGTTTTCGGGGCGGGCTGCTACTTGCAAGGCGGCCCAGGTCGCGGCGCCGGAGGAGATTCCGACCAGCAAGCCTTCCTCGCGCGCCAGCCGACGGGCAGTGGCGATCGCGTCCTCGTCGGTCACACGGATGACCTCGTCGTAGATGCTTGTATTGAGAACGTCCGGGATAAACCCGGCTCCAATGCCTTGAATCTTGTGGGTGCCTTTTTGTCCACCCGAGAGTACCGGCGAAGCCGCCGGCTCCACGGCGATGGCCCGGAAGGACGGCTTGCGGCTCTTAATGACCTCCCCAACGCCGGTAATAGTGCCGCCTGTCCCCACGCCGGCGACCAGGATATCTACCTTCCCGTCGGTATCGCGCCAGATCTCCTCGGCGGTAGTACGGCGGTGGATTTCCGGGTTGGCCGGGTTCTTGAATTGTTGGGGCATGAAATATCGCGGATCTGAAGCGACCAGTTCCTCGGCTTTGCGGATGGCGCCTGCCATGCCTTCGCTGCCGGGCGTCAGAATCAATTCAGCCCCATAGGCGCGCAGCAACATTCGCCGCTCGCGGCTCATCGTATCGGGCATGGTCAAGACGCATTTATAGCCGCGCGCGGCGCAAACCATTGCCAGGGCGATTCCCGTGTTGCCACTGGTCGGTTCGACGATGATCGTATCCGGTCCGATCAGGCCGTCGCGCTCGGCCGCGTCGATCATCGCGACTCCGATCCGGTCTTTGACGCTGTGGGCTGGGTTGTAGAATTCCAATTTGGCAACTACCTCCGCTCCCAGCCCAGCCGTGACTCGATTGAGCCGGACGAGCGGTGTATTGCCAATTAACTTTGTCACATCCGAGGCGATATTCATAAGGCTTGTTCTCCTGTATCGAGGATGATAGTGCCATACGAATACCCAGCCGATAGGAAAAACGAAAAGGACGGCGCGGCGCGCCTGCGGACAAACAGTCGTTCGCGGGGTTGAGCCTGCCGTCCTGCGGTTATCGGCTGGATATGGTTACTCGGACCGAGGCGGAGGCTATCAACCCCGCCTCAGACACATGCACAGGAACATCGTTCTCTCACTCCAGAATATTTATGATTATTTTCGTGTTTATTATATAATATTTCCCGCGCTTGTCAAGGGCTTGATCTACGGCGCCCCTTGACAAAAAAAAACAATGCGCTATAGTGTTTTTGCACCTGTCGGGGGCTTCGGAGCGCACATCACGCCTGCACGACAAGGGGAACATCTGCAAGCGGAGACCGAACATGCGCCAGCAAGTATCTGCCCTCCTCCCTGCCCTCCTCGTCACCTACCTACTCGGCCTGCTCACGGCGCGGTTGGCCTTGGCCGCACCGGCCGCACAAAACCAGGTCACTGCCAACTGCACTGCGCCGAACTACTGTGCGTCTACCTGTCCCTGTGGTGCGACCGGCTTCTTCTGCGCGGGCAGTATCCTTTGCTGCAAGCCTTGCCCGACCAAAACCCCTACCCCGCGTCCCACTCCTAGCCGGACGAGGACTCCTAGCCGTACTCCGACCCGCACACCGACAAGGACTTCTACCCGCACTCCGACCCGCACACCGACAAGGACTTCTACCCGTACTCCGACCCGCACACCGACAAGGACTCCCACTGCCACGCCGGTCTGTGCCGCACCCAACTACTGCGCTAACACCTGTCCCTGCGGCTCCACAGGCGCCTCTTGCGGCGGGAGTGTCCTGTGTTGCCTGCCCTGCCCGACCAACACCCCCACTCCTACGCCCAGCCGCACGCCTACCCCCACTTACACCCCCACCCCTACCTACACGCCTACCAGAACCCAAACGCCAACGTTACCGACTGGGAATTATGAAGTCCGAGCACCATTGTCTGGCAGTCTCCAAGGGCAGGAGTGTTATTGCCTGAACAACTGCCCTGGAGGGGCTCCATGTCACGACGATACCGGAAGGTGCACGACGTGCGGATGGGAAACAAACAGAGGATGTGTACATTATCCAGGTACCAGTTTGAAATTTCCTGTGGATATATTTGGCTCGGCTGGCACCGAGGTAAGGTTCTCTGCTACTGATACCATCAGGAGTAATCGCATTACCCATGTGCGCATAATGTGTAACCAGGAGCCACCCTCTGGCTTTGATTGGGTCAAGGATGCAGTCTTGGTTGAACTCTACGCCTATCCAGATGCCAGTGGTCCCCTGATCGGCAAAGTCCTCTATGCCCATCTCGTAGAACGAAAAGCCCCCGGTGTGTATAATGAACCTCAGGGAATTGTGATCGGGAGACTTGGCTCTACAGATTGCAATTGCTCTTGTTATGATGGTTTTCATGTTCATATGGAACGCTCTGCCGAAAGCAACGGTTACACCCACTATGGTGGTTGTGATACAGCGATATCTCCGTCAAATTGGTGGATCTATAGATGGGTTAAATGACATCATTGCGCTTGGTAATGTGGTTCTGCTCCTCGAGAAGGAGGTCGAGAATGAAAAAATATTGGACGGTTCCTTTTTTGGTAGTGTTCTACGGCCTTGTCATCTTTCTAACGAGCAAAGCGGCTAGTTTGTCAGGTCCATCCCAGATAACTCTTAGCCCAAGTATACCTATCACGTATACCCCTGACATGTCCGAAATGACCGTACACTCCTGGTTATATCCCTCACCAAATGGGAAGTGGGTAGTCGAAGAAATTGAAGCCGCTCCTGGACCAGGTGTGGAGCATTCTCTTCGCTACCATGGCTTGATAGCCCGAAGCGTAGATGGGGATAAGGAATGGAAACTGATGGACAGATGGGGTTCGGAGAAAGACAGGAAGTTAACTGCCTGGCCACTAGGTTGGTCCAGTGATGGTCATACTTTTTACTATGTCGCCGGTGAACAACCAGAAGACTGCGGTTTTGACCCACGGAAGTACAATCTGGAAACCATATATACCTACCGCATTCATCAGGTAGACTTAGAAAGTGGAGAGATCACACCGGAGAGATTTTGTGCACTCTCTCAGCCTTCGCGTTCCCCCAATCAGATGATGATCGCCTATATCACGGAGCAAGAACTTGTTTTGCTTGAGGTAAGTTCTGGGCAGAAACATACAGTCCCGTTCCAGGCTGGCCCAGGAACCGGGCGACTCGTCGGCCATATCAATTGGTCGCCAGATAGCAGAGCCTTCTCTTTTTCTCTTACCCAACGTGATTCGAGCAACAACAATGGACAGATCATCCTTGTGGTAGACGCACTCTCTCTATCCATCACGCCAATTGAGGTAAGCGGAGAATACCTGGAAGTAAGTAATTGGGAAGAGTCTGGGCGGTTAATTGTGCACAATCAGCAAGGCCGTGAGTGGGTTTGGGATTCGGAAGCCAGAGCGCTTTTCCCTAGACCAACCGAGACTCCCATGTGGCAACCCGGTATGCCAACTCCCGACTTGTCCACGATGAGCATTCACCGCCAGACCTACACATCGCCGGACGGACGGTGGATTGCTGAGATAATTACCGCTGACCCCAAACCGGATACGGAAGGACAAATGACCTATACCGGTCTGGTAGTACGGAGCATAGATGGTCGAAAGCAATGGACGGTTGTGGACTCGTGGTCAAGGATCGGATTAGGGATGTCATACCTGCAGCTATTTCACTGGTCCAAAGACGGACATGGTCTCTATTACACGAACCGGGTAGTCCCCGATGGATGTGGTGGAGCATTTAACAACGGCTCCGATCTCCTGAAGGTAGACCTGCAGAACGGAACAGTGCACGAAATCCTCCCGCCTGTCACGGGCTTTACCTGGATTGCTCTTTCGCCCGATGAAAAGATCGTGGCATATACCGAGCGCCGTACTAAGCCTGGGGTCGTGCTGCGTGAAATAGCTACAGGGAGAGAGCACACCGTCTTAGTGCCAATAGACCCTACCACAGACCACGACATGAAGATCATCTGGTCGCCTGACGGGAAAACAATTGCTGTGACGGTAGCCATGGGCGCCTGCAACAGAGTCGAAGACGGCGAATCTACATCTACTTTGCTGGTCAATGTTGCCACGTTGGAAGTGACCCCCCTCCTGGAAAACGACACGCGCTACCGGGTAGTCCACCATTGGCCCGAACCCAACCGCCTGCTTCTGAAAGACCCACAGGGCCAATGGTGGCAGCTGGACCTGGTCACCCGTACGCTTTTCCCGATTCAGCCTCCCACGCCTGCTGCGTCTCCCATCCCTGCCTGCGAGCCAACCGCCACGCCAACGCTTTTCGATTGACCTGTGCCTCCGTCGGGACTATAGAGCAGGTTGTACAGAAGCATACCCGCGCGCCCATTCTGCCAAGGCTTTTCTCCGACGAAACGAGCGGCAAATCACAGTCTGCGAGGGTATCTGCGCAATGAATGTATATTGAAAACGCGGGCGATAGCCGGCTTGGGCTTTGAACTCGATGGTAGTTGGTATGACTGAAAAGCCCTGTGTATCCACTGCCCCTTACCTGTCGTCCACCGTCCATCGTCCACCGTCTATCGTCCGCCATCCACCTTACCGAGGCGAGCACGTTCCTCGACTACCACGCTCTCCTCGAGTTTCCGGAAGAGGGGCGTTGGGGGTTGTAAGGGTGCACCAGGCAACAGTTGACTGGGTTTCCAGCGATCCTGGCGCGCCTCGTCAGGCTGAGGCCGGTAGCGCAGGACTGTATGTTCTCCCAGGGCATCGTGCACGGTTTCCACGTAGGGTTCGCCAAACAGGGCATTCTCATAGCCCAGGTAGCGATGCAAACGTTCCGAACTGAAGGGCAGGAAAGGCGCCAGGAGAATCTTGAGTGAGTCAATTGCTCTCAGGGCAGTGTAAATGCTGACTGCCGCCGCGTCGCGGTCGGTTTTAATCGTAACCCATGGTGCGGTCACTTCCAGGTACTTGTTAACCTCGCCGGCCAGGCGCATGGCTTCCTGCAGGGCGGCGCGCAGGTGCACTGCCTCCAGTTCCCGCCCAACAGTCTCAAAACCGCTTTCGATAGTGCTCAACAGATTGCGATCCACCTCGCCCAGTTGTTCGGGGGATACTGGTGGGACGCGTCCTTCCCAATGTTTATACGAGAACGAGAGCACACGGTGAGCCAGGTTGCCCCAGGTGGCCACCAGCTCGTTGTTGTTCCGAGCGACAAAATCGGCCCAATCCCAGTCGGTGTCTCGCAGTTCGGGCATATTGATGGTGAGGTAATATCGCAAGGCGTCGGGATCGTAGCGCGTCAGAGCATCACGCCCCCAAACAGCCCAATTGCGCGAGCCGGAGATCTTCTGACCTTCCAGATTCATGAACTGGTTGGCCGGGACATCGTAGGGCAGTGTCAACAGCCCTTCTTCCCCACAGAACAATTTCAGGAACTCCGTTCCGGCCCCCATCAGTTGGGCTGGCCAGAGCGATGTGTGGAAGAAGATGTTGTCCTTGCCGATGAAGTAGAAAGCGCGCGCGGCCGGGTTGACCCACCACTCCTTCCAGAGTTGTGGCTGACCGTTGAGAGCCGCCCACTCGATGGCGGCCGATAGGTAGCCGATGACTGCTTCGAACCAGACATACAGGCATTTGCCGTCCCAACCCTCGAGCGGAACAGGAATCCCCCAGTCCAGGTCGCGCGTGATGGGGCGCGGCTTGAGGCCCTCGCTCTCGATCTTGCCGAGGGATTCGCCCAGCACCGTCTCGCGCATATGGTCGGCGCGCTCACGCAGAAAACGCTTGACCTCTGGCTCCAGTTTCGACAAATCCAGGTAGAAATGCTCTGTCTCGCGCAACTCCAGAGCGCCGTCGCCGGTGCGAGCGCGCGGGTTGATCAGCCGTTCCGGTTCCAGCACGTTGCCGCAACGGTCACATTGATCCGAGCGCGCGCTCTCGTAGCCGCAGAGGTAACATGTCCCTTCAACATACCGATCGGGCAAAAAACGCCTGGCTACCGGCGAGTACCACTGCAGGGACTTTTGTGTGAACATGTAACCGTTCCGGTAGAGTGCCAGAAAGATCGTCTGAGCGACCTTGAAGTGATTCTCGGTATGCGTAGTGGTAAACAAATCGTAGGCGATTCCCAGTTTCTGGAACAAGTCCAGGAAGCCGGCGTGATATTCTTTGTATACGGCCTCTACCGGCCGACCCAGGGCATCGGCCTTCAACGTGACCGGCGTGCCGTGCGAATCGGTGCCGGAGACCATCAGGACGCGGTTGCCCTTCAGGCGATGATAGCGAGCGACAATATCGCCGGGCAGGTGGGACCCGGTGATATTCCCAACATGAATCTCCGAATTGGCATAGGGCCAGGCAATAGCGACCAGGATATTCTCGGACATAGGCTTCTCCTGCGAGAGGATTAGGCAAATAAAAAGGCCGCCCGCCGATTTCGGACAGCCTCGTAGCGTAGCATAGGGGAGTTAACATGCTCGCGCGGCGGCTGCCCGACTGCGGCGACGCATGTCCATATACAGGATGCCGATCATCATGATTCCACGCATTGCTTGTAGTTTATACGAGGCAGGAAGGTTTGTCAATGGCCCTGCTTGTGCTGTCAGCCGACCGGCTCTGTTACTGGCGTGGCGGGCCATTCGTATTCCGCGATGGCCTTCCAGAGTAACGGCAAAACACGGCGGCAGGCTGACCATTCATAAAAGCTGACAGCGGCCAGGTTCAAGACGCGAGCTGCTTCCAGGAACTCGAGAACATCCTGCTCGCGCGGCGCCCACCCCGATCGCGCCCGGTAGGCAGGACCAACAGCCAGGTAGGGACGCGCCCAGGGTAAAGCATCGCACTGTCGTTTCGATTCATTCAACTGCCAGGCAGCATTATGTGCCATTTCCCAAAAGACAGGTGGCATGTGGAAATCGCATTTTTCCAAAAAGACCACCCAGGGAAAACGCGGATGATAGTTCGGGAAGCGGTAGGCGCTCAAGGCCACCGGCACATCCAACCCCAGGCGGAGATCGTGCAGGAAACGCCTGGCGGCCTTGTCCTTTCCCCAGCTCTCATACGCTGCACTAGCGCGAATGACGTATCCATCTAGCCGGAGCGCGTGGACTTGCCGTATGGCGACCTGGGCCTCTTCGGCGGCATCATCCCCATAGACGGTATGCCAGCCCAGGACGGCGATGCCGTTGGCCTGCAACAGGCTTACCAGGCGGCTCAGCCCGGTCTCGGTTTCGGTTGGCTGAGGGCCATCAGCGATCTTGACGACAATGTGATTCAAACCGGCTTGCTGTGCGACGCGCAGAATGGCCTGTGGGTCGCCCCCCTCGCAGTCCGAGATGGACTCGATCCAGAAGCCTTTACCCTGCACCACGGTCTCTGCCTCCTCGGTCAGGTCGCCTGACCGACCAGACCCAGTTCCGGGGCAATCCGGCGCATAGCCAGGATCACGTTCCCGACGTGCTCCCACAGGTCCACGCCGAACTCAGCCGCGGCCTTCTCAATCTCGGCGCGGTTGGCGCCGGCCGCGAAGGCGCGGTCCTTCCACTTTTTCTTGACCGAAGATACTTCCAGGTCGAGCAGGGAACGCGAGGGACGCACCAGGGCGACTGCCACGATTAGCCCCGTGATCTCATCGCAAGCATACAGGGCTTTCTCCATGAGCGTCTGGCGCACAACGCCGGTGTGATCGGCATGGGCCATGATGGCGCGAATAATGTCTTCCGGCACGCCGCGCTCGCGCAGGATAGGTTCTCCGGCCAGTGGATGTTCCTCCAGGGTCGGGTGAATTTCCCAATCGAAATCGTGGAGCAGGCCGGTAATGCCCCACTTTTCTACATCCTCGCCGAATTTTTCGGCGTAGAAACGCATGGCGGCCTCAACAGCCAGCATGTGCTTGATGAGATTTTCCCCCTGGACGAACTCATGCACAATAGCTAGGGCTTCTTCGCGCCTCATGAGTCACCTCTTGGGTTGGTCGAAAATTGGCTCGGGTTGTCCCAGTACAGGCAGGGGGTGGAGGAGATGGACATCCAGAAGAGCCGTTAGTGTGGCAAGGAGTTCGCGCACATTCCAGTATAGCATGGAAGTGCGGGGATAAGGTCGTCGGTCGGCGCGCACGCCCACGGCCTCCACGCCCAACTGGTTGCAGGTGTAGATGGCGCGGGGCAGGTGAAAGGCCTGGGTCACGAGGATGGCCTGCTCCACGCCGAAGATCGCCCGCGCGCGGTAACAGGTATCGTACGTGCGCCGTCCGGCATAGTCCAGAACGAGGTCTTCCTCTGGCACGCCCAAGGCCAGGGCAAGGCGTTGCATGGCAGCCGGTTCGTTGTAATGGAGAAAGCGGTTGTCCCCGCTCAAGAGCAACTTTTCCACCTTGCCAGTCTGGTACAATTCGACTGCCGTCGCCACCCGATCCTGCAAGACAGGGGTTGGGCTGCCATCCCGCCACAACCCAGCGCCGAAGACGATGGCCACGCGTCGCACCGGCACGTCCGTAACCGAATACGTTCGTGTGCGCGCGTACAGACCGGTCCAGAGACGACTGAGAAGTAAAGCCAGCGCCAGCGCGCTGAGAAGAATGATGAGGATCCGAACGATCATTTTCCCTATCCGCCGGAGCACGGTTTGATTTTACCAGAGTTTCGTGTTACACTCTGCAAGCCTGAAAGCGGGTTTTGGGGAACAGTGGGATGGCTGCGCCGGGAGAAGCATGGTTGGGGTAGCCATGGGAGTGCCAGGAAACGTGTCCTGGGTATCTTGTTTGAGACAGTAAGGAAGTGTGAATTTCCGATAACCATTTCCAATCCAAGACGGCATGGAAACGATAGAGAACCTGAATTTCGACGCCAACGGCCTGATTCCGGCCATTGTCCAGGATGCGGAAAGCGGCGAGGTGCTGATGATGGCCTGGATGAACGTTGAGGCATTGCAACGCACGCTGGAAAGCGGGGAAACCTGGTTCTGGTCGCGTTCGCGCCATGCTCTCTGGCACAAGGGAGAGACCTCCGGTAACGTCCAAAAAGTGATTGAGGTGCGCGTCGATTGCGATGCCGATGTGTTGCTCGTGCGTGTCCGGCCAGCTGGGCCGGCCTGTCATACCGGCCGTCGTAGTTGCTTCTACCGCGTCCTGCGTGGCTGGCCGCCACGCCTTTCCGAAGATTGAGTCTCCAGGAGACCGCTGTATGAATCTGCACGAGTTATATGCCATTCTTCTCGATCGCCGGGCGAATCCGAAAGAGGGTTCCTATACCTGTAAGTTGCTCGCCAGCGGCGAGGATGAAATTCTGAAAAAGGTCGGTGAGGAGGCGGTGGAGGTCATCCTGGCGGCCAAGGGACAGGGCGACCTGCGCCTGATTGAAGAAAGTGCTGACCTGCTCTATCACCTCCTGGTGCTGCTGGTGGCGCGTGGCCTCTCGCTGAATGACGTGGAGGCGGAACTGGCGCGTCGGCATCAAAGCCGAACCCAAAAGTAACTCGTCACACGGTCGAGAAGAATTCCTGTCGGCATGCCTCCGCCGTGCTCAGGTGGCGAACGATATTGTGATCCAATTCTCAGGAATAAGGAGTCCTATGTCCTACCAACTTTCTCGCTGGTCTCTTGCGGATCTGTTCCCTGGGCCGGATAGCCCGGAACTGGAAAATGCCTTCCGAGAACTTGAGACGCGGGTTGCCGCGTTCGAGAAATTGCGCCCGCAGTTGAAGGCCGAGATTTCAACCAGTAGTTTCCTGGAAATCCTGCATGATATGGAAGAGGCCACGCGGTTGGCGCACCGCATTTCTTCCTATGCCAGCCTGGCCTTCGCGGCCGATACCCAGGATGCGCGCATCCAGGCCTTGCTGGGTCGTATCCAGCAGTTTATGGCCGAAATGGAGAACCGCACCCTGTTCTTTGACCTGTGGTGGAAGGACCTCGACGAGGACAATGCGGCCCGCTTGCTCGCCGCCTCCGGTGATTACCGCTACTACCTTGAGCGGTTGCGCAAGTTTAAACCGCATACCCTCCGCGAGTCAGAAGAGCAAATCATCAACCTGAAGAACGTCACCGGCGCGAGTGCTCTGGTGACGCTCTACGACGCGATCACCAATCGCTATGTCTTTCGCGTAGAAATAGACGGGGAAACAAAGGAACTCACGCGCGGCGAGCTCATGACCCTTGTCCGCCATCCGAATCCGGACCTGCGCGCTCGCGCCTACCAGGAACTTTACCGTGTATACGGCGAAGACAGCGCCATCCTCGGACAAATGTACCAGGCCCTTGTCCGCGACTGGCGTAACGAGAACGTGAGTCTGCGTCGCTTTGCCAGCCCGATCGCGGCGCGCAACCTGAGCAATGATATTCCTGACGAGGCCGTGGAGACCTTGCTTAAGGTCGCGCGCCAGAACGCGCCTGTCTTCCAGCGTTTTTTCCGCGCCAAGGCGCGCTTACTGGGCCTGGAGAAGTTACGCCGCTATGATATTTATGCGCCGGTGGTGCAATCGGACAAGCGCTATGACTTTAGCGTGGCGGCCGACCTGGTGCTCGATTCGTTCGCTTCCTTCCAGCCGCGCTTTGCCGAACTGGCGCGACGCGTCTTCGACGAGAATCATCTCGATAGCGAGGTGCGCAAGGGCAAGCAGAGTGGGGCCTTCTGTGCCAGCGTCGAACCGGGTCTGACTCCCTGGGTCAAACTTAACTATCAAGGGCGCGCCGACGACGTGGCGACTATGGCTCATGAACTCGGCCATGCCATTCATGCCATGCTGGCGGCCGATCACACCGTCTTTACCTTCCACGCTTCCTTACCGCTGGCCGAAACTGCATCCACCTTCGGCGAGATGATGTTGATTGATAGACTCCTGGCTCAGGAAAGCGATGAGGCCGTGCGCCGCGATCTGCTCTTCCGGCAGATGGATGATGCCTACGCGACCATCCTGCGCCAGGCTTACTTTGCCATATTTGAACAACAGGCGCACGAGATGATCCAGGGCATAGCCTTCTGGCGGCGTACTACAAGCCAGAGCTGTAATCTTGGCTCGTTGTTTTC